>Ga0065712_10067969_pt1 | contig 18593 bp, 20 predicted proteins | sample MisRhiReplicate1_FD_59099 | JGI IMG/M metagenome (GOLD analysis project Ga0065712, IMG submission 59099) | Miscanthus rhizosphere microbial communities from Kellogg Biological Station, MSU, sample Rhizosphere Soil Replicate 1: eDNA_1 v3... | ecosystem: Host-associated > Plants > Roots >...
GGGCGATTACCTACGGCAGCCGCAGCTGGCGCCTGCTGGAAGGCGTGCAGAGTCTTGAAGACATGGGTCAACATCTGGGTGGCGGCTTGTATGCCCGAGAGGTTGATTACCTGTGCGATCAGGAATGGGCCACCAGTATCGATGACATCCTGTGGCGCCGTACCAAGCTGGGTCTGTTCACTACGCCGGAAGAACAGGCTGCCGTGAGCAGTTATCTGGAAACGGTTGCGCGCAACAAGGCGGCGATCGAGGCGGCCTGATCAGTCGCAAACCTTGGTTCGAGCGATACCCGGAAAACCGAAAACTTGTGTAAGGCGGCTGTGGCGTCAAGCCAGCCGCCTTTTCTCACACAGCCACTGAAGAAACCCGGTTTTCTGTGGGAGGCCTTACTACGTCTTCGACGTAGTGCTGTCGCGCAGCAGACACTTGCCTGTGGGAGGGAACTTGCCCGCGATGCAGTCAACGCGGTATATCAGAAAAATCGCGTCATCGTTCATCGCCGGCAAGCCGCCTCCCACGGTTCGATGTGAGTGATGCTGACGTCATCCGCATCTGCCTATGATGCCCGTTACACACTCCCGCATTACTTCCCCCCTCTGCCCCAGCCCATTCGGTTTTCCGAACACCCATCGTGGCAATATTCGGCATCCCGGACGAGCCCCTGCCATCCAACACACTGCTTCCAGATAAAACTCCTTTAATTTCAATAAGTTGACCATCATCAAAAGCCTGGCACGACTCATGCTCTACACTTTGCATCGACCGCTTCGACAGTAGCGTGTGTCTACCCAGGACGCCGTTGAAGCCATCGTCAAAGAAGTGGATGTCCCTCAAGGCGTCCTATCAATAAAAATGAAATCGAGGATTCATCGATGCGCATCGTTCCCCATCTGCTGGGCGCAGCAATCGCTGCCGCTCTGATCAGCACTCCGGTTTTCGCAGCAGAACTGACTGGCACTCTGAAGAAGATCAAAGAGTCCGGCACCATCACCCTCGGCCACCGTGACGCGTCCATTCCGTTCTCCTACATTGCTGACGCTTCCGGCGTGCCGATGGGCTACTCCCACGACATCCAGCTGAAGATCGTCGAAGGCATCAAGAAAGAACTGGACATGCCTGACCTGAAGGTCAAGTACAACCTGGTGACCTCCCAGACCCGTATCCCGCTGGTTCAGAACGGCACCGTTGACGTGGAATGCGGTTCGACCACCAACAACGTCGAGCGTCAGCAGCAGGTTGATTTCTCGGTCGGCATCTTCGAGGTCGGCACCCGCCTGCTGTCCAAGAAAGATTCCAGCTACAAGGACTTCGATGACCTGAAAGGCAAGAACGTCGTGACCACCGCCGGCACTACGTCCGAGCGCATCCTGAAGGCCATGAACGCCGATAAGCAGATGGGCATGAACGTCATCTCCGCCAAGGACCACGGCGAGTCCTTCCAGATGCTGGAATCGGGCCGCGCCGTCGCGTTCATGATGGACGACGCCCTGCTGGCAGGCGAAATGGCCAAGGCCAAGAAGCCGGATGACTGGGCAGTGACCGGTACCGCACAGTCCTACGAAATCTACGGCTGCATGGTTCGCAAAGGCGATGCACCGTTCAAGAAGGCCGTGGACGACGCCATCGTCGCAACCTACAAGTCGGGCGAAATCAACACCATCTACAACAAGTGGTTCCAGTCTCCGGTCCCGCCAAAAGGCCTGAACCTCGAATTCCCGATGAGCGAAAAAATCAAAGAGCTGATCAAGAATCCGACCGACCAGGCGGCCGAACCCGCTAAAGCAATCGAAGAAAAGAAAGCCTGAGCAACCGGTTCAGCCTCGCTGAACTGACTGCACCCCGAGCGGGTTGAATCACCCGCTCGGGAACCGACACTGCGTGCATCTCGATAGCAATAGAACAAGAGGGGGAGACCCTGATGAATTACAACTGGGACTGGGGCGTGTTCTTCAAGTCCACCGGCGTCGGCAGCGAAACCTATCTGGACTGGTTCATATCCGGTCTGGGCTGGACTATCGCCATTGCAGTCGTCGCCTGGATCATCGCCTTGATACTGGGTTCGATACTGGGTGTCATGCGCACCGTACCGAGCCGTCTGGTGTCAGGCATTGCCACGACCTACGTGGAAATCTTCCGTAATGTGCCACTGCTGGTGCAGCTGTTCATCTGGTACTTCCTGGTACCCGACCTGCTGCCTGCAAACCTGCAGGAGTGGTACAAGCAAGACCTCAACCCGACCACCTCGGCATTTCTGAGCGTCGTGGTCTGTCTGGGCCTGTTTACTGCTGCACGGGTCTGCGAACAAGTCCGCACCGGCATCCAGGCGCTGCCAAAGGGCCAGGAATCAGCCGCTCGCGCAATGGGCTTCAAGCTGCCGCAGATCTACTGGAACGTGCTGCTGCCTCAAGCCTACCGCATCATCATTCCGCCACTTACCTCCGAATTCCTGAACGTGTTCAAGAACTCTTCGGTGGCGTCGCTGATCGGCCTGATGGAACTGCTCGCGCAGACCAAACAGACCGCCGAGTTTTCCGCGAACCTGTTCGAAGCCTTCACGCTGGCCACCCTCATCTACTTCACGCTGAACATGAGCCTGATGCTGTTGATGCGTGTGATCGAGAAGAAAGTCGCCGTGCCCGGCCTGATTTCCGTGGGAGGTAAATGATGGACTTCACTGGAATCGTTCCAGCCCTGCCGGGCCTGTGGAACGGCATGGTCATGACCCTGAAGCTGATGGCGATGGGTGTGGTCGGCGGTCTGTTGCTCGGTACCGTTCTGGCCTTGATGCGACTGTCCTCGAACAAGCTGCTGGCCAACGTTGCTGGCGCTTACGTGAACTACTTTCGCTCCATCCCGCTGCTGCTGGTGATCACCTGGTTCTATCTGGCCGTGCCGTTCGTGCTGCGCTGGATCACCGGTGAAGACACCCCCATCGGTGCGTTCACCTCCTGCGTCGTGGCCTTCATGATGTTCGAGGCGGCCTACTTCTGCGAAATCGTGCGTGCCGGTGTGCAGTCGATTTCCAAGGGACAGATGGGCGCGGCCCAGGCGCTGGGCATGAACTATAGCCAGATGATGCGCCTGATCATCCTGCCGCAGGCGTTTCGCAAGATGACGCCCCTCCTGCTGCAACAGAGCATCATCCTGTTTCAGGACACCTCTCTGGTTTACACCGTCGGCCTTGTGGACTTCCTCAACGCCTCGCGTGCCAGCGGCGACATCATAGGCCGCGCCAACGAGTTCCTGATCATCGCCGGTCTGGTGTATTTCACGATCAGCTTTGCCGCCTCGTTGCTGGTGAAGCGTTTGCAAAAAAGGTTCGCCGTATGATTTCCATCAAAAACGTCAACAAGTGGTATGGGGACTTCCAGGTACTGACCGATTGCAGCACCGAGGTCAGCAAGGGCGAAGTGGTCGTGGTCTGCGGTCCTTCCGGTTCCGGCAAATCGACCCTGATCAAGTGTGTGAACGCTCTTGAGCCATTCCAGAAAGGCGACATCGTTGTCGACGGCACGTCGATCTCCGACCCCAAGACCAATCTGCCGAAACTGCGTTCGCGCGTCGGCATGGTGTTCCAGCACTTCGAGCTGTTCCCGCACCTGACCATTGTCGAAAACCTGACCATCGCCCAGATCAAGGTGCTGGGTCGCAGCAAGGCCGAAGCCACCGAAAAAGGCCTGAAGCTGCTGGACCGTGTCGGCCTGTCCGAGCATGCCCACAAGCACCCGGGCCAGCTTTCCGGTGGCCAGCAGCAGCGTGTGGCGATTGCCCGTGCGCTGGCGATGGACCCAGTGGTCATGCTGTTCGATGAACCGACCTCGGCGCTCGACCCGGAAATGGTCAACGAAGTGCTCGACGTGATGGTGCAACTGGCTCACGAAGGCATGACCATGATGTGCGTGACCCATGAAATGGGCTTCGCTCGCAAGGTCGCCAATCGTGTGATCTTCATGGACAAGGGACAGATCGTCGAAGACTGCCCCAAGGAAGAGTTCTTCGGTGACGTCTCCGCACGTTCCGAACGCGCCCAGCAATTTCTCGCCAAGATCCTCCAGCACTAAGCATTACGCTGACAGCTGCCCGTTACACACGGGCAGCTGTTCGGCTCAGGACGACTGTGATGAAATGCGACCCCACTCTTTATCGCGCCGCGCCGCCATCACTCGCCGTGAAACCCCGCCTGATTCGCCAGCTGTTCCTTCCGCCCCTGATCTTCGTACTGATGATCGGGCTCGGTTACGCTGCGTATCTGGTCAGCGAAAACAATGGCATCAAGAGCCTGAGCGAAAGCGGCGAACGTCAGCTGGAACTGCATGCTCGCACCGTCGAAAGCGAGATCAGCAAGTACACCTATCTGCCCAGCGTTCTGGAACTGGAATCCAGCGTGTCGCAGTTGCTCAACGAACCGAGTCCCGAACTGCAACAAGAGGTCAATCGCTACCTTGAGGGCTTGAACCGCCGCAGTCGCAGCCGTGCCATCTACGTGCTCGACACCACCGGCCGGGTTCTGGCCACCAGCAACTGGCGCGACAGCGACAGTTATCAGGGCGAAGACCTGTCCTTTCGCGCTTACTTTCAGGACGCCGTGCGCGGCCTGCCCGGACGCTTCTACGGAATCGGCACCACCACCGGCGAATCCGGCTATTACCTGGCCCACGGTCTGGAAGAGAAAGGCCGGATCATCGGTGTCGCGGTGATCAAGGTCCGACTCGAAGCCCTTGAAGAGCGCTGGCAGCGGGCACGCCTGGAAGCCTTCGTCAGCGATGAAAACGGCATCATCATTCTGTCCAGCGACCCGGCACGACGATTGAAATCGGTGCGCCCGCTGACACCGGACATCAAGGAACGACTGGCGCGCAGCCTGCAATATTACTGGTGGCCGCTGAACGAGTTGGTGCCACTGGAACGCGAGTCACTGTCCGAGAGCGTCGAAAAACTCACCTTCCCCGCCAACGCCACGGTTGACCGCGAACATACGCAGGTCAGCTATCTGGCGCAGACACGCCCGTTGAGCGACAGCCCCTGGCACCTGACCTTGCTCACCCCGCTTGAAGACCTGCGCCGCGAAGCCGCCAGCCAGGGCATGCTGGTAGCCGTGGCCTGCGCGCTGGTGACGTTTTTGCTGATTGCCTGGAACGAACGCCGCAAGGTGATCGCGACTCGACTGGCCGCACGCGAGGCGCTGGAAGCCGCCAACAATGAGCTGGAGCGCAAGATTGCCGAGCGCACCGAGCACCTGCGCGCCAGTAACGAACGCCTGAAGGCGCAGATTCGTGAACGCCGACAGGCCGAGGACACGTTGCGCAAAGCCCAGGACGAACTGGTGCAGGCTGGTAAACTCGCCGCCATCGGCCAGATGTCTACCAGTATCGCCCACGAGTTGAACCAGCCGCTGGCGGCGTTGCGTACGCTGTCCGGTAACACGGTGCGCTTTCTGGAGCGCGGCGCGCTGGAAACGGCCAGCACCAACCTGCGCACCATCAACGATCTGGTGGACCGCATGGGTCGCATCACGGCCAGCCTGCGCGCCTTCGCCCGACGCGGCGACGACAAGGGCCAGGCTCAGTTGTGCAAGGCTCTGGACGCCGCACTGCAGTTGCTTGCCGTACGCATCGAACAATCCGCGCTTCAGGTGCATCAGGATTTTGCCGATGCCACGCTCGCCATCGACCAGACCCGTCTGGAACAGATCCTCGTCAACCTGATCGGCAACGCGCTTGATGCCATGCATGCACAGCCCAGCCCCGGACTGTGGATCGAAGGGGCGATTGCCGAGGGTCGCTACCGCCTGCTGGTGCGCGACAACGGTCACGGAATCGACATGGAAGCGCGCAAACATCTCTTCGAACCCTTCTTTACCACCAAACCCGGCGAGCAAGGCCTCGGGCTCGGCCTGACCCTGTCGGCAAGCCTGGCGGCTGCGGCGGGCGGCAGTCTGAGTGCCGAGCATCCGGGCGATGGCGGCACCTGCTTTGTCCTCTGCCTGCCGTTCCTGAAAAGCGCTCCAACCGAACCTCGCCAGGGCGAGCCGACATGAGGCAACACCCATGAACATCAACAATGACCTGACCGTCCTGATCGTTGAAGACGATCCGCACGTGCTGCTGGGTTGTCAGCAGGCACTGGCGCTGGAAGATATCGTCAGCGAAGGTGTTTCGAGCGCCGAAGAAGCCTTGCTGCGCATTGGCGATAATTTTGCGGGTATCGTCATCAGCGATATCCGCTTGCCAGGCATCGACGGGCTGGAATTGCTGACCCGCCTCAAGGCGCGTGACAGCAGTTTGCCCGTGGTGCTGATTACCGGGCACGGCGACATTTCGATGGCCGTCAATGCCATGCGCGATGGAGCGTATGACTTCATGGAGAAGCCCTTCTCGCCCGAGCGTCTGGTGGACGTCACGCGTCGCGCGCTGGAGCAGCGCGGACTGGCGCGGGAAGTCTGGTCGCTGCGCAAGCAACTGGCCGAACGCGACTCGCTGGAAGGCAAGATCATCGGCCGTTCACCGGCCATGCAGAACCTGCGCGCCCTGATCGCCAATGTTGCCGATACGTCAGCCAACGTTTTGATCGAAGGTGAAACCGGCACCGGCAAGGAGCTGGTCGCCCGCTGCCTGCATGATTTCAGCAGGCGCAAAGCCAGTCAGTTCGTGGCGCTCAATTGCGGAGGGCTGGCGGAAAGCCTGTTCGAGTCGGAAATCTTCGGCCATGAGGCCAACGCGTTTACCGGCGCAGGCAAGCGCCGTATCGGCAAGATCGAGCACGCCGACAACGGCACGCTGTTTCTCGATGAAGTGGAAAGCATGCCGGTCAACCTGCAGATCAAACTGTTGCGGGTCCTGCAGGAGCGCACGCTGGAACGTCTGGGTTCAAACCAGAGCGTAGCGGTGGATTGCCGGGTCATTGCCGCCACCAAGTCCGACCTGAATGCGCTGGGCCGGACCAACCAGTTTCGCAGCGACCTGTATTACCGCCTGAACGTCGTGACGCTTGAGCTTCCACCGCTACGCGAGCGCCGTGAAGACATTCTGCAACTGTTCGAGCACTTCCTGCAGCTGTCCTCGCTGCGCTTCGACCGCGAGCCGCCGGAGCTGGACCGCCAGACCGTGTCCAGCCTGATGAGCCATGACTGGCCGGGCAATGTGCGGGAGTTGCGCAACGTTGCCGAACGCTTTTCGCTGGGTTTGCCAGCCTTCAAACAGACCGGCACCGTGATCGAGAATCAGAGCCTGGGCTTTGCCGAAGCGGTGGAAGCCTTTGAGCGCAACCTGCTCAGCGAGGCCCTGAAACGCAGCGGCGGCAACCTCAGCCAGGCCAGTCAGGAACTGGGCATGGCCAAGACCACGCTGTTCGACAAGGTCAAGAAATACGGGCTCTGAGCCGTTCAGTCGCGGCGCGATGGCGCCTTTCAAGCAGGAGAATTCATTGGATCTGGTACTCAAGGCCCTGTTGGGCGGCGCGGTGGTGGTGATACTCGCGGCACTGGCCAAGACCCGCAATTATTACATTGCAGGCCTGGTGCCGCTGTTTCCGACCTTCGCACTGATCGCCCACTACATCGTCGGCAAGGGCCGCTCGCTGGACGATCTGAAAACCACGATCCTGTTCGGCATGTGGTCGATCATTCCCTACTTCGTCTACCTCGCGGCGCTCTACCTGCTGGTCGACCGCCTGCGCCTTGAAGCCTCACTGGCGCTGGCCGCCGTCGCCTGGCTGATCGCTGCGACGCTGCTGGTGACGGTGTGGGTCAGGGTTCATGGGTGACGGCGTAAGGCTTTACCTCACTTCGCCTCGCTGAGAATCTGCCGGATTGCACTGACGAACACGTCAACCGGCTGACCGCCCGAGACGGCGTACTGGTCGTTGAACACGATGGTCGGCACCGAACTGACGCCGCGAGAGGTCCAGAGCTGTTCGGCCTCGCGTACTTCGTTGGTGTATTCGTTGTTGTCCAGAACGGCTTGGGCACGTACGCGGTCAAGGCCCACTTTCTGCGCCACATCTGCCAGGGTCTGGTGATTGGAAGGGTCTTTCAGATCGCTGAAATACGCTTCGAACAGCGCGTCTTTCAAGGCATGCTGCTTGCCTTCAAGCTCGGCCCAGTGCAGCAGGCGGTGGGCGTCGAACGTGTTGTAGATACGCCGCTCGCCCTGGGCAAAGACAAAGCCCTGTTCAGCGCCGCGCTCACGGATGGTGTCGTGAATGCCTTCGATCTGTTCCGGTGTCGAACCGTACTTTTCGGCGATGTGTTCCTTGATGTCCTGCCCTTCGGCCGGCATGTTCGGGTTCAGCTCGAATGGCTGGAAATGGATTTGCGCCTGTACTTCATCGCCCAGTTCAGCCAGCGCCTTGTCCAGCGCCCGCAGGCCGATGACGCACCAGGGGCAGGAAACGTCGGAAACGAAATCGATTTTCAGTGCAGTGCTCATGCTGGCCCTCGCTCAATCGGCAAAAGCCACACGATACACCTCTGCCCATCCCTTTCAACCGTGCCCGGTTTTACAACTGCGCCAGGCTGCGACCATCTTCGTGCTGCGCCTTCAGGTAAGGCAGCACGGCACCGAGCAACGGGGCCTTGAACGCTTCCTGAAAACGGTGCGCAAGGCCCGGAATCAAACGTAGCTGACTGCCTTGGATATGCGCAGCCACATGCACACCGTGCATCACCGGCAACAGCGGGTCGGCCGTGCCGTGTACGACCAGCACTGGCAAGCGCAGCCGGTTGAGCAGTTCCACCCGGCTGGGCTCGGCCAGAATCGCCATGATCTGACGCTTGACCCCTTCCGGGTTGAACGCCCGATCATAGGACACCGCTGCCTGATGCAACAGTTGCGCCCGATCATCCTTCACTTCCGGACTGCCCAGCGCCGCCAGCAGATCGGCCTGTTGTTCGATAGCCACCTCGCGATTCGGCGCGCCACGGCGGGCCAGAAGCTGCATTAGGGCGGGGCTCGGCATCGGCAGCCCCTGGGCGCCAGAACTGGTCATGATCAGCGTCATACTCTCGACCCGCGAAGGGGCAAGATCTGCCAGATGCTGGGCAATCATCCCGCCCATGCTGGCACCGAGCACGTGGAACTGCCGAATCTGCAACGCATCCATCAGACCCAGCGCGTCATCGGCCATGTCGGTCAGCGAATAAGGCGCGGACACCGGCAGGCCCAGCTTGTAGCGCAGCACTTCATACGTGAGGTTGGCATCGGCAGGCTGTTGCACCCAGGTCGACAGACCGACATCACGGTTGTCGTAACGAATCACGCGGTAACCCTGCTGACAGAGCGCAACCACGACTTCATCAGGCCAGTGAATCAGTTGCCCGCCCAAACCCATGACCAGCAGCAAGGCAGGGTCGGATTCGCTGCCGATACTCTGGTAGGCAATCCGGACTTCCTTGAGGTCGGCCACGTGCACAGGAACATTGACATCACATCGATCAGCCGCAAAGGACTGCAGGCCGCACAAAAGCGCGGCCAGAAAAATTAAAACCCGCATGAAAAACACCAAAAAACAGATCCCCAGTAGGCAACGAGTCTGATGATGTTTTGCAAAGCGCGCTGCCACAGTTACGTGACAATTTGATGAAGGGTGCTCAACGGTCGTTTACGGACCTGAACCGAACCTGATCAGGCACAGGCGAGCAGCAGGTTGTCACCAAACCGGGCACGCGCTTCCTGAACCAGTTCGAGCTGATCGCTGGCGCTGCCAAGAGACAGGACCTTGTAGGTCGGCAGACGATCAAACACGGGCGCCAGTTGCTCAGGCACGCTGACGCTGTCGATGTGAAGGCCGGTGACCGGCAACAAGGCGGCTACGCCAAGGTTGTCCTTCAGGTCACCACGGTAGGTCGCGACCAGCTTCTTCAGCGGCGAGTACTGAAGGATGTGGTACGCGCGCTCGAACGCGTTGCGCCACTCCAGCGGCAGGTCCAGGGTCAGGATCGGCTCATCGATCTGCACCCACTCGACGCCTCTGGCAGCCAGTCGACCGAAAATCTCGCCATAGGCCGGCAGCAGTCGTTCCAGCAGGTCGAGCTTGTCGAGGCCCTGTTCTGCCTGAGCAAACCAGAGATACGTCAGCGGGCCGATGACAGAGGGTTTGTGTCCCTGCGCTTCGGCGTCATGAGCATCCTTGAGCAGCGGCTCCCAATCCGGCTGGAAACGTTGCTCCTGAATAAGGTGGGGAACCAGCGAAGAAAACTGCTCGGCCAGCCACTGGACTGGCGTGTGTGAACAGGATTCATCACGCTGCCAGCACGCCTGCAGAGCCTGTTGCAATTCACGGTCGGCGCCGATGCGCAGGGAGTCAGGGGTGTGTGCCAGAGCCATGAGACGTCCTCCATAAAAGATGGCGCCATTGTCGACAGCCGAAGCATCATGAGACAAACTCATTTTTTTCGTGTTGATCACAAATACTATTCATGGAGCACTGACCGTGCTTGAGATACGCCACCTCAAAACCCTCCACGCCTTGCGCGAAGCCGACAGCCTCGTAGAGGCGGCGGAACGTCTGCATCTGACCCAGTCGGCGCTCTCACATCAGTTCAAGGAACTGGAAGAGCGCATGGCCATGCCGCTGTTCGTGCGCAAGACCAAACCTGTTAGGTTCACCAGTGCCGGACTGCGCCTGCTGCAACTGGCCGACTCGCTGCTGCCTCAACTTCGCGCTGCCGAGCGGGACATTGCGCGACTGGCGGGGGGTACGGCGGGTCGTCTGCACATGGCCATCGAATGCCACAGCTGTTTTCAGTGGCTGATGCCGACCATCGACCAGTTCCGTGATGCCTGGCCGGAGGTGGAGCTGGATCTGTCCTCGGGTTTCTCGTTCGCCCCGCTGCCCGCGCTGGCCCGTGGCGATCTGGATCTGGTGGTGACTTCGGACCCGCTGGAGTTACCCGGCATCACTTACGTGCCGCTGTTCACCTACGAAGCAATGCTCGCGGTGGCCAATCAGCACGCACTGGCGAGCCGACCCTACGTGGTCCCTGAAGACCTGCTGACTGAAACGCTGATCACGTATCCGGTGGAGCGCGACCGGCTGGATATCTTCACGCGCTTTCTGGAGCCAGCCGACATCGAGCCCGCGCAAGTGAGGACGTCGGAACTGACCGTGATGATGATGCAACTGGTCGCCAGCGGCCGTGGCGTATGCGGCATGCCGCACTGGGCGCTGCACGAGTACAGTTCGCGCGGCTACGTCAAAGGCAAGCGGCTGGGGGAGAAGGGATTGTTCGCAACGCTGTATGCCGGTATTCGCGCCGACATGCTGGACGCGCCCTACATGCGCGATTTTCTGCTGACCGCCAAGGACACGTCATTCTCGACGCTGGACGGTGTCAGCGCGGTTCGCTGACACCCTGCAACTCAGACGACCTGGGCCTGCCGCTGCCTGTAGAGCGGCAGAATCAGGTCGCGGGTCAGCGGCGCCAGATGCAGCTCCACGTCACTCTGCGTGCCGACCCAGATCACTTCCTCGATCTCGGCAGCAGATACGGCCTGCGCATCGGTCATCACCTCGAACAAATGGCAATGAACCTCAAAGCCAGGCTCATTGGCGGCAGGCGCGGTGAACTCGCCGAGGAACGCGGCCTGTTGCGGATCAATGATCAGCCCCAGCTCTTCCTCCAGTTCTCTGGCCAATGCCACGGCTGCGGCTTCGCCTGGCTCGATCTTGCCGCCCGGCTGCATGAACGCCTGGGTGCCGCGCTTGCGCACCAGCAGGGTCTTGCCATCGGGGGCGATCAGCAGAGCTGCCGCGATAGTGATGATCTTCATGTAAAAATATCCGTCTTCAGCAGTCGCGACTCGTCGGCGCGTTCCAGGGCCAGCGTGATCAGGCGATCAATCAGCCCGGCGTAAGAAAGACCGCTGGCCTGCCACAACTTCGGGTACATGCTGATGGAGGTGAAACCTGGAATGGTGTTGACCTCGTTGATGATGATGTCGCGCGCGTCGGTAACGAAGAAATCGACCCGAGACAGCCCCGCGCAACCAAGCACCTTGTAAGCGGTCAGCGCGACATTGCGCACCTCGTCGCTCAGATCGACCGTCAGCTGCGCCGGAATCGCGATGCGTGCCTGATCGCCGTTTAGGTACTTGGTGTCGTAGGCATAGAACTCGTCGTTGGCGACCACTTCACCGCACACGCTGACCTGCGGATCGCGGTTGCCCAGCACGGCGCATTCCACTTCACGACCTACGATGCCCCGCTCGATCAACAGTTTGTGATCGAACTGGAAGCCCAGCGCCAGCGCGGCCTCGAAACCGGCTTGGTCCATGACCTTGCTGACACCGACCGAAGAGCCCTGGCTGGCCGGTTTGACGAACATCGGCAGACCCAACTGACCGGCTACCTCAGCAAACTGAATCGTCTGACCGCGGGTCAGCACCACGAACGGCGCGACGGCAATCCCGGCATCGCGCAGCAGACGCTTGGTCACGTCCTTGTCCATGCAGGCAGCCGAGCCGAGCACGTCAGGGCCTACAAACGGAATCGCCAACAGGCGCAGCAGGCCTTGCAGCGAACCATCTTCGCCAAAGGCGCCATGAATCAGCGGAAACACCACGTCGATACGCGACAGTTGCTCACCGGACTCAACCTCGACGAACTGCCCGTCAGTGCTGCCCGGCAGAAGTGCCAGACGCTTGCCGGCAGTGCTGAGGCTGATCTTTGCAGGGTCGCCCGCGTTGAGCAGGTAATCGCCTTCGTCGAACCGCAACCAGTTGCCCAGTTTGTCGACGCCGATCAGGGTCAGCGCGTAGCTTTCACGATCAATTGCGTTGATCACGTTGCGCGCGGACTGCAACGAAACTTCGTGCTCGCTGGATTGCCCACCGAAAATGATGGCCACTGACTTTTTCAAAGCGGGTACTCCTGTTTTTCAGGCCGCGAAGATAAAAGCAATTCCCGCCAATAGTCCAGAGGACGAGTGGTCGCAACCCGCATTCCCGGCAAAAAAAATCCCGGTCGAGGGCAATCCTGTGCGGATGGCCCCTGACCGGGACGGGTGATGGATCATTGACCTGCCGAAGCGTCTTTCTTGCTGCCGGAACCAAAGGTCGCAAAACGCTTGTTGAAGCCTGCGATCCGGCCTTCGCTGGTGGTCTTGCGTTGCTGGCCGGTGTACATCGGGTGCGATGCACTGGACACGTCGAGAGCGACGTAGGGGTACGTATTGCCATCGGTGTGCTGCTGCGTGCGCTCTGTGTCGACGGTGGAACCGATCAGAAAGTAGGCGTCGGCTGCAGTGTCGTGGAACAGCACGGTGCGGTATGCGGGATGGATATCGGGTTTCATGGATGCCTCCAGGCAGCAGGTGATTCAAGCGTTATACAGTAACATAACGATATTTACAGATGATAATGATTCCTGTCGATACGCTGCATCGGCGGGCTTGATCAAGGCCCGTGTTTCACTGCGATTGCTTGCTGGGTACGTCAACAGGACTGACGTCCTGTGCAATCCTCCGATGCTGGTGGTTACGTCTCGATGCTGCAGAACGCCTTGCAGGACGTGATCAAGGCCAGCCCTCGCCGAACTTCACAACCGCTTCATGCACAAGGCAGACGCGCTCGGTTTCGTAGCGCTCAACATGAAGGAACAGGCCCTCATCCAGCACCTGCGCCGGACCAGCCTTGAAGATCGTGAAGAGGTGTATGCCGCGACCGCACGTCTGCGACATCTCAAACCCCGCGTGCTGGAAAGCTGAACGAACGCTGCGGCACAGGCAAAAGCCATCACCGGCACGTCATTTACTGCTCACACCGATAGCGGCAATCCGCTACATTTCAGTGGCGCTCCCTGCCGACTCGTCCCAGCGAACAGGCCAGAGCGCAGACACCCCGGCAGCCCCGCAGTCCTGCAAGTCCTCACAGACAGGCAAAGACGGGGCGCCCAGCGCAGAAAACCGCCATTAGTCCAAGGATGTCGTATGAGCCTCTCGCTACTCAGTCGTTATGCCGTTTTCGTTGGATGCGTACTTTTCACACTGTTCAGCCTGCCGCTCTGGCACCACGAGTGGCTGTGGCCGTTCACGCTGCTGACCGCCGTCCTGAGCGTCGTGGGCATCATCGACCTGCTGCAGTCACGGCACTCGGTTCGTCGCAATTACCCGATCCTGGGTAACATCCGCTACGCCGTTGAAGCAATACGCCCCGAAATCCGCCAGTACCTGCTCGAGTCCGACAGCGACGCCCTGCCCTTCTCGCGGGCCCAGCGCTCGCTCGTGTACTCGCGCGCCAAGAACGAATCGGCGGACAAGCCCTTCGGCACGCTGATCGACGTTTATCAGACCGGTTTCGAATTCATCGGCCACTCCATGCGCCCTGCTCCGTTGAGCGACCCCAACAGCTTTCGTGTACTGATCGGCGGCCCGCAGTGCTCGCAGCCCTATTCGGCATCGATCTTCAATATCTCGGCCATGAGCTTCGGCTCGCTCAGCGCCAACGCCATCCGTGCCCTGAACAAAGGCGCCAAGCTGGGCAACTTCGCCCACGACACCGGCGAAGGCAGCATCAGTCCTTATCACCGGGAACACGGCGGCGACCTGACCTGGGAACTGGGCAGCGGCTATTTCGGTTGCCGCACAGCGGATGGCCGCTTCGACCCCGAGAAGTTCGCGGCACAGGCTACTAACCCGCAGGTGCGCATGATCGAAATCAAGATGAGCCAGGGCGCGAAACCCGGTCATGGCGGCATCCTGCCCAAACACAAAGTGACGCAGGAGATCGCCGATACCCGCGGTATTCCAATGGGCGAAGACTGCATTTCGCCGTCCCGACACAGCGCGTTCTCCACGCCTTTCGAACTGATGCAGTTCATTGCACAGCTGCGTGAGTTGTCGGGCGGCAAGCCGGTCGGCTTCAAGTTCTGTCTGGGTCATCCATGGGAATTCATGGGCATCGCCAAGGCCATGCTCGCCACCGGGATCTACCCGGACTTCATCGTCGTCGACGGGACAGAGGGCGGAACGGGCGCCGCGCCAGTGGAATTCACCGATCACATGGGCACACCGATGCGTGAGGCACTGCTGTTCGTGCATAACACGCTGGTTGGCCTGAACCTGCGCAGCCAGATTCGTCTGGGTGCCAGCGGCAAGATCGTCAGTGCTTTCGATATTGCCAGTGTGCTGGCGATTGGCGCTGACTGGGCGAACTCAGCACGCGGCTTCATGTTCGCCATCGGTTGCATCCAGTCACAAAGTTGTCACACCAACAAATGCCCGACCGGGGTTGCGACTCAGGACGCCCTGCGTCAGCGCGCGCTGGTGGTGCCGGACAAGGCCGAGCGGGTGTACAACTTCCATCGCAACACCCTCAAGGGGCTGGCCGAAATGCTTGCAGCCGCAGGCCTGGATAACCCTTCACAGCTGGAAGCCAAACACCTGGTGCGACGCATGTCAGCCACAGAAATCAAACTGTTCTCGCAAACCCACGTCTTTCTGCAACCGGGACAATTGCTCAACGGCGTGCAAGACGACAGCTTCTATTCAAGGATGTGGCGGATGGCCCGCGCCGACAGTTTCGAGCCGGCCGATGAAGTGGCGTAGGACTCAATTGGAGACATTCTGTAATAGCCTGATTTTGCAATTACCATGATTTAACGCCACCCTGCCGCGCCGCCGAGAGAGACAGACTGGCGGCGCGGAACCTCAGCCCTGTGCGGCTCATCTTATTAGCAACTTTCAAGAGTCCACCGTTATGACTAACGGACGCGATCATCGAATCGACTTCTTTCGAGGTCTGGCCCTGATCTTCATCTTCTGGGATCACGTGCCGGACAACCCTCTGGCCCAACTGACCGTGCGCAACTTCGGCTTCAGTGATGCGGCGGAGATCTTTGTGTTTCTGGCGGGCTACGCGGCCATTCTGGCCTACGGGCGCATTGCACGGCGCGAAGGCCTGCTGGTTGCAGGCGTGCGGATCCTGCGGCGCACTTGGGTGCTGTATGTGGTGCACATCTTTCTGCTGACGCTGCTGATGGGCATCGTGTTCGTCGCCAACAACCACGTCGAAACCCGCGACATGGTGCAGCAGATGGGCCTCGAATATTTCGTCGGCAATCCGCAGCAGGCATTGGCCGACGAACTCCTGCTGCGCTTCAAACCCAACCTGACCGACCCGTTGCCGCTGTACATCGTCCTGCTGCTGACTCTGCCCCTTACTCTGCCGTTGATGCTGCGCAAGCTGGAACTGGCGGTGGGGCTGTCGATTGCGCTGTACATGATGGTGCCGCTGTTTGGCTGGAACCTGCGCGCTTACGAAGGCGGCGGTGTCTGGTACTTCAATCCGGTCGCCTGGCAACTGCTGTTCGTGCTCGGTGGCGCCTGTGCTCTGAGGGCTGAAACGCATGCCGCCAACGAACGCCGCCCGTTGCATCGGCAACCGTTATTCATCGTATCTGCCGTTTATGTGCTGATCGCAGGCGCACTGACTTTCAGCGAAAAATGGCCGGGCCTGCACACAGCACTGGTGTCGACACTGCAACTGGAAACCTTCTACCCCATCAGCAAGACCGACCTCGCACCGGTTCGCCTGCTGCACTTCCTGGCGCTGGTCTACGTGGTTGCCCGCCTGCTGCCCGCCGCCAGCACATGGCTCGACAACTGGCCCGCCCGCCAGACCTGCCGTATGGGCCGCTACTCACTGGAAGTCTTCTGTCTGGGCGTACTGCTGGCACCTTTGGCCGACATGGCCAATGCCCTGGCGGGTGACACCTGGCCGATGCAAGTGACCACTGCGGTGATCGGGTTGGGACTGATGATGCTCATGGCGAACGGACTCGAACTCAACAAACGCTTCGACAAAGCGCCCCGCCTGTTGCACACCTGAGAACAGCCTCACACTCGACAGCCCTCTCGGAAGTTTCCTACTGCTTTATCAGGCCAAGTTTTTCTGAACATGGCCGTTATCCGGTATGAACTCAACGGGAGGGTAATGCCTTGAATATCAATACCGTGACAAGCTATGTAAGCACACTAACGTCTGAAAGACCGTTCCAGAATAGGGAGGTAGGAAATATCAGTCGGGATATCGTCGCCATGTCGATTCCCCCAGAAAATCTGATGCTGCCACTCAAAGCTGTCCGCGACCCGAATGAGGAGTTTTACCGTTACGAAAAAGCGCCTTGGCTGACCGAACACGCCCAAGGCGATATGGACAACTACCTCACGAAAATTTCCAGTGAATTTTTCGAAATTAGCCGACAAGAATTTCTGAAGGAGGAAATCAAGAGGTTTCAAGAATCCGCCTGCAGAATGTTCGACGACTTTCACGATTTCAAGCAGCAGCTTTCCTACCTGAACCCAGAGCTTGCCAAAAAACACTATGGATTCACACTCGGCTTCGATCAGCACATCAAGGTAACCGACCCGGACGGTGTATTGACGCCCGCCGAGCATACTTATCTTACCGAGGAGCTTAACAAGCGTCAGCCGCTCAAGGATGCGCTGGTCAACAATGCCAAGAGCATCATGACGCTGCTGGACCATTACCCAGAAAAATTCGGCACCGAGCACACACTCAATCTTGAAAGCTTCAGCAAGGTTATCGATTACGGCCAGGTATTCAGCCGCAACACCATCGGCAACTTCATGGACACCATCATCTACCAGATCGAACGTAACGCCCCTAAAGGCGAGGTCGTGGAGGGCGCACAGGTGGATGTTCACGTTTGAATTGAGAAAGGCTTCACAACGAAACATCGTTTCGGAACTGCCCTACAGGGTTATCAGGCCAAGGTTTTAAATTTACTGCCGTTATCAAGAAAGCGTCATCCATTCAGCAAGGAGCGAGACATGAATATCGACAGCGCTATTCCAATGACCATGAAACCTTACGTGCCAGCGCCTGACCGTGTACCTCAGACGACCGAACCGGCACCAACCGACGCAATGACGGATCAGCAAAAGAAAGAAGCTTTTGCAAAAGAGTTTTACACCAAGGAGGAAGAGCCTTGGAAGGGACAATTTGTCAATTGCGGGGACAACATAATAAAAAACGAACTGCGCGAGATGACGAAAGAGCAGTATTTAACTTTTGCGAGAATGGAGGCTAGCATCGAACTCAGCAACCAATATTCATTTTTTTGCTACTTCAAAGAACAGATTTTAGATGCGCGGCCTGACCTGGCAGAAAAAAGCTTCAGCTTCACTCTTGGCGACGACGCGGAGATCAAAATACTGGACTCCGGAAAAAGTCTAAGCGATGACGACTTGAAGTGGTTGACCAGAGCCATCAACTCCGACGTCGACTTCAAAAGCTCGGTCAGACAAGGTGCGAAGCTTATCATGAGCCTCGTTGACCACGACCCCAAAAATTTTTCGGGGAAAACCAACCTTACCCTTTTAAACTTTCAGGATATTGTCGACCTCGGGAAGGTACTCTCAGGCCCAATCGACATAACGGAAGGATGGATGAACCAAGTGAAGGAGCATGATAAGAAGAACCGTGATTCCCTGATCGATACCTATGCGTAGGAGTTCCAAAACGCTCTCCGCAAGCGAGAAGCTCGTAGAGCGACCATTGATAGATAGCACGCTTAACTTGAGAAAACGGTCACACCACAGCGCACTCTCGGAAATGCCCTACAGGGTTATCAGG
>Ga0065712_10000356_pt1 | contig 18574 bp, 16 predicted proteins | sample MisRhiReplicate1_FD_59099 | JGI IMG/M metagenome (GOLD analysis project Ga0065712, IMG submission 59099) | Miscanthus rhizosphere microbial communities from Kellogg Biological Station, MSU, sample Rhizosphere Soil Replicate 1: eDNA_1 v3... | ecosystem: Host-associated > Plants > Roots >...
CGATGCCGCCGCCCTTGCCGGACCCGCCGCCGCCGTCCGTGCCTGTGCCCGTCGACACCATCGACGCCGCCATCGCGGCCTCGAGCATGCCCGGCTGCATCTGCTGCGCATCGGCCGTCGTCTTGGCCGGGATGTTGAGCGCCGGATCCTTCGGTTCCTCCGGCGGCTTCTGCGTGGGCGCCGGCGGCTTCACCACAGGGACCGTGATCTTGTCCGCACCAGGCAGCTCGGCCTTCTTCGGCGGCTCCTGCATCTGGTTGCCGCCGCCACCGCCGCCTCCGCCCGGGCCTGGCTGGTTCAACCAGACAATGTCCTTCGGGTACTGCGTCGGCTGGATGGGGCCGCTGAGATCCGGCGACGGCGCGTACCAGATGATGAGCAGCGCGATGATGAAGAACAGGCCGTGCGCGGCGAACGCGCCGCCGACACCAAGGCTGGACTGCCGGCGCTCGAACGAGAACGTCAGCTCGGGCGCGTGCAGGCCGTCGACCTGCACCGCGATGTGTCCGTCGCTTGTTACGGGGGAACTCGTCGTCTGTTCGGCCATCAGGCGATCACTGTAATTGTGCCACGACTCGTCTGGATTACGAGATGCAAGAAAGCTGCCCTCGGCTACCGGGACTGGCGGCCGTGGTTCCGGACCGGAAACACTCGATTCCCGCAGGTCCTGTCCTCTCACAGCCGCACCCAGCCTTTAGACGCCGCCGGGCCGCCAAGAGACGACGCGAGCCTATCCGCCCACGGTGCCAGAGCTTAGGTGCTACAATCAGCCCTCAGGAGTACTAATCATGGGCAGCCTTGGGTTTCCAGAACTCATCGTCATTCTGGTCATCATCATCATGATTTTCGGCGCCAACCGGCTGCCGGATATCGGGCGGGGTATCGGCAAAGGCATCCGCAACTTCAAGGAGGCGACGCGGGACGGGATCAACGATCGCGACAACAACGCCTAGCGGCTAGAGCACGAGCCTCCGCTCCCCCACCCGTCGGGTCACCCGCTCGCGATCCAGGTACTCCAGCAGCGGGATGGCGAACTTCCTGGACAGTCCATACCGGCTCTTGAAGCTTGCGATATCCACGTAAGCCTCCGTCCCAGTCCGCCTGAGCGCGGCGACTTCACCCTTCAGCGCGTCGAGCGCCTGCTGATGAAACGGCAGGCCGCCCACCACGACGATGCGCTTGTGCCGGACCATCAGGCGCAGAACCTGGTCGACCAGCGCTGGAGGCGACGAGGTCAGCGCGGCCAGACGATCCTGGTCCGGCGGCATGAGGGCCGCCTCCCGCAGCACCCGATCCAACTCGTCGCGGACCCGCGTCTCTTCCGCGGAGAGCACCACTGCCCGTCCGGCAAGCGCCACACGCTCGCGACCGACGATCCGTCCCGTGCGTTCGAGGTCGGCGAGGATCAGGTCCACGAGACTGGGCGCCAGGCCCGCCAGCACCCGCTCGCGCAACTCCTCTCGTGGAAGGCCGTCCGACAGCGTTTGCGACGTGTGGTGGGCCGCGAGCGCCGCCAGCACGTGCTCGGTGCCCGATTGACGCCAGCGCGGCGCCACGAGGTGGGTGCCCGTGTCGATCGCCTGGCCGGCGTCGACGAGAGCCTGGCGCGTACGTGACAGTTCCGCCGGCAGGACGCCCGCACGAGCGACGAGCTCTTCCACAGCCAGACCCCGGCCGCCGGCCTCGGACACGAACTGGGCGTGCGCATCAGGCTCGGCGTTCCGCGCATCATGCATCAGGGGCACCAGCAGTCGAGCGGACCGCTCGAGGGTAGCCTCGAGCCGGGCACCGCCGCGCGGCGCGGCCGGATCGAGGATGACGCCCCCTCCGATGGTCACGACCGGCGAGTAGGCGCGGAGCACGAAGCGATCGCCGCGCGTGAGCGCGGCCGGGCGCTCCAGGCGAAGCCGCACGAAGCCACTGCGCCCAGCCGCAATTTCCGGCGCCGCATCGTCATCATCGGGGTGGGCGATGACCGAGACCCTCGCCAGTACTTCGGCGGTCCCCTGGTGAAGGCGTACGCGCGCGCCATGGCGGAGCGGCCGGTCCGACTTCAGCAGCTCCACGAACGCGTCGGCCAGCTGCGAGGCCCGCAGCGTGCCCGGGGCGGCGAGGACCTGGCCGCGATCGAGGTCGCTCACTTCGACTCCGGCGAGGTTGAGCGCCACGCGCTGCCCGGCCGTCGCATGGGTCGCGGATGCCCCATGGACCTGCAGTCCGCGCACGCGTGTCGTGCGGTCGCCAGGCACGAGCGCCAGCTCGTCGTCCAATCTGACGCTGCCCGCGACGAGGGTTCCCGTCACCACCGTGCCGAAGCCCTTCATCGAGAACACGCGGTCGATGGGCAGGCGCGCCGCGCCGTCGACACTGCGCGCCGGCACCTGATCGACGAGCGAGCGGAGATGCTCTTTCAGCGCCTCGAGTCCTTCTCCCGTCCGCGCAGACACCTCGACGATCGGCGCGCCGTCGAGGAACGACCCGTGCACGAGCCCGGCGATGTCGGACCTGACCAGCGATCGCGTGTCAGCGTCGGCGAGATCGCACTTCGTCATGACGACCAGGCCGCGCGGCACATGCAGCATTCGGCAGATGTCGAAGTGCTCGCGCGTCTGCGGCATCACGGATTCGTCGGCAGCGACTATCAGCAGCACCGCGTCGATGCCCCCCACGCCGGCGAGCATGTTCCGCACGAAGCGCTCGTGGCCAGGGACGTCGATGAAGGCGACGGTTCGATCCTCGTCGCGCAGGTAGGCAAAGCCCANATCGATCGTGATGCCGCGCGCCTTCTCTTCCTTGAGCCGGTCNGGATCNGTGCCCGTCAGCGCCAGGACGAGCGCGCTCTTGCCGTGATCGATGTGGCCGGCGGTGCCAACGACAATGTGACTGGTCACGCGAACCTGCCCGATCGAGTCACTTCCGCCCGCGGCCGCGGGCGGCCTTGCGTGTGGCCCGCTCGCGACGACCTGGCCGCTGCTTCTGGCGCCGGCTTTCTTTTTTCGGCTTCGCCTTGCTGTGTTTGGGTCCGCGCCGACCCTCGTCCTCCCGGATGACGTCGAGGATCTCGGCCAGCCCCAGGTCGATTTGCCGGCGCTCGAGGTCCACGCGGACCACCTGCACTCGCACCTTGTCGCCCAGCCGGTAGACCTTGTGGGTGTTCTCGCCGCGCAGGGTATGAGTGCCTTCGAGGAACCGGTAGTAGTCGTCGGCCATGCTGGAGATATGCACCAGCCCTTCGACGAAGTGATCGACCAGCTCGATGAACAATCCGAAGGCCGCGACGCCGGTGACGTAGCCGTCGAACTCGTCGCCGACCTTGTCGGCCATGAAGCGCACCTTCCGCCACTGCAGCAGCTCGCGTTCGGCGCCGTCCGCGCGACGCTCGCGCTCGGACGTCTGCCGCGCGATCTCGGGCAGGTCTTCCTCGATCTCCTCGCGCCTGGCCTCGTCCAGGCGGTGGTGGCGGATCGCGCGCAGCAGCCGGTGGACCACCAGATCCGGATACCGGCGGATGGGCGAGGTGAAGTGGGTGTAGCTCGGCGCGGCCAGCCCGAAGTGGCCGAGGTTCTCCGGCGCATACCGCGCCTTCTGCATCGTCGTCAGCATCAGGAACGCGATGGCCTTTTCCTCCGGCTTCCCGTCGATCTTCTCGACCAGCTTCTGGAAGTGCCGGGGGCGCAGTGCGTTCGACGGCGCGCCGAGCGACAGGCCGAAACCGCCGATGAACTCCTCGAACTGCTCCACCTTGCCGGGGTCGGGGTCCTCGTGCACGCGATACAGTCCCGGACCACCCGCGTTGTCCAGGAAGTCAGCCACCGTCTCGTTCGCCAGCAGCATGAACTCTTCGATCAGACGATGCGCGACGTTGCGCTCCGCGACGATGATGTCTTCGATGAGGCCGGCCTCGTCCATCACGACCTCGGCTTCGGGGAGATCGAAGTCGATCGACCCGCGGCGCCGCCGGCGCAGGTTGAGGATCTCGAACAGCTCGCGCATCAGCTCGAACAGCGGCACGAGCGGCGCGTGCTCGGCCATGACCTGCGGATCGCGTTCGGTGAGAATCGCGTTCACGGCCGTGTACGTCATCCGCGCGTCGCTGTTGATGACGCCGTCGTGGAACTCGGCGTGCGCGACCTCGCCCATCCGCGTGACTTCCATGAGGCACGACTGGACGAGACGGTCGACGCGAGGATTCAGCGAGCAGAGCCCGGTCGCCAGCTCCGCGGGAAACATGTGCAGGGCGCGCTCCGGGAAGTAGACCGAGGTGCCGCGATCGTAGGCTTCGGCGTCGAGCGCGCTGCCCTCATCGACGTAGTGCGAGACGTCGGCAATGTGCACGCCAAGCAGGTAGTTGCCACTCGTCAGCTTCTCCAGCGTGATCGCGTCGTCGAAGTCGCGCGCGTGCTCGCCGTCGATCGTCACCGTCTGACGTTGGCGGAAGTCCTTGCGGCCGCTGATGTCGCGCGGCCGGACCTCGCCGCCGAGCCGGCGCGCTTCCGCAATCGCCTCGTCACCGTGGGCATCTGGCAGCTGGTGCTTCCGGATGATGATGCGGGTGTCGACGCCGGGCTCATCGAGCCCGCCGAGCACTTCGACGATGTGGCCGAGCGGCGGACGCGTCGCCGTCGGCCAGCGTGTCAGCTCGACGACGACCATCTCGCCGGACTGCGCGTGGCGCGCTTCCCCTTTCGGCACCTGCACGTCGGCGAGGACGCGACGGTCGAACGGAACGACGTAGCCGAACCCGGACTCCTCCTGCTCGTACCGCCCGACCAGCCGGCTGTTCGCGCGCTCGAGGATCCGGATGATCCGGCCCTCGGCCCGATCGCCGCGCTGGTGCTCGACGCGCGCGACGACGCGATCGCCGTGGAGCGCCTCCTTGATGTTCGCCGCGGCGATGTACAGGTCGCGCTCGGCACCGGCGTCAGGCACGACGAAGCCATACCCCGAGGCGTGCATCTGCAGCCGGCCGACGACGACGTTCATCCGGTCCGCGAGGCCGAACCGGTTGCCGCGGATCTGGAGCAGCTCGCCGTCGGCGACCAGCGACTTCAGCAGCCGCCGGAAGGTCGCGCGCTGCTCGTGTGGCACCTTGAGCAGCTGGATCAGCTCGCGCGCGCTCGCCGGATGGTGCGAACGCTCGCGCAGGCGCTGCAGTACTTGTTCCCGTGAAAGCATGAACGCTCTCGGTTCTGATCCCTGATCCCTGGCCCCTGATCCCTGGCCCCTGATCCCTGATCCCTGACTAGGGCCCCGCCGCCTGGTCAAGCTCTCCCACAGCCGCGGCGGCCTTCTGGCCAGCGGCTTGATCGAGCTTCGACGCGAGCGCGCGCGCCTCGTCGAGATGCGTAGCCGCGGAACGGGAGTTGCCGCCATGTCCGCTGAGTCCGGCGGCATCGAGTGCGGCGGCGACGGAGGCCGCCGTGGCCCGCGCCGCCTCGAAGTGGCCCGCCGCAGCGCCGAAATTCAACTTGTAGATCTCGACACTTCCGGCCAGGGCTTCGCGCCGCGCGTCGGCCAGGCGCCACTGCCGTTCCATCACCCCGAGCCGCTCTTCGGCGGCCCAGCGGCCGCGGGCGCCCCAGAGGTATCCGACGGCGAGCACGGTGAGCGCGACGAGCAGCCCTATGCCCGCGAGCTTGAGCTGTTTCATGAGCCTGCCTCCTTTACGGCGACTCCGTGGCGGCCGCCAGCACAATCTGGACGTCGCCCACGTTGGTGCCCGTGGGGCCCGTGCGCATCAGGCCGCCCAGCGCGTTGAAGAACGACCACGAGTCGTTGGCCTGCAGCGCCAGCCCCGCGTCGAGGCCACTCCCCCGCGCCCGGNAGATCGTATCGCGATTGACTCGCGCTCCAGCAGCATCGGTCGGNCCGTCCACGCCGTCCGTGCCAAAGCTGGCGGCAACGGTTGGGCGACNACTATCCTCCCAGGCCATCGCGAGCGCGAGGGCGAACTCCTGGTTGCGGCCGCCGATTCCCTTGCCTCGCACCGTCACCGTTGTCTCGCCGGAGGAGAGGAGACATACGCGCCCACTGTGGCGCGACAACTGGTCCGTCAGCCACTCGGCGTGCGACCGGGCCGCGTCGCGGGCTTCGCCGGTGACCGGGCTGTCGCTCATGACGATCTGATAGCCGAGCCGCCGCGCCATCGCGGCAGCGGCGTTCAGGGCGTCGACCGCCGAGCCGATCACGACGGTCGTGGTGCGCAGGAGACCGGCGGCACCCGGTTTCGGTGTCTCCGGGACGCGCCCGGCCGCTCCCTGCTCGAGGTGCGCGACGACGGTCACCGGATAGGAAGCCCGGCCGCCGAACCGGTCGAGCACCCGCAGGGCGTCTTGAAAGGTAGTGGCATCGGCCACGGTCGGCCCGGAGGCAATCACGCTGGGGTCGTTGCCGACGACGTCGGATAGCAGCCAGGCCAGAACCCGGGCACGCGTCGCGGCGGACAGCCGGCCGCCTTTGATCCCCGACAGGTGCTTTCGGACCATGTTGAGCGACGTGATGTCGGCGCCGGCAGCGAGGAGGCGCGCAGTCGTCATCCGCTTGTCGTCGAGCGCGATGCCCGGCACGGGCACGGCCAGCATCGCGGACGCGCCGCCCGACAGCAGCACGCAGAGCACATCGTCGTCGCCGAGGGAACGCGCCAGATTCATCGCGGCCAGGCCCGCGCGGACGCTGCCCTCGTCCGGGACCGGATGCGACGAGGCCATCCACTCGAGTGGCGGTGTGGGTCCAGGCTCGTCGGTGAGACCGACGACGAGCCCTCCTGTCACCTGGGCACCGAACACGCCCATGCAGCCGGAGGCCATGGCGCGTGCCGCCTTGCCGGCCGCAAGAAGCGTCACGCGACGCCCCGCCAGCGATTCGGCGCTACCGGCCGCGGCTCGGCGCGTGAGCGCGGACGCGTCCACGGCGTCGAGCGCAGCGGCGACCAGCGCGTCGAGATCGGCGTCCAGTTGTGAGCGGGGATCGGGGGTCAGTGAAACGTCTTGGGATCGGACCAGCCCGACAGGCCGGTCAGGATGTCGAACTGTTTCAGCAGCTGGCTGACGACTTGCTCGCAGTCCTGCTGACGGCACAGCGTTTCGAGCCGCGACATCACCTGGGTGAGCGCCGCTTCCACCTGTGCGATCGCGCATTCGGTGTAGCACTCACGTTGTTCTTCGAGACAGCGGCGGTGCTTGAGAAATTCCTCGCGGTAGAAATCAGTGAGGCTGATGGTCTGATACGCGCTCGCGTGACGCGCGTCGGTCAGGAATCCTGACATGCAGATCCTCGCAGGCTGATTTATGAGGGGCTTCAAAACAGTCTAGTGCCGGGCCGCGCGAGGTGTCAACGGACCTCGGGGTCATCGGGCGGCCCTCGACGCGAGCGCGCCGCCCAGACAGCCGATGAGCGCCCCGCCGAGCAGGACCAGGACGACGAGTCCGGCCGGCAGGAAGTGCAAATCGCCAGTGTCCACGATTCCGGACGCCCATGCCGTCACCGGGCCGCGCCCGGTTGTGAAAAGCATCCACAGTGCGGCCAGCGACAGGACGGCGCCGGCCAGTCCGAGCATCGTGCCCTCCGCGACGAACGGCCCCCTGATGAAGGCGAGCGGCGCGCCCACGAGCTGCATGATCTCGACTTCCTGCTTCCGCGCCAGCAGCGCGAGCCGCACGACGGACATGACGGTGACCGAGGCGGCACATGCCAGCAGCGCCGCCAGCCCGAAGCCGATGGCACGCACCACGCGCACGATGCCGAGGAGGCGATCAATCCAGCGCCGGTCGTAGCGTACGTCGGTCACTCCGCTCATCGCCCGGACCCGCGTGGCCAGCTGATCGACGGCGGCATCACGTGCAAGGGCCGGCCGCAGGCGCACCTCGTACGATGCGGGAAGCGGATTCGACGGCAGGGTGCTGGCGGCAGCGGCCAGGTCCGGGAACTGCTTGCTGAATCGCGTCAGAGCCTCCACGGGCGTCACGTAGGCCTGAGCTTCGACCACGCCGCTGGTCGCGAGGGTGCGTTCGATCGCGCCGCGGTCCTCGGGCGTGGCCGTGTCCGACAGGTAGATCGAGAACTCGGCCGCCTGGTTCCAGCGCTCCAGCATGCCCGATGCATTGCTGCCGCCGAGGAGGAACAGGCCAAGCGTGAACAAGCTGATGCCGCTGGTCACCAGTGCCAGCAGCGACGCGCCGCGCCTGCGCCAGATGCTGCGGACCGCCTCCGTGAAGAAGAACGAGAGCGCTCTCACACGTGCCCCGACAGGTGGCCCTGCTCGAGCGTGACGGTGCGGCGCCCGACGCGACGGATCAGCTCGCGATCGTGCGTGGCGACGAGCACGGTCGTCCCCCGGGCGTTGATCTCGCGGAACAGGTTCATGATGTCCAGCGCCAGGTCTGGATCGAGGTTGCCGGTGGGCTCGTCGGCCAGAACGAGCGCCGGGTCGTTGATCAGCGCTCGCGCGACCGCGATGCGCTGCTGCTCACCGCCCGACAGCTCGAGCGGATACGCGTTCATCCGATGCTGCAGCCCGACCCACTTCAGCACCTGGAACGCCTTTCGATGCTGCGCGGCGGGATTCTGTCCTAGCACGCGAGGCACGAAGGTGATGTTCTCGTAGACGGTCAGCGTCGGGATGAGCTTGAAGTCCTGGAACACGAAGCCGATGGTGCGGCGGTACGCCTGCACCTGGCTCGCGCTCATCTTCGCGAGACTGCGTCCACCGACGACGAGGTGACCGCTGGAGGGTGGCTCCTGACGCAGGAGCAGGCGCAGCAGGGTCGACTTGCCCGCGCCGCTCGGGCCGGTGAGGAACACGAACTCACCCTTGCCGATTGTCAGCGTGAGATCCTGCAGGGCGTACACGCCACGCGTGTACATCTTCGAGACCGCGTGCGCTTCGATCACGGGATCGTCCGGTCGGCCGGGTACACCGCGCGCGAGTCTAGCACAGCGCAACGCGTCATCGTTCGCCCGTCAGCTCGAATCGCACGCGGCCGAATCCGGCCGCCACGTCGGCGGCAAGCACGCGATGCACTGCGTCGGGGGTGACCCAGACGACCACTTGGACGGGCGCTCGCCGGGGCACGCGCTCGCTGACGACCGGCTCGACGCGCAGCGCGTTGACCGAACGCCCGCCCACCATCACGCGCTCGGGCCCGATCGTGCGCACCGCCACGGTGTACGCCCGTCCGCCATCAGTCACCGGCACGACGACGGAGTCACCCGGGTGCAGGGGCAGCGTCCGCAGGTAGAAGAATGCCGTCAGGATGTCGCGGGTGCCAGGTGACAGCCGGAACGACATGGCACCCGGATCGCCGGGAGCACCAATGCGGACGACACCGGAAGAGCGGTCAAAGACGGCCTCGCGGGTCAGCGCGCGGCGTCCCTCGAGCAGATCGCGGCGATGCGTCGTCGGGAGCAATTCACCGCTTGCGATCGTCTCGAAACGGTCCTTGGCCTCGAAGAATCGTGAGACCCACGGCGCCGTTTCCGCAGTGGCGACGAAGCGGAATGGCTGTTCGGCCGACGGGCCGGCCTCGACGCCGACGACCGCCTGCCCCGCCGGCAGGTCCATCGGTCCACCAACCCAGTGCACGTCGTAGGTCAGGCGCTCGCCGACCGTAAACGGCACCGGGCCGGGCGGCGGTGGCGCCGGTGGCGCAGGGAGCACGAGGCGCGATTCAACCTCCGGCGACCAGGCAAGCTCGTAGATGACGGCGTCCGCAAATCGTGCCCGCTCGACCAGCGGCGTATCGCCGAGCGGCAGGACGCCGCGTCGGAGCTCGTCGCTCGGCGGAGCGCTCGCGAGCGCTGATGGCGCGACGATGAAGCGGACGTCAAGATCGTGCAGCGTCCAGAGCGCCTCCGCCGACGGGAACGTGCTCATCGTGTCCACGAGCGCCGGGTAGAAGGACGGGCGTTGGCCCGAGGCGCCGTTGACGATCGGACGCGAGTACTGGAGCGAGTCGACCATCGGGAGCGTGTCGCGACGATCGTTGCCCACCGGGAGATACACGACCGCGCCGGGTCCGCTCGCCGACGCCAGCCACTGCCCCACGTCCGTCCGCATCGGGGGCCGCGCCACCAGCGGCCATGGCATCGACGCGTACTCGATGCACAGGACGAGCAGGAGCGCAGCGACATACGTCTGGTTGCCGCCCGCCCGCTCCTCGAGCGCGGTCGCGCCACGCGAAGCCAGCACTGCCAGCCCGAACATGACCAGCACGGCGAATCGCGCCGGTGCGCGGACCCCCTGGAAGCCGAAGACCACGCGATGGAAAAACGCGTAGACAGGCCGGATGCCGTCCGGGCCGAGTGACAGGACGAGCCCGATCCCCGCGAGCACCAGCATGGTCCAGGCGACTGGCGTCGTGGCCTCACGTCGCGACGCGACGAGCCCGAGCGCGGCGAGCAGTATCAGTGTCAGGCCGGGGAACAGCTCGTCCTCAACGCCTTCGTGGCGCCCTTCGCGGAGCGCACCCGCCGAGTCGCGCTCGGTGAGCACGTGCGTGCTCCCGTAGATCACGTTCGTCGGCGGGACCTGCAGATAGCTGGTGAGTACGGCCTCATGCCGGCTGGCTTCGTAGAGATTGCGCGCGAAGCCTTCGTCCTGCTGTATCCGCCAGTACGGCCACACGAGGGGGGCGACGACGATGAGCGCGACGATTGCCGCGAGGGCCGATCGCCCGAGCAGGCGGCCGCTGCGAATTCGGCCGACGCCGGCAGCCACGCCGACGAACGTCGTGACGAGCGCGATCGCCGTCATCACGCCGTAGTAAACCGACGAGGCGGCCTGGAGGCCGGCGGTCACGCCGAGCCAGACCGCGTCGCGCCGGCGGCCTGCCGCGACGACGCGGAGCAGGAACAGCACCGCGAGCGGCAGGAAATACAGCGCCTGGAGTTGGAGATGAATCAGGTGGGCGACGCGATAGGGCCAGAAGGCCCATGCGATACCGGCCACCGTGGCGCCGGTGAATGACGCCCCCAGCGTGCGCGCGAGCGCGTGCATCGCGAGCCCGCTGGCCACGAACGATCCGAACAGGAGGACGTTGTAGCAGACCACCGGATCGCGGCTCAGTATGTATACCGGCAGCACGAGCAGCGCCTGCGGGATGAGGTGATCGGAGTACGTCAGCGTGCCGGTGGCCGGATGAAAGATGTTGGCGTCGAAGATGCGGCCGTTGAACAGCCAGCCGGGGTGCGTGGTGATCGTGCGCAGATCCCAGCCGAGGATCCACAGATTGAGATACGGATCTCCGGGCCCCTCGGGCGCGCCGAGATGCGAGCGCAGCGAAACAACGAGCGGCCAGGTAAAGATGACGGCCGCCGCGGTGTAGAGGGCGAGCGGTCCCCAGACGGCCCACCCACGGCGCACACGAGCGGAGTCGAAGGGCGGAGTCACTCCGCTTCAGCCGCGATCGAGCGCGCGGCGGACAAGTTCGTTGACGAGTTTCGGGCTGGCCTTGCCGCCCGTGGCCTTCATGACCTGTCCGACGAGGAAGCCGAGCACTTTGGTCTGTCCCGCGCGATACTGCGCCACGGTGTCGGCCTGGGCGGCCAGCACTCGCTCGACGACGGGAGCGATGGCGCCTTCGTCGCTCACCTGTGCCAGGCCGTCCGCGTCGACGATGGCCGGCGCCGAGCGACCGGTGGCCCACATCTTCTCGAGCACGTCCTTCGCGGTGTTCGAGTTGATGGTGCCGCGCTCGATGAGCCCGATCAGTTCCGCGAGTGACAGCGCACTGACGGGCGAGCGATCGACGCCGACACCGGCCTCGTGGCTCTTCCGCGTCACTTCGCCCATCAGCCAGTTGGACGCGGCCTTGGGCGGTGCGCCCGCAGCCACGACCTCTTCGAAGTAGTCGGCCAGCCCGCGCGATCGCGTCAGCTCGACGGCGTCGTACTCCGGCAGGCCGAACTGGGAGGTGAACCGGCCGCGGCGCACGGCCGGTAGCTCCGGCAGCGAGGCGACGAGCGCCTCGACACGCGCGGCTGGCATCTCCACCGGCGGCAGATCGGGCTCGGGGAAGTACCGGTAGTCGTGTGCCTCCTCCTTGCTGCGCATGCTGACCGTGCGGCCGCCGGCCTGATCCCAGAGCCGCGTCTCCTGAACGACCGGACGGCCCGTCTCGACCAGCGCGATCTGCCGTTCGATCTCGTGCTCGAGCGCCTGGCGCACGTAGCGGAAAGAATTCAGGTTCTTCACCTCGGCCTTCGTTCCAAGACGCGGCTCTCCCAGGGGACGCACCGACACGTTGGCGTCGCAGCGGAGGCTCCCCTCCTCCATGTTGCCGTCGTTCACGCCGAGCCACACCAGGATGTGGCGCAGGTGCTCGAAGAAGGCCGACGCTTCCCCGGCCGATCGAATGTCGGGCTCCGTGACGATCTCGATGAGCGGCACGCCGGCCCGGTTGAAGTCGAGATACGTGCGCTCGCCGCTGTCGGCGAAGCCTTCGTGCAGCGACTTGCCGGCGTCCTCTTCGAGATGCACGCGCGTAATCCCGATGTCGCGGGTTGCGCCTCCCGAGGTGACCGTCACACGTCCATGGCTCGCGAGCGGCTGATCGTACTGGGAGATCTGATAGCCCTTCGGCAGGTCGGGATAGAAGTAATTCTTGCGCGCGAAGATCGAGTGCTCGTTGATGCGGCAGCCGAGCGCCAGCGCCGCGCGTGTGCCCAGTTCGACTGCGCGTCGGTTCAGCACCGGCAAGGCGCCCGGCAGGCCGAGGCATACCGGGCAGACGTGGGTGTTCGGCGCCGCGCCGAAGCTGGTCGGACAGCCGCAGAAGATCTTCGTGTCGGTGAGGAGCTGTGCGTGGACCTCGAGCCCGATGACCGCTTCGAACGCCAATGACCCTCCGCGAGCTTCAGGCGCGCGGGCCGGCGGAGGCGACCTCCGGGGCCACATCCGGGGCGAAGGCGGCGAAGTTCTCGGCGAACATCGACGCCAGCCGGCGCGCCTGGGCATCATACGACGTGGGCTCGCGCCACGTCGACCGCGGATCGAGCAGGCTTTCAGGTACGCCGGGACAGCCGCGCGGCACCTCGACGCCGAAGATCGGATCAGGACTGGTCGGCACCCGATCGAGCTGGCCCTCGAGCGCCGCGGTGACCATCGCTCGCGTGTAGCGGAGCGGCATGCGCTCCCCTTCTCCGGCGGGCCCGCCCGTCCAGCCGGTGTTCACGAGCCACACCCGCGATCCATGCTGCGCCAGCCGTCGTCCCAGAAACGACGCGTACACGGCGGGGCGCAACGGCAGAAACGGCGCGCCAAAGCACGCGCTGAACGTCGCGGCCGGTTCGGTGACGCCGCGCTCGGTGCCAGCGAGGCGCGCCGTGTAGCCCGAGAGGAAGTGATACATCGCCTGCGACGGGGTCAGCCTCGCTATTGGCGGCATCACGCCGAACGCGTCGGCCGTGAGCATGATGACATCGGTCGGGTGTCCGCCGGCGCCCGATGGCTCGTGCGGGTCGATGAAGTCGATCGGAAAAGCCGCACGAGCGTTCTCCGTGAGCGTGTCCGCGTCGAAATCCACCCGGCGCGACTCCGGATCCATCACGACGTTCTCGAGCACCGCACCGAAGCGGCGCGTCGCGGACCAGATCTGTGGTTCGGCCTTTGCCGACAGACGTACGGTTTTCGCGTAGCAGCCGCCTTCGAAGTTGAAGACGCCCGTTCCGCTCCATCCGTGCTCGTCGTCGCCGATCAGCCGGCGCGCCGGATCGCTCGACAGCGTCGTCTTCCCAGTACCAGACAGGCCGAAGAACAGCGCGACGCTGCCATCGGCGCCAAGGTTCGCCGAGCAGTGCATCGGGAAGACGTCGCGGAACGGAAGCAGGTAGTTGAGGATCGTGAAGACCGACTTCTTGATCTCGCCGGCGTACGCCGTGCCGGCGATGATCACGAGACGCCGCGCGAAGCTGATCACGATGCAGGTCTCCGAGCGCGTGCCGTGCCTGGCCGGCGTCGCCTTGAAGCCGGGCGCCGCGATGATCGTGAATGCCTGTCCGCCCCTGGCGCCGGAGTCGAGCAGCAGGTTCCGGGCGAACAGGCTGTGCCACGCCAGTTCGGTGACGACGCGCACCGGCAGCCGGAAGGCGGGGTCGGCGCCGGCCGCAAGATCCTGGACGAACAGCTCGCGTCCCCGAAGGTAGTCCGTGACGTCGTGCTCGAGTGCCGCAAATTGCGACTCCTCGAGCGGCCGATTCACCGATCCCCACCACAGGTGCGCGTCGCTCGACGGTTCTCGGACGATGAACTTGTCGCGCGGGGAACGCCCGGTGTGCTGGCCGGTGAGGCAGACCAGGGCGCCCTCCGCCGACAGCTGTCCCTCCTGTCGCGCGAGCGCCAGTTCGCAGAGCTGCGCGGACGACAGATTCCAGTAGGTCCGACCCGACGTACACCCTTCGATCGCCCAGTCGTTCGAGGGCTGCGCCGCGCGCTGCCTCACGAGATCCACTCCGATTCGAGATGACTGTTATGCGTTTCAGGCATGATCAACGAATGGTAGGCTCCGGATCCCGCCAAAGTCAACCAGCACATCACTTTCCCGCGTCCTCTTGACCGAGGCGGCCCCCATCCCCCACTCTGACGACGCCCGTGAACACCGCCCTGCTGGCACCGTTGCCCCACGAGGAGACCGAATCTCCGGACTACCTGACGCGACAGCTCATCACCTGCCTCGGCAACAAACGCGCGCTGCTGCCCGAGATCGAGGCGGCAGTGATGAAAGTTCAACGCCGGCTGGGCCGGAGGCGCCTCCGTGTTCTGGATGCGTTCGCGGGATCGGGCAGCGTGTCGCGCCTGTTCAAGCGCCACGCCCGCTACCTGGCGGTCAACGACCTCGAGGATTACGCGGCCGTGGCGGCGCGGTGCTACCTCCGCAACCGCTCGACCGTCGACGCCCACCGGCTGACCCGCCTCATCGACGATCTCAACGCGGCTGTCGAGCAAGCATCACTGGCGAAGGGTTTCATCGAGGAGCTCTATTCCCCTCGCGATGAAGCGCACATCACGTCAACCGACCGGGTCTTCTACACGAGCAGCAACGCGCGGCGGCTCGACGCTTACCGGCGGTTGATCGACGAGGTGCCGACCGACCTTCGCGATTTGTGCCTGGGACCGTTGCTGAGCGAAGCGTCGGTGCACGCGAACACGGCGGGCGTTTTCAAAGGTTTCTACAAGGATCGGCACACGAACATCGGACGCTACGGCGGCAGCCACGGTGATGCCCTCGAGCGCATCCGCGGACAGATCAAGCTGGACGTGCCACCGCTGAGCCGCTTCGAGTGCGACGTGGACGTCCTTCAGGACGACGCGAATGCGGCCGTCGCGCGGATACGGGACCTCGACCTCGCGTACTTCGATCCGCCATACAACCAACATCCTTACGGGTCGAACTACTTCATGCTGAACCTGCTGGTGCACTACGAGCGCCCTGAACGCGTCAGCCGCGTCTCGGGCATCCCGGTGGGCTGGCGGCGCTCCGGCTACAACGTACGCGCGCGGTCGCTGTCCCTGCTTTCGGATCTCGTTTCCAAGACCGACGCGAGGTATCTCCTCGTTTCCTTCAACGACGAAGGGTTCGTCGCGCCGGATCAGATGCGCGCCCTGCTCGCGACGCTCGGCACGGTGGAGGCCGTCGCGCTGCGCTATAACGCATTCCGGGGCAGTCGCAACCTGCGCCAGCGGCCCATGCACGTCACCGAGCACCTGTTTCTTGTGGAGCGGCGGTAGCGGCCGCTTTGGCCGAACTGAAGTTCGGCCCGACGACTACGGCAGAGGCCTGCGACTGCGGCAAGGGCCTGCCATGCTGAGCGCGTAGTACAATCGCAGACTGGCTACGATGCCGCCACTGATCTTCCGGAAGGGACTCGACCTCAAGGACGCCGTCGCCGGACAGCTCGCCGAGAGCTATCACAGCAGCCTCGTCGCGCGCGTGAAGGAGGACGGCTATCGGTTTGCGTCCGGCCGCCTGACCGTGCACCTCGCACGCGAGTTCGGCTTCTGCTACGGCGTCGATCGCGCGGTGGACTACGCGTATCAGGCGCGTACGCGGTTTCCCGATCGGACGGTGTTCCTGACGGGCGAGATCATTCACAACCCCCACGTCAACGACAAGCTGCGCGCGCTCGGCATCCGCTTCCTGAGCGATCCCGGCGAGAGCCTCGACCGCCTGACCGCCGACGACGTCGTGATCCTGCCGGCCTTTGGCGTGACGATCGCGCTGCTGGCGGATCTGTCGGCGCGCGGCGTGACGATGGTCGACACCACGTGCGGCTCCGTGCTGAACGTCTGGAAGAACGTCCGGCGCTACGCGCAGGACGGCTTCACGTCGATCATCCACGGCAAGTACTGGCACGAGGAGACACAGGCCACCGCGTCGCAGGCGAGGGCGTTGCCAGGCGGCCGGTACCTGGTCGTCTACAACAAGGCCGAGGCGGCGCTGGTGTGCGACTTCATCCGCGGCACGGGCGACTCTGCGTCGCTGCCCGCCACATTCCACGACGCGGCCTCGCCCGGGTTCGATCCGGAAGCCGACCTCTCGCACGTCGGCCTGGCCAACCAGACGACGATGCTGATGTCGGAGTCGCTCGAGATCGGCGACATGTTCCGCGACGCCATGCGCGATCGCTACGGCGAAGCCGAGCTCACCTCTCGTTATCGCGCCTTCGACACCATCTGCAGTGCCACGCAGGATCGGCAGGACGCCGTCATCCAGCTGCTCGCCGCCGAGCCGCTCGACCTGATGGTCGTCATCGGCGGCTACAACAGCAGCAACACCTGCAACCTCGCCCACATCTGCGCGGAGAAGGTGCCCACGTTCCACATCGCCGAACCCCAGTGCATGGTCTCGCCCGGCGAAGTCCGGCACAAGCCGGTGGGCCGCAAGGATGAAGTCACGGCCACTGGATGGCTGCCATCAGGTGGCGCCGTGCGCATCGGCCTGACCTCGGGCGCCTCCACGCCGGACAACCTCGTGGAGCAGGTGATCGAGCGGCTCGACGCGTTCGCCAATAGCCCCGCAAACTAGGTCCACAGATTACGCAGATCTCACAGATTGGGATCCGCTGACCGCGCGCATGCTTCGAATAGCTCGACCGGTCGAGCCACCGTGACGTCATCCGTGGAATCTGTGAAATCTGTGGTTCCCTGTTGCTCCGCGTTCTCCGGCCAGATCACCTTTCCAGCGCAGCCTCCAACTCTCGCACTGTTCTTCCGGTCACCGGGTCGATCATCTCCGCCGCCACTTCCGCCAGCGGCGCGAGGACGAACGAGCGATCGCGAAATCTCGGGTGCGGAATCGTGAGCCCCGGCTCACTCAGCACCAGGTCGCCATAGAGGATGAGGTCCAGGTCCAGTGTGCGGGACGCGTTGGGGACGCTTCGCTCGCGGCCGAAGGTCCGCTCGATGTCGTGGAGCCGTGCGAGCAGCGCGCGCGGATCGAGTCGCGTGAACCCGACGGCAGCCGCGTTCAGATAGCGCGGCTGCGCGTCGGAGACGCCCACCGGCGCGGTGTCGTGGCGGGATGAAAGGTGGAAGCGATCGAGGAATGCGGCGAGCTGAGCGGCCGCCGCGGTCAGCGTGCTGTCGCGATCGCCCAGGTTGCTGCCGAGGGCAATCGCGACGCGGACCGGGTCAGTCGCCGAACCAGCGTGCGCCGGCGACGACGCCACGGCTGCCTGCCCCGGTGTCGCTGTGGCCGAGCACGTCGACCGTTCCGTCGCCCGCCTGCTCGAGCATCCGCGTCTGCTCCTGCACCTCGCCGAGCATCAACCGGAGCATCGTCTGGTTCCTGGCGTGCGACAACGACTCCACGCGCGGACGCCACTTCGCGAGAAACGCCGCGCCTGCTCGCGCGTCCTCGGCAGCGGCCGCCTTCCACGCGTCCCTCGAACGGTCGAGCGTGATCGACGGGCCCGGAGGGTTCGGCGGCAGCGGCGCGCCAAGGTCCACGAGCGCGTCGCCCAGCCACTCCAGGTGCGTCTCCTCGCGATTGATCACGTACTGGTAAGCGTTGTTGGCGTCGTAACTCGACACGTGAACGGCCACCGCCTTGTGGCGCTCGACCAGCGCGAGCCGGTCGCGGTAGCACTCCTGCAACAGGGCGACGAGTTCGGTGGGTTTCACGCTTTTTGCTTTTCCTTGCAGGCGATGCACACCCGCGTCCAGGGGATGGCTCGCAGCCGGGCCTCGGCGATTGGCTCGCCGCAGTCGCGGCAGATGCCATAAGTGCCCTTCTCGATGCGCTGCAGCGCGTCCTCGATGGCCTGAAGGATCTTGGCGTCGGTCTGCCGGAGCTTGAGAGCGATGTGGACTTCGTTGTTCCCGCTGGCCTGGTCGGCCATGTCGCCCTGCCTCGAGTTGTTCTCCATCGTCGCCTGCAGGGGACGGACGGCGCCGGCGTCGGTGAGCTCCAGTTTCTTTTGCAGCAGGGCCTCTTGAAAGGCCTCGAGGTTCATACGCTACGACTCCTCCGCCACGCCTTTGGCGGACTGAACAAAAGGAAATGATAGCACTACTCCGCCCGCAGGGTCGCCAGCGGCTTGCGCCGCAAGACGTCGATGCTGGCGGCCAGGCCGACGCCCG
>Ga0065712_10067971_pt1 | contig 18532 bp, 14 predicted proteins | sample MisRhiReplicate1_FD_59099 | JGI IMG/M metagenome (GOLD analysis project Ga0065712, IMG submission 59099) | Miscanthus rhizosphere microbial communities from Kellogg Biological Station, MSU, sample Rhizosphere Soil Replicate 1: eDNA_1 v3... | ecosystem: Host-associated > Plants > Roots >...
GCCGCGCTCGGCCGGTGACTTGCTTGAAGAATACGTAGGGCCGGTGCAGGCCTCGCTCGCGGTCAAGAAAGCCCGCCTGCTGTTCGCCACCCCAGAGATCAGGGAAATCCGGACGTCGCCCTACCCCACGCGCTACAGGCTCGACGAGCCAGCCATCGAACTGCTCAACCATGCCAACGTGTTTTGTCGGGAAGGTCTGGATATCGGTACGCGCGCATTCCTGCCTTATCTGCCGAAGAACCTCGGTTCGGCGCGCGTTGCCGATCTGGGTTGCGGCAACGGCGTGCTGGCGATTGCCAGTGCACTGGAGAACCCGCAGGCGCATTACACGCTGGTCGACGAGTCATACATGGCCGTGCAGTCCGCCGCCGAAAACTGGCAGGCCAGTCTGGGCGACCGGGAAGTGGTCATTCGTGCGGCCGACGGGCTGGCGGGACAGGAACCGGACTCGCTGGATGTGGTGCTGTGCAACCCGCCCTTCCACCAGCAACAGGTGGTCGGCGACTTTCTGGCCTGGCGCATGTTCCAGCAGGCCCGCGCCGCACTTGTCACGGGCGGCGCACTGTACATCGTCGGCAATCGCCATCTGGGCTATCACACCAAGCTGTCCCGGCTGTTTCGGGGCGTCGAGCAGGTCGCGGCAACGCCCAAGTTCGTGATTCTGAAAGCCCGCAAGTAACGCCCCACTTTTTCGCAGCCAAAAAAAACCCTCCGAAACCGGAGGGTTTGTAAAACGTGTCCGTGGACACGGTGTGGGAATGCTTTCAGTGACGATCAGTGCGTCGTCAGGCCCGCAGCGCTCATGAACATCCGCATCAGGCTGGCGACGATAAACAGCGCAGTCACACTGCCCGCCCAGATGCCGACCAGCCAGGCCAGTCGTTGCCAGAGCGGCTTGCTCAGCGCCGGATCCGGGTCGTGCATGGAGTTCTTGCCAGACATGATCAATCTCCTCTGTTCGGACTAGTGATAACCGTCTTCAGCAGTGACTTTGCCGCGGAACACGTAGTAGCTCCAGAAGGTGTATCCGAGGATGAACGGGATGATGAACAGCGTGCCGACCAGCATGAAACCCTGGCTTTGCGGTGGCGCGGCAGCTTCCCAGATCGAAACGGACGGCGGAATGATGTTCGGCCACAGGCTGATGCCCAACCCGCTGTAACCCAGGAAGATCAGCAGCAGGGTCAGCAGGAACGGCGTGTAATGCGCGTTGCGGGCCACGGCCTTGAACAGTCCGTACATGGTCACCAGCACCAGAATCGGCACCGGCATGAACCAGAACAGGTTCGGCATGCTGAACCAGCGATGCGCGATGTCGGCGTGGGCCAGTGGTGTCCACAGGCTGATCACGCCCATCACGACCAGCACAGCCACTGCCAGAGGACGCGCCAGATCATGCATCGCTTTCTGCAACGGCCCCTCGGTCTTCATGATCAGCCAGGTGCAACCCAGCAGCGCGTAGGCCACGATCAGCGCCAGACCGCAGAACATCGGGAACGGCGCCAGCCAATCGAGCGAGCCGCCTGCGAACTGACGATTCGCTACCGGAATGCCCTCGATGAACGCGCCCAGTGCCACGCCCTGAAAGAACGTTGCGGCCAGAGAACCGCCGATGAAGGCCTTGTCCCACAGGTGACGTTTCTCGTCGGTCGCCTTGAAGCGGAACTCGAATGCCACGCCGCGGAAAATCAGGCCCATCAGCATGAAGATCAGTGGCAGGTACAGCGCTGACAGCACCACCGAATAAGCCAGCGGGAACGCGCCGAACAACGCGGCGCCCCCCAGTACCAGCCAGGTTTCGTTACCGTCCCAGACCGGCGCGACGGTATTCATCATCACGTCGCGGTCGGAACTGTCTTTCATGAACGGGAAGAGAATCCCGATACCCAGGTCGAAGCCGTCCATCACGACGTACATCATGATGCCGAAGATGATGATGACGGCCCAGATCAGCGGAAGATCGATACCCATGGCTTAATTCCCCTTGCCGAGCGCGTCAACGTTATCGCCATCTTCAGCGCCTTCAACTGCGGCGGAGAGCGGACGGGCCGGTGTACGTTTCTGACCGGGACCACCTTGCGGCACATGCTCGACGTACGCTTTGGGGCCTTTGCGCACCAGACGCATCATGTAGCCCAGACCAGCGCCGAACAGTACAAAGTAGACAACCACGAACAACACCAGGGTGATGCTCATCTGCGCAAAGCTGTGGTTGGACGAAGCATCGGCGGTGCGCATCAGGCCATAGACGACCCACGGCTGGCGGCCGATTTCGGTGGTGAACCAGCCTGCGAGGATAGCTACCAGACCCGACGGCCCCATCCACAACGCCAGGTACAGGAACGGACGCGACTGATAGAGCGTCCCGCGCTTGCGCAGCCACAGGCTCCACAGGCCGGTCAGGATCATCAGCATGCCCAGCGCAACCATGACTCGGAACGACCAGAACACGATGGTCGAATTCGGCCGGTCTTCAGGTTTGAATTCCTTCAGTGCCGGGACCTGCTTGTCCAGGCTGTGGGTCAGGATCAGGCTGCCCAGGTACGGAATTTCCACTGCGTACTTGGTGCGTTCTTCCTTCATATCGGGAATGCCGAACAGGATCAGCGGGGTCGGTTCGTCACCGATGTTTTCCCAGTGACCTTCAATGGCGGCAATCTTGGCTGGCTGATGCTTGAGCGTATTCAGACCGTGGAAGTCGCCCACGACGGCCTGGATCGGTGCAACGATCAGCGCCATCCACATCGCCATCGAGAGCATCTTGCGTACCGCTGGCGTATCACGACCACGCAGCAGGTGCCAGGCAGCCGACGAGCCGACGAAGAACGCCGTGGCAACAAAGGCGGCAATGGCCATGTGCGTCAGGCGATAAGGGAATGAAGGGTTGAAGACCACCGCGAACCAGTCGGTCGGGATCACGCGACCGTCGATGATTTCGAAGCCCTGGGGGGTCTGCATCCAGCTGTTGGACGACAGAATCCAGAACGTGGAAATCAGGGTACCGATGGCGACCATTACCGTGGAGAAAAAGTGCAGTTTGCGTCCGACGCGGTTCCAGCCGAACAGCATCACACCGAGGAAGCCGGCCTCAAGGAAGAACGCTGTCAACACTTCGTATGTCAGCAAAGGTCCTGTGACCGCGCCTGCGAAGTCCGAGAAGCGGCTCCAGTTGGTGCCGAACTGATAGGACATGACCAGACCGGAAACCACCCCCATGCCGAAGTTGACGGCAAATATCTTGGACCAGAAGTGGTAAAGGTCTCGATACACATCTTCGCGGGTCTTCAGCCACAGGCCTTCGAGCACAGCCAGGTAACTTGCCAGACCGATGGTGATGGCAGGAAACAGGATGTGGAACGAAATCGTGAATGCGAACTGAATTCGGGCGAGATCGATAGCCTCTAAACCGAACATAAGTGTTCCTCTCTCAGGTGAAACCGGCTGTTGGCAGCGAGCCAACAGTGACTGCCCCCACGTTATGGAGTGCTTATCTTTCTATTTGTTCTGATGACGTACGCAGGGATTGGCGGGTTGGCTCACATCAGCGGTCATTGCGCAATGACACGGGTCAACCGGTAGGTAAAGAGTAGTCCCATTCAGCCACTTGAGCCGTGTGGTCTTTTGTCGCGTGGCGGGATGACTCACCTGGCGGGAATCACGCTTCTCTCAAGCACACCGGCCAGCCCGTGACGCTCCGCATCACTTCAACAGCGCACGCGGAGCGTCTCGAGAGGCGTTACTGATGGGCTACAACACCTTGTCCAGCGTGATCGGGAACTCGCGGATGCGTTTGCCGGTGGCGTGATAGATGGCATTGGCAATCGCTGCCGGAACACCGACGATACCGATTTCGCCGACGCCCTTGGAACCCAGCGCATTGACGATTTCGTCGTGTTCTTCGACGAACAGCACGTCAATGTCGCCAATATCAGCATTCACCGGAATGTGATACTCGGCCAGGCTGTGGTTCATCGACCGTCCCAGACCGTGATCGACCATCGCCTCTTCCTGCAAGGCCATGCCCATGCCCCAAACCACGCCACCCAGGATCTGACTGCGTGCCATCTTGGGATTGACCACGCGTCCCGCCGCAATGGCGCTGACCACACGATTGACCTTGATAGTGCCCAGGTCCTCGTCCACCAGCACTTCGACGAACACCGCCGAATGCGTGGCCGCCGCATAGGCTTCGCGTTTCTTGTCCGGTTCGGCGTCAACCTGAACCTCGATCACACCGCTGGCTTGAGCAGCCGCCAGTTCAGCAATCGACACAACCTGATCGCCCAGATGCAGGCTGCCCGACTCGAAGCGCACCTGATCAGGCGTGGTCGAGGCGTGTTGCGGGTAGAGGCCCTTGGCGACTTCAAGCAACTGACGCTGCAAGGCCTGACACGCCTGCTGGACCGCTGTGCCGACTGACGACACGGTGAACGAGCCGCCTTGCAGCGGCGCAGTCGGCAGCGAAGAGTCGCCCAGCAGGAAGGTGACGTCTTCCACCGCCAACCCCAGGGTTTCAGCCGCAATCTGGGTCATGACCGTGTAAGTGCCGGTGCCGATATCAGTGGTTGCGCTGCTGACCACCAGTTTGCCGTCCGAGCCGAGACGCGCCTTGGCGCTGGCTTTCATCTGCATGGCTTCCCACACACCACCGGCCATGCCCCAGCCCACCAGTTGGCGGCCTTGGCGCATGCTGCGGGGTTCAGGGTTGCGACGCTCCCAGCCAAAGCGCTCGGCGCCCTGTGCATAACATTCACGCAGCTCTTTGCTGGAATACGGCTTGTCCTCGTTGCCATTGCGCTCTGCGAAATTGGTCAGACGCAGGCGTACAGGATCGATGGCCAGCGCACACGCCAGTTCATCCATTGCGCATTCCAGGCCGATCAGGCCCAACGCGGCCCCCGGCGCACGCATGTCCAAGGGCGTGTAGACATCCAGCGGCACCAGCTTGTAGGTCAACTGCACGTTGTCGCATTGATAGAGCATGCCGCTCCATTCCACGACGTGCTCGGTGAAGTCCTCGAAGCGTGACGTCTGGCCGATGGCTTCGTGACCGACAGCGAGCAAACGCCCATTGGCAGCAGCGCCAAGGCGCAGGCGTTGCACGGTGCGTGGACGATAGCCAAAGGTGAACATCTGCTGACGCGTCAGCGTCACTCGCACCGAACGCTTGAGGTGCAGGGCCGCCATCACCGCCAGAGGCAGTTGATACTGCGGACGCAGACCGGAGCCGAACGCACCGCCGACAAACGCGGCCAGCACGCGAATCTTGTCTTTCTCCAGGCCGAAGACCTTGTGCAGGTAATCCTGACAGTTCTGCGTGCCCTGGGTCTTGTCGTGGATCTGCAGACTGCCGTCGGCCTGATACAGAACCGTGGACGCATGCGGCTCCATCGGGTTGTGGTATTCGTTCGGCGTGTTGTAGGTCACGTCGACACTCAGCGCCGAGCTGGCCAGCTCGCCCTCGAAGTTGCCACGCGGCTTGGGCAGGCTGGACGACACGTCGTGAGCCTGCTCCAGGCCGGCCTGCAGGTCGGTCTGGTGTGCCTGCTGCTCGTATTCGATGCGAATCAGCGAGCCTGCGTGCCGGGCCATTTCCAGCGACTCGGCCACGACCAGCGCCAGCGGCTGGCCGCTGTACAGCACGTTGTCGTTATAAAGAGGCCGAAACGGAGAACCGTCTGCAGAGTCCGCGTCCTCATAGTTCTCGTCGTAGCTGGCCAGTGAAGGACGGTTGGTGTGGTCCAGAATCGCAACCACACCCGGCACCTTCAAGGCGTCGGAGGTATCGATGTTCAGCACACGGCCATTGGCGATGGTGCTGGAAACGACGCTGCCGAACAGCAGTCCGTCTTCCGGGTATTCACCGGCGTAACGTGCGCCGCCGGTGACTTTCAGTTTGCCGTCGACTCGGTCCACGGGCTTGCCCATCGGGGAGAAGGGAACATTCATTGGGCAGTACCTCCCAGTGCCGCGTCGCTCAGGGCGCGGATGATCGCCCGGCGCGCCAGCTTGACCTTGAACGCGTTGTGCTCAAGCGGCTGCGCGTCAGCCAGCATGGCGTCTGCGGCAGCAGCAAAGGACTCGCGAGTGGCGGGTTTGCCGATCAGCAAACGCTCGATCTGCTTGTCGCGCCACGGTTTGTGGGCCACACCGCCAAGCGCCAGACGTGCATCGCTCACCACATCGCCATCCAGCTCCAGCGCCGCTGCGACCGACACCAGCGCAAACGCATAGGACGCACGGTCACGGACCTTCAGGTAGGTGCTGTGCCCCGTGAAGCGCGGAGCAGGCAGCTCGATGGCGGTAATCAGCTCATCATCGGCCAACTGGTTGTCACGTTGCGGCGCATCGCCCGGCAGACGATGGAAATCCGCGAACTCGATGGTGCGGCGACCGGCACGGCCTTCTACATGCACCACAGCTTCCAGCGCAGCCATGGCCACGCACATGTCAGACGGATGCGTCGCGACGCAATCATCACTGGCGCCGAAAATTGCGTGAATACGATTGAGACCGTCTTTTGCAGGACAACCACTGCCCGGCTCGCGCTTGTTGCACGGCACGCCGGTGTCGTAGAAGTAATAGCAGCGCGTGCGCTGCAACAGGTTGCCACCGGTGCTGGCCATGTTGCGCAGTTGCGGCGATGCACCGGCCAGCAGCGCCTGGCTCAACAGCGGATACCGCTGTTCGACCAGAGGGTGCCAGGCCAGGTCGGCATTGCTGACCAATGCGCCGATCATCAAGCCGCCCGAAGCGGTTTCAGTGACGTCCTTGAGCGGCAGATCATTGATGTCGATCAGGTGCTCGGGGCGGGCGACGTTCTCTTTCATCAGGTCGAGCAGGTTGGTACCGCCCGCGATGAAGCGTGTGGCCGGGCCGCTCAGATCGATGGCGGCACGGATATCAGCAGGCTTGCTGTAGGTGAACGGATTCATGCGCTCACCTTCTGTTCTTGAGTCTGGGTCTGGGTCTGGGTCGCGTCGTGAAACTGCGGCAAGGCTTCTTCCACGGCGGCGAGAATGTTGCTGTAGGCGCCGCAACGGCACAGGTTACCGCTCATCAGTTCCTGAATTTCGGCGCGAGTGCTGGCGCGTCCTTCATTGGCAAGGCCTACGGCCGAGCAGATCTGCCCCGGCGTGCAGTAGCCGCACTGGAAAGCATCGTGCTTGATGAATGCCTGCTGCATCGGATGCAGCGTGTCGCCATCCGCCAGGCCTTCGATGGTGGTCAGTTCGGCGCCATCGCACATGATCGCCAGCGTCAGGCAGGCATTGATCCGCTTGCCGTCGCGCAGTACGGTGCAGGCACCGCATTGACCGTGGTCGCAGCCTTTCTTGGTGCCGACCAGATCGAGTCGGTCGCGCAACAGGTCAAGCAAGGTGGTCCAGGGCTGTACATCGAGTTGACGCAGTTGCCCATTGAGGGTCAGCGAGATCGCATGACCTGCGACATCCTTGGGAATCGGGTTCGTAGCATTCATGGAAACCTCACGGTAGGTACTCATTCAGCGCATTTTTATGCGTCTTAGGGGGTACGACTTCGCATGATTTGCAACGTTCAGGGTTTCTCGGCAGCGATAGACAGGCGTGCAGATCATCCAAAAGCCGTCATCCACGCGCACCCATCGTGTTTGGCTGCTGGTATGATGCGCGGCTTTTTCCGACCCGCATCATTTCGCGAGCTGCCCGGGCAGCCTGTGCTTTGCTGTTGGAGTTGAATCATTCACGACGCAGGCCGCGTCACGGGGAGCCAGACATGCTGGAAAGGCTGTTTCAACTCAAGGCACATAACACCAACGTGAGGACTGAAATCCTCGCGGGCGTCACGACGTTCCTGGCGATGGCTTACATCCTGTTCGTCAACCCGAGCATCCTCGGCGCAACCGGCATGGACAAGGGCGCTGTGTTCGTTGCGACCTGTCTGGCCGCCGCCATCGGCTCGGCCGTGATGGGCCTGATCGCCAACTACCCGATTGCCCTGGCACCGGGCATGGGCCTGAACGCCTTCTTTACCTACACCGTGGTTCTGCACATGGGCCATACGTGGCAGGTGGCACTGGGTGCGGTATTCCTGTCGGCGGTGATGTTCTTTCTGTTGTCGATCTTCCGCATCCGCGAATGGATCATCAACAGCATCCCCATGCCCCTGCGCTCGGCCATTGCGGCCGGTATCGGCCTGTTTCTGGCGCTGATTGCCCTGCAGAACGCCGGTATCGTGGCCAGCCACCCGGTCACCATGCTCACCATGGGCGATCTCAAGCAGCCCGCACCGATTCTGGCGACGCTGGGCTTCTTTCTGATCGTTGCATTGGACAAGCTCAAGGTCAAAGGCGCAGTGCTGATCGGCATTCTGGCGGTCACCATTGCTTCGATTGCGCTGGGCTTCAGTGAATTTGGCGGAGTCGTATCGATGCCGCCCTCGCTGGCGCCGACCTTTATGCAACTGGACATCATGGGCGCACTGGACGTCGGTCTGGTCAGCATCATCTTCGCCTTCCTGTTCGTGGACATCTTCGACAACTCCGGCACCCTGATCGGCGTGGCCAAGCGCGCCGGACTGATGGGCAAGGACGGTCACATGCCGAAAATGGGCCGCGCACTGATCGCTGACAGTACGGCGGCAATGGCCGGTTCGTTGCTCGGCACCTCGACCACCACCAGCTACATCGAATCCGCGGCCGGTGTGAGCGCCGGTGGCCGTACCGGCCTGACGGCCATCGTGGTGGCCGTGCTGTTCCTGCTGGCGTTGTTCTTCGCGCCACTGGCCAGCAGCGTGCCGATCTATGCGACCGCACCTGCCCTGCTGTTCGTTGCGGTGCTGATGGCCTCAGGCATGGCCGAAATCGACTGGGACGACATCACCGTCGCCGCGCCTGTGGTGATTACGACGCTGGCGATGCCCTTCACCTATTCCATCGCCAATGGCATCGCCTTTGGTTTCATTTCCTGGACGGCGATCAAACTGCTGTCGGGTCGCGGGCGCGAGCTGAATGCCGCGCTGGTGATTCTGTCGATCCTGTTCGTGATCAAGCTGGGCTGGTTCAACGCATGAGTGTTCCTTTCGATCCCGCGAGCTACGAAAGTCAGCTCGAAGAAAAGACCGTCCGCCTGCGCGAACTGCTGGCACCTTTCGACGCGCCTGAACCTCAGGTATTCGATTCGCCGCGCGAGCATTACCGCCTGCGCGCCGAGTTCCGCCTCTGGCGCGAAGACCAGAAGCGTTATTACGCGATGTTCGCGCCGGGCGACAACAGGACGCCTATCCTGCTCGACGGCCTGCCGATTGCCAGCGAGCGCATCAATGCGCTGATGCCGGTGCTGCGCGAGCGCTGGGAAGCCAGCCCGAATCTGAACCACAAGCTGTTCCAGGTAGACTTTCTGACCACCCTGGCGGGCGATGCGATGATCACCCTGTGTTATCACCGCCCGCTGGACGAGGTCTGGCAGGCTGAAGCCGAGCAACTGGCAGCCGACCTGAACGTGAGCCTGATTGGTCGCTCCAAGGGTCAGCGTCTGGTCATCGGGCATGACTACGTGACCGAGAAGCTCGACGTTGCCGGTCGCACCTTCAGTTATCGCCAGCCGGAAGGCGCGTTCACCCAGCCTAACGGCACTGTGAACCAGAAAATGCTCGACTGGGCGTATGACGCGCTGGGCGAGCGCAGTGACGATCTGCTGGAGCTGTATTGCGGCAACGGTAACTTCACCCTGCCGCTGGCCACTCGGGTGCGCAAGGTACTGGCGACCGAAATCAGCAAGACCTCGGTCAATGCTGCGCTGAGCAATCTGGAAGACAACGCGGTCGACAACGTCACGCTGGTGCGCCTGTCGGCCGAAGAGCTGACCCAGGCATTGAACGAGGTGCGTCCGTTCCGCCGTCTGCAGGGTGTGGACCTCAAGAGCTACGAGTTCGGCAGCGTGTTCGTCGATCCGCCGCGCGCCGGCATGGACGCAGACACCTGCGAGCTGACCCGCCGCTTCGAGCGCATCCTGTACATTTCCTGCAACCCGGAAACCCTGGCCGCCAACATCGCCCAGCTGCACGACACCCACCGGGTCGAGCGCTGTGCACTGTTTGACCAGTTCCCGTATACCCACCACATGGAATCGGGTGTATTGCTGGTCAGGCGCTGACACTCCGCGCCGCCCCAACAGCGGACGCGGAGCGTCCCGAGAGGCGTTACCACGCAGAGCGTGGGAACGAGCAGTGATCTCCCGCACACTGATCGTGCCCATGCTCCGAGCTCGGCCTTATACACAAGTCTCCTCGAGGAATACGATGATGATCGTTCCTACGCTCCGCGTGGGAATGCCTCCCAGGACGCTCCGCGTCCGCTCAGGAATGTGGCGCAGATGTGTGCCCAAGCTCCAGCGTTATCCACGTCATGCGCTCGGCTTACTGAATCCTCAGTCTGCGTCACATCGGAAGCAGACGCCGCCCCTCGCGGAAAAAGACCCATCGATTTTTTCGTTAGCATCCTATCTATAAGCTGAGGTATAACCCGTAACGCGATCACACTGCTTCGATGGAAGTCTGTCTTGAGCTCTGAATCCCCCGCTGCTTCATCATCCGTAAAACTGTCCAGCCAGCCTGGCTTCATCAGTTTCATCCTGTCACGCCTGATGGCGGTCTTCGCCATGCAGATTCAGGCCGTGGTAGTCGCCTGGCAGGTCTATGACATGACCCGCGAGCCGATGGCGCTGGCTTATGTCGGCCTGGCGCAGTTCATTCCCATGCTGCTGTTGCTGATGCCTGCGGGCGATCTGATCGATCGCTACAACCGCAAGGTCATCCTGATGATCAGTTGGGGCGTTCAGGCGGTCTGCGGCCTCATTCTGCTGGTCTTCTCGGCCATGAACCTGCAGGACCTGCGGCTGATCTACGGCGCGCTGATGCTTTACGGCTGCGCCCGCGCGTTCACCGGTCCCGCCCTGCAGAGCCTGTTGCCGCAGATCGTACCCCGTGAACAACTCGCCTCGGCGATTGCTACCAACAGCGTGATCATGCGCTGCTCGACCGTCGGCGGCCCGCTGATTGGCGGCTACCTGTACTGGCTGGGCGGTGCAGAGCTGACCTATTCGGTGTGTGTGGCTGCGTTCATCGCCGGGATCCTGCTGCTGGCACGTGTCGCGACGCCGTACGCAGGCAAATTAGTGGACCTGAGCGACAGCGCCTGGGGTCGTTTCACAGCCGGGATCGCCTTCATCCGCTCGCGGCCGATCATCCTGGGCACCATCTCCCTGGACCTGTTCGCCGTACTGCTCGGCGGCGTGGTGGCGCTGCTGCCGATCTATGCCCACGAAGTGCTCAACCTCGGCCCGCAAGGACTGGGCATGCTTCGCGCGTCGATGAGTCTGGGCGAGCTGGCGACCGGTATTTACCTGAGCGTGCGTCCACTGGATCGCAACGTGGGCATGACCATGTTCATGGCCGTCGGGTTGTTCGGGGTGGCGAATCTGGTGTTTGCCCTCTCCACGTTATTCTGGCTATCGTGCCTGGCGCTCCTGATCGCCGGAGCCGCGGACATGGTCAGCGTTTATATCCGCTCGGCGCTGGTGCAGTTCTCGACACCGGACAACATGCGTGGCCGGGTCAACGCGGTGAACATGCTGTTTATCGGCTCTTCCAACGAGCTTGGCGAATTCCGCGCAGGCACCAGCGCTTCGCTGATCGGCGCGATTCCAGCCGCGATCATGGGCGGCGTCTGTACGCTGGGCGTCGTTGGCGCCTGGATGACCGGCTTCAAAACGCTGCGGCAGGTGGACCGCTTCGCCGACGCCACCCCTACAGAAGTGTCAGACAGCACGCTCGCAAAAGCACACTGAGCCCCAGAGCAGCGCCGCCCGGATTCAGAAAACCGGTATCGCGGCGCCGCTTCTTAGAACCAATCGGTCTCCCCCACCCTCTATACCTCGCATCACGCATTGCGCCGCCCGTGTTTCACTTGGCATGGGACAGGTTGGCGCGTATTGGTTTGACCAGCGACACTCATTGCACGATAAGAAGAGGGATCCGACATGCTCTGGAAAAAAGGCCGACGCAGCGACAACGTGGTCGATGCACGTGGTGAAAGTAGCGGCGGCGGTGGCGGAGGCATGCGCATCGGTGGCAAGGGACTGAGCCTGGGCGGTATCGTGATCGTGGTCGCCATCGGGTTGCTGACCGGTCAGGACCCGATGCAGATTCTGGGACAACTCACCGGCCAGATGACCGAGCAAAGCGCTCCGGCCAACACGCAGACACGTCAGGCGACACCGGCCAATGATCAGCAGGCCGAGTTCGTGCGCAGCATTCTGGGCGACACCGAAGACACCTGGCGCGCAGTCTTCGCCCAGAACGGTCGTCAGTACAAGGATCCGACACTGGTGTTGTTCAGCGGCCAGGTGAACTCTGCGTGTGGCTTCGCAACCTCCGCGACCGGCCCGTTCTATTGCCCGGCGGACCAGCAGGTGTACCTGGATCTGGACTTCTTCCGCGAGATGTCGCAACGCTTCTCCGCAGCGGGTGACTTTGCCCAGGCTTACGTGATCGCTCACGAAGTCGGCCACCATGTACAGACCCAGCTCGGCATTTCCGCCAAGGTCGATGCCGCCCGCAAGTCGGGACAGCGCATGGAAGGCAGCACCGGTTTATTGGTCCGTCAGGAGCTTCAGGCTGACTGTTTCGCAGGTGTTTGGGCCTATAACGCACAAAATCGTTTGAACTGGCTTGAGCCGGGTGATATTGAAGAAGCGCTGAACGCAGCCAACGCCATCGGCGATGATCGTCTTCAGCAGCAAAGCAGTGGTCGCGTCGTACCGGACTCCTTTACCCACGGGACGTCGGCCCAGCGAGTACGCTGGTTCAAGACCGGCTTTGCGCAAGGCCAAATCACCCAATGCGATACTTTCGCCGCCAAGAGTCTCTAAGCACATGATTAAACCGCTTCTGGTCCTGTTGTTAAGCACTGCCTTCATGAGCCTCGGGGCTCATGCCGAGGATCAAGCGGTTAAATCCATCAGCCCGGACCGTCTGGCCATCAATGGCGCCGAGGCGACGCTAGGGCTCAGCCAGGAATGGGTGCATCCGAAACCGAAAATCGAGCGTGTGGTGATCGTGCTGCACGGTCGCCTGCGCAACGCCCAGACCTACCTGCGCAGCATCGAGCGCGCCGCCAATCAGTCCAAGGAACGCGGCAAGACGCTGTTGATCGCGCCGCAGTTTCTGGATGAGAAAGACATTGTTGCCCATCACCTGTCCGACAACATCCTGCGCTGGCGCCAGAACAGCTGGATGGAAGGCGCGACGGCCAGCGATCCCAAGCCCGTCAGCTCGTTTCTGGTGCTGGACCACATCCTCAAGCGCCTGAGCGACAGCAAGCTGTTTCCCAACCTCAAGGAAATCGTGATTGCCGGTCACTCGGGCGGTGCACAGGTGGTGCAACGCTACGCCATGATCGGCGGCAAGGAAGACGCCCTGCTGACCCGCGAAGGCGTGAAGCTGCGCTACGTGATCGCCAACCCGTCGTCCTATGCCTATTTCGATGCCGAGCGTCCTGAGCCCGTGACGGCGCAGGCTTGCCCCAACTTCAATGACTGGAAATACGGCCTCAACAAGATGCCGTTCTATTCCGGCAAGGAAAAACCGGCAGACATCGAAAAAGGCTACGTGAAGCGTGACGTCACCTACCTGCTGGGCGAACTGGACACCGATCGCAACCATCCGGCACTGGACAAGACCTGTGCAGCTGAAGCCCAGGGCGCCTATCGCCTGATCCGTGGCCAGAACTACTTCAGCTACCTGCAGAAACGTCATCCTGAAGGCCTGAATCAGCGTCTGGTGGTCGTGCCCAAGGTTGGCCATAACGGCGACGGGATCTTTACCTCACCTGAAGGCCAGGCGGTGCTGTTCAAGCCGTTTTGATGGATAGCACACCAGAAGTGAACTCAACTCAAACTGTAGGAGGCGCCACTACGTCTTCGCCGTAGCGCTGTCGCGCAGTAAATACGGGGCTGTGGGAGGCGGCTTGCCGGCGATGGCGTCAATTCAGTCACTCAAGGGTCGCCTGAGAAACTGAATCGCCGGCAAGCCGCCTCCCACGGGTTCTGCATTGATTCAGATAAACGCATGTGCTTGGCGCGGTCGATGAGGCCGCCTGTCAGTTCAACATCCCGCGCAATGCCACGCAGTCCACAGCATGCCAGTCCGCCAGCTCGGGCCATGGATTCTCCGGCAGGTTGACCAGAATGGTTTTCGCGCCTGCTGCCCGGCCACAGTCCAGATCGTGACGGTAATCGCCGATCATCACCATCTTTTTCGGTTCCACCTCCCAGGCACTGGCCAGCTTCAACAGACCGGCCGGATGGGGCTTGGGTGTCGCTTCGTCGCGTCCCAGTACGTCGTCTACCGCAAAGCAGTCGGCAAGACCGATGGCTTCCAGCGTGATGTGCGCCAGCTCGCGCGCATTGCGGGTAAGAATGCCCAGGCGATAGCCACGCGCCGCCAGTTCACGAACCAGCTCCACAGCGCCATCGGCAGGTAGCGAACCCAACGCGAGTTCACGCTCGTGCTCCAGCAGCCAAGCGTGCTTGGCAGCGGATTCAGCCGCGGGCAATGCAGCGAGGTGGCCGAGAATATCGGCGTCCTGTGGAATGCCCAGCTCGCGCTTGATGGCCGGAAAATCGTGCACAGGGACGGTCAGTGTGCCGTCCATGTCGAACACCCAGTGCCGAATGTCATGCAGTGTCATGCCCAATCCTTTCGATGGCGGATCAGCCCTTCCTGACTGACCGAAGCAACCAGTTGCCCGGCGCGGTTGAAGATACTGCCGCGCGAAAAGCCGCGAGAGTTGCCTGCCCACGGGCTGTCCATGGCGTAAAGAAGCCAGTCGTCGGCACGCAGGTCGTTGTGAAACCACAATGAGTGATCGAGGCTGGCCACCTGCATGTCGCGCTGCCAGACGGTTTTGGCATGCGGTTTCAGTGAGGTTGTCAGCAAGTTGAAGTCCGAGGCGTAGGCCAGCATGTACTTGTGCAACGCAGGTGCGTCATTGAGCGTGCCATCGGCCCTGAACCACACATACTTCACCGGCTCGCCGGGTTGCGGGTTATAGGGGTCTTCGGCGGTTACCGGACGAAACTCGATGGGCTTGGGGCGCAAAAACTTGTCATGAACCGCTTCAGGAATCAGGTGCGCACGCTGTTGCATCAGTTCAAGTTCGGAAGGCAGGTTTTCCGGCCCGACAATCTGCGGCATCGGAGCCTGATGCTCAAAGCCCTCTTCGTCGTACTGGAACGACGCGCTGCAGGTGAAGATCGGCTTGCCCTTCTGGATCGCCGTAACGCGACGGGTGCTGAAACTGCCGCCGTCACGCACGCGGTCCACTTGATAGACCACCGGCAGCCCGGCATCGCCAGGACGCAGGAAATAGCCGTGCAGTGAATGAACGTGGCGGTCCTCCTCGACCGTCTGGCTGGCGGCAGACAGCGATTGCCCCAGCACCTGACCGCCGAACAGCTGGCGAAAGCCCAGATCCTGGCTACGACCGCGAAACAGGTTTTCTTCAATAGGTTCCAGCGTCAGCAGCTCAACCAGATCATCCAGCACTTGGCTCATGTTCATTCCTCGCACAAAACGTACCCGCACTCGCCAGGCAACGGCGGTCGGTGTGTTCGCGGCAGGCCCGCAAGGCCTGCACCATTAAAATGAAATGATACAGAAATAAGGCGGCGGGCTCAGTCAGGGTTTCAGGGTATTGAGCCACTGTTCGCGATTGATGCGATAAAGCATGTGCGGCTTGAGCGGGTGTCCGTCCGGCAGGTTGGGATGATCGAAATCATCGGATGGATCGTGCAGCATCCCGATGGCCTGCATCACCTTTTGCGACGGTTCATTGCTCACGGCGGTAAACGACACGATCTCATCAAGTTTAAGCCGCTCGAAGCCGCAGCCCAGCACCGTCCAAGCCGCTTCGCTGGCAAAACCCAGCCCCCAGTGCTCGCGGGCCAGACGCCAGCCGATCTCGACGGCGGGCGTGAAGTGCGCGTCGAACCCCACGACGCCCAGGCCGGTAAAGCCGATGAATGCGCCGTTGTCCTTTCGTTCAAGCGCCCACAGTCCAAAACCCAGCTCGGCAAAATGCCCACGCATCCGCCCGATCATGGCGGCGCTTTCGAGGCGGCTGAGGGGCTCGGGGAAATACCGCATCACCTGCGGATCGGCGCACATGGCGGCAAACGCAGGCAAATCGTCATCGCGCCACTGCCGCATCAGCAATCGGGCGCTGTCCAGCTTGAGTATCGGTTCCATCGATCTCCCCTGTAACCGTCATCTTCGGGCGCAAGTGTAGTCTGTTGAAGTTGCAGCCAACTGTGCGACACGGCGCATAACTGGCACTATCGGGCTTCGACCTTTGACCGGACGCAAAATGTCCCTGCCGCTGATCTATCACGACGACTACAGCCCGGAGTTTCCGGCTGACCATCGGTTTCCCATGGACAAGTTTCGTCTGTTGCGCGATCACTTGATCGACAGCGGCCTGACCCGTGACGTTCAATTATTACGCCCAGAGCTGTGTCCGGCCGATATTCTGGCCCTGGCACATGACCCCTCTTACATCAGCCGTTACCTGAGTGGCGACCTGTCGCGCGAGGACCAGCGCCGTCTCGGCCTGCCCTGGAGCGAGGCACTGGCGCGGCGCACCATTCGTGCGGTGGGCGGTTCGCTGCTGACGGCCGAACAGGCACTCGACCAAGGTCTGGCCTGCCATCTGGCGGGTGGCACCCATCATGCGCACTATGATTATCCGGCCGGTTTCTGCATCTTCAACGACCTGGCGGTGATCAGTCAGTACCTGCTGCAGAGCGGCCGCGTGGACAAGGTGCTGATCTTCGACTGCGATGTGCATCAGGGCGATGGCACGGCGCGCATTCTGGCGGACACCGAAGACGCCATCACCGTCTCGCTGCACTGCGAAAAGAACTTCCCGGCCCGCAAGGCCCAGAGCGACTGGGATATCCCGCTGCCGATGGGCATGGGCGACAGCGATTACCTGAAAGTCGTCGACGACCTACTCAACTACCTGCTACCGATCTACAAGCCGGATCTGGTGCTGTATGACGCGGGCGTGGACGTCCACAAGGATGACGCGCTGGGTTATCTGAAGCTTACGGATCAGGGTCTGGCCGATCGCGATGAGGCCGTGCTGCGTCATTGCCTGGGTCGGGACATCCCGGTCATGGGCGTGATCGGTGGCGGTTACAGCAAGGACCGTCAGGCGCTGGCCCGGCGGCACGGCATCCTGCACCACAGCGCGCAACGGGTCTGGCAGGATCTGGGCCTGTGACAGGCCGAGCGGCAAATCTCGGGTAGAATGCCGCTCTTTCCCGCTATCGATATTCAGCTGATCATGACCGACTCAACTGCCTCCGAACCTCAATCCGTCGCCATCATCGGAGGCGGACCTGCGGGTCTGATGGCAGCCGAAGTGTTGAGCCAGGCCGGATTTCGGGTCGATCTGTATGACGGCATGCCGTCAGTGGGGCGCAAGTTTCTGCTGGCCGGGGTCGGCGGCATGAATATCACCCACTCCGAACCCTACCCGGATTTTCTGTCCCGCTACTTCGAACGTTCGCCGATGATCGCGCCTTTGCTCAGGCAGTTCGACGCTGATGCCTTGTGCGCGTGGATTCATGATCTGGGTGTTGATACCTTTATCGGCAGCTCGGGGCGGGTATTTCCGACGGACATGAAAGCCGCACCTCTGCTGCGCGCCTGGCTGAAACGCCTGCGGGACGCGGGCGTCATTATCCACACGCGGCATCGCTGGCTGGGCTGGAACGCCGACGGTCGCCTGCGAATCGCCCATCCTGAAGGCGAGTTGACGCTCGAACCTGACGCGACGCTGTTGGCGCTGGGAGGCGCCAGTTGGGCGCGACTGGGCTCCGACGGCGCCTGGGTGCCCTGGCTTGAGGCGCAACAGGTGAGCGTCGCGCCGCTACAGGCCGCCAATTGCGGCTTTGAGGTCACGGCCTGGAGCGACTTATTGCGCAGCAAGTTCGCCGGTGCGCCATTGAAGAACATCGCCATGGGCTTGCAGGGACAGCCAATGCGTCTGGGCGAATGTGTGCTGACCGAAACGGGCGTGGAAGGCAGTCTGGTGTATGCGCTGTCGGCGCAGATCCGGGAGCAGATCAACCTCAGCGGCTCGGCCAGCGTGCAGATCGACTTGCTGCCCGGCAAGTCCCATGGCGATGTACACAAGGCCCTGAGCAAACCTCGCGGCTCGCGCTCGATGTCCAGACACCTGCACAGCCAGTTGGGTATCGACGGCGCCAAGGCTTCATTGCTGAGAGAGTTGGCACCACGCGAAGCCTTTGATGATCCGGTGCTGCTGAGCCAGATGATCAAGGGCTTGCCATTGCAACTGATCAGGCCACGGCCTATAGACGAAGCCATCAGCACCGCTGGTGGCGTGACGTTTGAGGCCATGGACGAGCGCTTGATGCTCAGGCAACTGCCCGGCGTGTTCTGCGCGGGCGAAATGATCGACTGG
>Ga0065712_10067972_pt1 | contig 18501 bp, 14 predicted proteins | sample MisRhiReplicate1_FD_59099 | JGI IMG/M metagenome (GOLD analysis project Ga0065712, IMG submission 59099) | Miscanthus rhizosphere microbial communities from Kellogg Biological Station, MSU, sample Rhizosphere Soil Replicate 1: eDNA_1 v3... | ecosystem: Host-associated > Plants > Roots >...
CGCCAGCCGCTCCGGCAGTTGCGGCTCGGCAGCCAGCACGCCGTAGACCTTGCGCGTGAAGACCTCCAGCGGCAGATCGGCATAGCGATGCCAGTCACGCGCCAGGCAGTGGTCGAAAAACACGTCGAGCATGATGCCCGCGTAGCGACGCCGCTGCGCCGGAAAGCGGGCAATGGATGCCTTGATCAACGGATGGTTGTCAGTGAATGCGTCGATGCTGCGATGCAGTCGGATAGCCGCTTCAAGCTCCGCAGGAAAACGCCCCGGCAGCGGTCCTTTGACAAAGTCGCCATACAGGCTGCCGAGTAATTGGGCGGGTCGATGACCGCCAAGATGGAGATGCGCCAGATAATTCATGGGGCAAGCGTACGCCGCTTTTCAGGCTCAGGTCTATATATCGATATAACCCGATATACCGATTCTTGATGAGCTAAGTCCAAAATCATATTTGTATATCGCGAAATGCAGATATAAGGTTCGTTCCATCGCGATATATCGCTACACCGCCTGTGAGAACGACATGCCCATCGACCTCGACGACATCATCAAAGCGCTGGCCCATCCGGTCCGCCGAGAGATCCTGACCTGGCTCAAGGACCCGCGCGCCACGTTTCCCTCTCAGGAACACTCGATTGAGCACGGCGTCTGCGCCGGGCAGATCGATCAACGTGCCGGGCTTTCCCAGTCCACCGTTTCTGCGCATCTGGCGACCCTGCAACGGGCCGGTCTGATCAGCAGCAAGAAGGTCGGTCAGTGGCATTTCTTCAGGCGCAACGAAGAGACCATCCAGGCGTTTGTTGAGGCTCTGGTGCAAGAGCTGAATAACCCGGCCTGACCTATCCACTTTTCAAGGAGACGCCCCGTGCCTCTTTCGCTATTCATTCTGGCCTTGAGCGCCTTCGCCATCGGCACCACTGAGTTCGTCATCATGGGTCTGCTGCCCGATGTGGCTGCGGACCTGGGTGTGTCGATTCCCGGTGCCGGCTGGCTGGTGACCGGCTACGCGCTGGGCGTGGCCATCGGTGCACCGTTCATGGCGATGGCCACGGCCAGGCTGCCACGCAAGGCCGCACTGGTCACGCTGATGGGCATTTTCATCGTCGGCAATCTGCTTTGTGCACTGGCCAGCGACTATGACGTGCTGATGTTTGCACGCGTCGTGACTGCGCTGTGTCATGGCGCGTTCTTCGGCATCGGCTCGGTGGTCGCTGCAGGTCTGGTGCCCGCCAACCGTCGTGCTTCAGCCGTGGCCCTGATGTTCACCGGTCTGACGCTGGCCAACGTGCTGGGCGTTCCGCTGGGCACGGCATTGGGTCAATACGCAGGCTGGCGCTCGACCTTCTGGGCTGTGACGGTCATCGGCGTGATTGCCTTGATCGGCCTGATCCGCTTTCTGCCCACCAATCGTGACGAAGAGAAGCTCGACATGCGCGCCGAACTGGCCGCCCTCAAGGGCGCCGGGATCTGGTTGTCGCTGACCATGACCGCCTTGTTTTCGGCGTCGATGTTTGCACTGTTCACCTACGTGGCACCGCTGCTGGGTGATGTGACCGGCGTGTCCCCTCAGGGCGTGACCTGGACGCTGCTGCTGATCGGCCTGGGCCTGACCGTCGGCAACGTGATCGGCGGCAAGATGGCCGACCGCAAGGTGTCGTCAACGCTGATTGCCGTGTTCATTTCAATGGCCGTGATTTCCACCGCCCTGAGCTGGACCAGCGCTGCGTTGATCCCGACTGAGATCACCCTCTTCCTCTGGGCCGTTGCCGCATTCGCCGCTGTGCCTGCGTTGCAGATCAACGTGGTGACCTTCGGCAAGGCCGCACCCAATCTGGTGTCCACTCTGAACATCGGCGCGTTCAACGTCGGCAACGCACTGGGTGCCTGGATCGGCGGCAGCGTCATTGCCCATGGCCTGGGCCTGACCCGCGTGCCGTTGGCCGCCGCAGCCCTGGCCGTGCTCGCGCTGCTCATCACCCTGATTACTTTCCGTCAGACCGGCAACCCCGATCTGGCCCCGGCAACTCATTGATCAATTAAGAGGATTCGACACATGACGACTATCTTTGACCCGATCACGATTGGCGATCTGCAACTGCCAAACCGCATCATCATGGCGCCGCTGACCCGCTGCCGCGCCGACGAAGGCCGTGTGCCCAACGCGTTGATGGCTGAGTATTACGTGCAGCGCGCATCGGCCGGCCTGATCATCAGCGAAGCCACCTCCGTGACGCCGATGGGCGTCGGCTATCCCGACACACCCGGTATCTGGTCCAACGATCAGGTGCGCGGCTGGAGCAACATCACCAAGGCCGTGCACGGCGCAGGCGGGCGTATCGTCCTGCAACTCTGGCACGTGGGCCGTATTTCTCACCCGCTGTACCTGAACGGTGAAGCGCCGGTTGCGCCAAGCGCCGTCCAGCCTGAAGGCCATGTGAGTCTGGTGCGCCCTATCACGTCGTACCCGACGCCGCGTGCGCTGGAGCTGGCGGAAATCGGTGACATCGTCGACGCCTACCGTGTCGGCGCGGAAAACGCCAAGGCCGCAGGTTTTGACGGTGTGGAAATTCACGGCGCCAACGGATACCTGCTCGACCAGTTCCTGCAGACCAGCACCAACCAACGCACCGATCAGTACGGTGGTTCGCTGGAAAACCGTGCTCGCCTGCTGCTGGAAGTAACGGACGCTACCATCGACGTCTGGGGCGCTGGCCGTGTCGGCGTACACCTTTCGCCTCGCGCCGACCTGCATGACATGGGCGACGATAACCTGGCCGAAACCTTCAGCTATATCGCCAAAGAGCTGGGCAAGCGCGGGATTGCATTCATTTGTGCACGCGAGCGTGATGCCAGTGACAGCCTCGGCCCACAGTTGAAGAAAGACTTCGGCGGCGTGTACATCGCCAACGAGAAGTTCACCAAGGACAGCGCCAATGCCTGGTTGGCAGAAGGCAAGGCCGACGCAGTGGCCTGGGGCGTTCCTTATATTGCCAACCCGGACCTGCCGGAGCGTCTGGCCAGCGATGCGCCGTTGAATGAAGCGCACCCTGAGACCTTCTACGCCAAGGGCCCGGTCGGTTACATCGACTACCCGCGCCTGTAATCAGCGCTTGGCAGCACAGGAACCCTGACGTGTGAGCGTCAGGGTTTTTTATTGCCCCGGGAAACGGATCCGGTCACTTGGAAGCGGCAGGCTCCGTGACACCAATCACAGTGCCGTCTGCGTCAGTGACGGTGCCATCCACATGTTTCCAGCGACCGTCGGGGTAATTGACCGAGCCATCGGCAAACACCCAGGTGCCGTCCTTGTGCAGAACGCTGCCATCCGGGTGTTCGGTGCTGCCGTCGGCGTGCACCGTCGTACCGTCGATGCTCTGAACGGTGCCGTCGGGACGAGTGACGGTTTGGGTTTTGGTGTCAGCAACGCTGCCGTCAGGGTGAGTAACGGTGCCGTCCGGGTTGAACACGCTGTTGAGCGGATGAACGAGTTGCAGCACGCCGGTTGCGGTGTTGACGATGCTCAGCAGTTTATCCAGCCGCGAAGGTGGCGCAGGGTCGGCAGGCATCTTCATTTCGACGGGCGGTTTTTCGGTTGGCTTTACGGGTGGCTTGATCGGCGCTTTGACCGGTGGCTTTACCGGCGGCTCGACCGGAGGTTTGACCGGAGGTTTGACTGGCGGTTTTACAGGTGGTTTGACCGGTGGCTCGACCGGGGGCTTCACTGGCGGCTTGACCGGGGGTTTGACTGGCGGCTTCACAGGTGGCTTGACTGGCGGTTTGACCACCAGTTTGCCGGGCGGCCCTGCCAGTTCGGCGCTCAGTGCTGCGGGAGAGGTGGATGTCGCCTCATCGAGCGTTTCATTAGCCGCCAATGTGACCGGGCGTTTCGTGTCGATTCCTTTCATTGCGAAAACTCCATGTAATAAATAGAGACGCAAGGGTAAAGGGGCCTATTGCTGGCGATTCCATATTTATTTAGGGAGCACGATTTTTTGTACGGAAGAATAAAAACGCCACCGACCGCCCATACGGCGGCCGGTGGCGCATGGCTTCAACGACGGGCGTTGAGCTGTTGTGACAGGTTCTGGATCTGGCTGGTCAGGGTATTGATGTTGCGCGTCACCTGAGCACGAAACGCATCGAACTCGGCGGTATTGCCAGCAGCCGCAGGGGCCGGACGATTCTCCTGCTCGCTCTTGAGCACGATCAGGTCCTGTTCGAGCCGCTCGACGGCGGCGGAAGGATTGCCCTGTTTCTTCAAGGTCGCGACATCGGCGGCCAGACTCTTGAGCTGAGTGTCCAGCTTGCCCTGATCGGCCTGCGCGGTTTTCAGGTCAGGCAAGGCGGCCTTAAGCGCGGTCAGCTCGGTGACCACGCCCTTGAGCTGTTCCTGCAGCTGAGCGTTTTCGGTCTGCTGCTGCGTGGTTTGCGCAGCCATCTGCTCCAGTCGCTTGTCGAGGCTGCTTTGCTGGCCTTCAACGCCTTCACGCTGCTTGTCCTGATCTTCCAGTTGCGCCTCCAGCAGTTTGATCCGCTGTTTGAGCGCTTCGCCGTCGCTGGAAAGCGATTCTGTCGCCACGACCTTGCCGGAAATATCCTGCAGGCGCCCCGCCGCTTCTTCACTGATGCGCGCAAAACTTTCCTGCGTCGCGACCAGTTGCTGTTCCATCAGCGAAACCTGCTGAAAGCTCCACCAGCCCAGGCCGCAGAAGGCAATGAACAATGCGCCGACCAACGCCCAGAGCGGACCGGTGCTCGGTCCCTTGACCTTGACCACCGGCGTTGTGCGCGAGTAGACCGTCGTGCGCTCGCGTGCGCCTTTTTCCGGCACGAAATCATCATCGTCGTCCTTGGCGCTGAGGCTTGGGACGTCATCGATGTCGTCATATGGATCGTTACGCATGAGCAACCCTTCAAGAAGCTGTTGAAACCAAAGCTGGCGAGTATACCAATGGCACCTGATGATATTTCAATGTGCCACTACCGACTCAGCTCGATTGTTGGGCTTTCCACCAGCCGCAGAACTCGTCCAGCGCAGCCCAGAGACTGACACGTGGCTGATAGTCCAGATAATGCATGGCACGGCTGATATCAAGCGTGAAGTCCTTGTTCATGACCTGCATTCCAAGACGCGACAGCGTGGGTTCAGGTCGCCCCGGCCACAGCATGCAGGCCCCTTCATTGATCGCGGCAGCGGTATAAGCCAGTCCGTATGAACGATAACGGGTGACCTGAGGCAACTGCATCTGCCGCATCACGTAATTGATGGCATCCCACAACGGCACCGGCGCACCGTTGCTGATGTTGTAGGCCTTGCCCAGCGCAGAACCGGTGGCCAGCAGACTGCTTAACATGGCCTCGTTAAGGTTCTGCATGCTGGTGAAGTCCACCTTGTTCAAACCGTTGCCGACGATGGACAGGCGCTTCTTCTGTTGCATGCGCAGCAGGCGCGGAAAAATGCTGTTGTCGCCCGCCCCTGTGACAAAGCGGGGCCGCAGGGCGATGACTTCCAGCCCGAACTCCTGCGCGCCGAATACTTTCTGCTCGGCCAGGTACTTGCTCGCGGCGTAATGGTTGTGGAAACGCTTGGGGACCTGCTCTTCCTTGATGCCCTGGCGCGAATGACCGTCGAAATAGATCGAAGGCGACGAAAGATGGACCAGTCTCGGCACCCTTTGTTTCAGGCAGCCTTCGACAATGTTTTCGGTGACTTGCACGTTGCCCAGCATGAAATCCTGACGCCGCCCCCACACACCGACAGAACCTGCGCAGTGCACCACGGCGTCCACGTCATCGCACAACGCCCGGACCAGTTGCGGATCGGTCAGGTCGCCCTGCACGAACTCGGCACCCCGTCTGACCAGATGTTCGACACCTTCGGCTCGGCGACCATTGATCCGCACGCTCATGCCCTGCTCCAGGGCGAAACGCGCAAAGCGTCCACCGATGAAGCCGCTTGCGCCGGTAACCAGAATCTTCATTTACCGCTCCATTGACGCGTCTGCGGGACAGGACAAACCCTACCCGCATTGTTTTCATATATGAACGTGTTGACGCTCACTGGCCGCCAGGCGGCACCAGCCAGCGACCTGACTTTTGTGCCAGATGCTCGGTCAGGCGGTTCAGCAACTGGCCGCCGTTGCGCCAGTGATGCCAGTAAAGCGGCACATCGATGTAGCGGGCGGGCAGCAGTTCGAGCAATGCGCCACTGCGTATTTGCTCGCTGACCTGCAATTCAGGCACCAGCCCCCAGCCAAGTCCGGCCTCGATCATGCGCATGAAGCCTTCGGATGAGGGACACAGATGATGCTTGAAACCGCCCTCCACCCCAAGCAAAGCCAGATAGCGGTGCTGCAGAAAGTCATCGGGGCCGAACACCAGCGCCGCCGAGCGCGCCAGTTTCTCAGGACTTACGCCATCGGCAAAATGCCGGTCGATGAACGACGGCGACGCCAGGGCACGGTAGCGCATGGCCCCCAGCAACTGACTGCGTGCGCCGGCCACCGGCCGTTCGCTGCCGCACAGACAGGCTGCCACCTCGCCTGCACGCATACGCTTGAGTCCGACGTCCTGATCCTCGACCACCATGTCCAGCAGCAGATGATGCTCGGCGCAGAAATCCCCGACAGCCTGCGCCCACCACGTGGCAAGGCTGTCGGCGTTCAGGGCGATGCGCAGTCGCTCCGGCATGCCTTCCTCGTCAAGCGCGGGCACCTGGCTTTGCAGGTCACGCTCCAGCAGCCGGACCTGTTGCACATGATTGAGCAATCGCCGCCCGATGTCGGTCGGGCTCGGCGGCGTGGCCCGGATCAGCACCGGCTGACCAATGCGCGCCTCCAGCAGTTTGATGCGCTGGGACACGGCCGACTGGGACAAACCCAATACCTGGGCAGCGCGTTCAAATCCGGCCTGCTCGATGACGGCAGCGAGCGCCGATAGCAGCTTGTAGTCAAACATCAGTTTTCCTAATGAGTGATCAGGATTATTGGTTTTCCTTATACCGCTTCTGACGCCAGAATCGCCACCTGAACTGACTGCCGGAGCGCATCTGATGTGGCAAAGCTATTTAAACGGTCTGCTGGTGGCTGCGGGCCTGATCATGGCCATCGGCACGCAGAACGCGTTCGTTCTGGCGCAAGGGCTGCGTCGTGAGCACCATGTTCCGGTGGCCTTGGTGTGCATTGTCTGCGACGCGCTGCTGATTGCTGCCGGCGTGTTCGGCCTGGCGAATGTGCTGGCGCAGAACCCTACCCTGCTGGCCGTTGCGCGTTGGGGAGGCGTGGTATTCCTGAGCTGGTATGGCCTGCAGGCCCTGCGCCGCGCCTGTTCATCACAAGGCCTGGAAAACAGCGCCGCCACCGGGATGAGGTCGCGGCGCGCCGTGTTGCTCAGCGCGCTGGCCGTGACCCTGCTCAATCCGCATGTCTATCTGGACACCGTGTTGCTGATCGGATCGCTCGGTGCACAGCAGGCCGTGCCGGAAGCCTACGTGGTCGGTGCCGCCAGCGCCTCGCTGCTGTGGTTCTCGAGCCTTGCCATCGGCGCAGCCTGGCTCGCGCCCTGGCTGGCCCGTCCAGCAACCTGGCGACTGCTGGACGTGCTGGTGGCGGTGATGATGTTTACCGTTGCTGTGCAGTTGATTCGTAGCGCTTGAGTGATTTTCATGGCCATAGGGCCGACAACGCTGGAACCTCTTTCCCACACAGTTGTTGCGTGGTTATGCCGCAGGGCCGGTGCTATAGTCCGGGGTCTGCGCCGCAAAAGAGTAAAACTCCCGGTGCATGCTGTATCCGGCCGCCCGTGATCGGCCGTGCGATAACCGCAAATGACCTGAAAGGAGATAAACCATGGCTTTTGAATTGCCGCCACTGCCTTATGCCCACGATGCTCTGCAGCCGCACATTTCCAGGGAAACGCTGGAATATCACCACGACAAGCACCACAACACCTACGTCGTGAACCTGAACAACCTGGTGCCAGGCACCGAGTTCGAAGGCAAGACTCTGGAAGAAATCGTCAAGACCTCCTCGGGTGGCATCTTCAACAACGCCGCTCAGGTCTGGAACCACACCTTCTACTGGGAATGCCTGTCGCCTAACGGCGGCGGTGAGCCTACCGGCCCGCTGGCTGACGCAATCAACACTGCGTTCGGTTCGTTCGACAAGTTCAAGGAAGAGTTCAGCAAGACTTCCATCGGCACCTTCGGCTCAGGCTGGGGCTGGCTGGTGAAGAAAGCTGACGGCTCCCTGGCGCTGGCCAGCACCATTGGTGCGGGCAACCCGATGACCAGCGGTGACAAGCCTTTGCTGACCTGCGACGTCTGGGAACACGCCTACTACATCGACTACCGCAATGTGCGTCCGAAGTATGTAGAAGCGTTCTGGAACCTGGTGAACTGGGACTTCGTGGCCAAGCAATACGCCGCCTGATTTCCAGTGTCATCAAGAACCCGGCCTTGTGCCGGGTTTTTTATTGCCTGCATTCGGCACGCGTGTGACAGGAAGCAAGCCCCTCAATATCGTGAAGGCACCGCGAATGTGTCACTCAAATGCGTGAATATGGCAGTTTTTCATGTACAACTGTAACGTCGTGTATTGCCAGAAAACGTTAGCTGACTAATATCACGCAACAGTTCTTTTACAGCGTTACGCTCAAGTTACAAGCGCAGCCGCCCGACACATTAGGATTGCACGAGTCCGTGGGTCCCAGGCAGCGGCGCAGAAAAGAGGGATCAACCGGGCACGACCGTCCCGCTCATCTGTTTTTCGAGGGTGACAGGGCGATACGCCTGCGACTTGAATTAAGGAACGGCCATTGAAGCTGGAACTCAAGAACAGCTTGTCGGTGAAGTTGCTGCGCGTGGTGCTGCTGTCGGCGTTCTTTGTCGGCGTGGTATTGAGCTGCGCGCAAATCGTCTATGACGCCTACAAGACCCGCCAGGCAGTGGTGAGCGACGCCGAACGCATTCTGGACATGTTCAGGGACCCCTCCACGCAGGCGGTCTACAGCCTGGACCGGGAAATGGGCATGCAGGTCATCGAAGGCCTGTTTCAGGACAATGCCGTGCGCATGGCCTCCATCGGACATCCGAACGAAACCCTGCTGGCCGAAAAAGACCGACCGCTTAAAACCTCTTCAACGCGCTGGCTCACGGATCTCATTCTGGGTCAGGAGCGCAGCTTTACCACGCAATTGGTCGGACGCAGCCCGTACAGTGAATACTACGGCGATCTGCGCATCACGCTGGACACGGCCAACTACGGCGAAGGCTTCATCATCAATGCCGTGATCATTTTTATCTCCGGCGTGCTGCGGGCGCTGGCGATGGGTCTCGTGTTGTACCTGGTCTATCACTGGCTGCTGACCAAGCCGCTCTCGCGAATCATCGAACACCTGACCGCCATCAACCCTGATCGCCCCAGCGAGCATCAACTGCCCCTGCTCAAGGGTCATGAAAAGAACGAGCTGGGTATCTGGGTCAACACGGCCAACCAGTTGCTCGCCTCCATCGAACGTAATACCTACCTGCGCCACGAAGCCGAAAACAACCTGCAACGCATGGCGCAATACGATTTCCTGACCGGACTTCCCAACCGGGTGCAGTTGCAGATGAGCCTGGAGAACATTCTGGAGAACGCCGGACGGCAACAGCATCGAGTCGCTGTGCTGTGTGTCGGCCTGGATGACTTCAAGGGCATCAACGAGCAGTTCAGTTATCAGGCAGGCGATCAGCTGCTACTGGCCCTCGCGGACCGGCTGCGCGCCCACAGCGGTCGACTGGGTGCGCTGGCACGTCTGGGTGGTGATCAGTTTGCACTGGTCCAGGCAGACATCGCAGAGCCTTACGAAGCGGCCGAGCTGGCGCAGAACGTACTGGATGAACTCGAAGCCCCCTTCACCGTGGATGGCCAGTCCATTCGGCTGCGCGCAACCATCGGTATCACGCTGTTCCCGGAGGATGGCGACAGCCCCGAGAAGCTTCTGCAAAAGGCCGAGCAGACCATGACCCTGGCCAAGGCCAGATCGCGCAATCGCTATCAGTTCTACATCGCCAGCGTCGACTGCGAGATGCGTCGGCGCCGCGAACTGGAAAAGGACCTGCGCGAAGCCCTGCCGCGCAATCAGCTGTACATGGTCTATCAGCCACAGATCAGCTATCGAGACCATCAGATCGTCGGCGTGGAAGCGCTGATCCGCTGGCAGCACCCCGAGCACGGCCTGGTGCCACCAGACGTGTTCATCCCGCTGGCCGAACAGAACGGCACCATCATTGCGCTGGGTGAATGGGTGCTGGACCAGGCCTGTCGGCAGTTGCGCGAATGGCACGACCAGGGCTTCACGGACCTGCGCATGGCCGTCAACCTCTCCACCGTGCAGCTGCACCACGCCGAGCTGCCCCGCGTGGTGAACAACCTGTTGCAGATCTACCGCCTGCCACCCCGCAGCCTCGAGCTGGAAGTGACCGAAACCGGATTGATGGAGGACATCACCACGGCTGCCCAGCATCTGCTCAGCCTGCGGCGCTCCGGAGCATTGATTGCGATTGATGACTTCGGCACGGGTTACTCCTCCCTGAGCTACCTGAAAAGCCTGCCGCTGGACAAGATCAAGATCGACAAGAGTTTCGTCCAGGACCTGATCGACGATGATGACGACGCAACCATCGTGCGTGCAATCATTCAACTAGGTAAGAGTCTGGGCATGCAGGTCATCGCCGAAGGCGTCGAAACGGTCGAACAGGAAGCGTATGTGATCTCTGAGGGCTGTCATGAAGGCCAAGGCTATTTCTACAGCAAGCCGCTGCCCGCACGCGAGTTGCTGGCGTTTCTGAAGCTGGACCAGCGCAATAACGCCGCCATTCTCTGAACCGGCCTCACACCGCTGCACGGCCGAATAAAGCTGTCCTCGTAATATCCCGAAACCGACTGTTACAAGCTCTCGGGTAGCTGTTCGCGACTCGACAGGCGTTTTGCCTTTACATCGAATGCAAATCTTTCGCATTATGTCGCAGATTTTCTGGGCGCTCTGCGCCTTCACCCCTATGAACGCAGGATTCCGTCATGATTCGTATGCCTTTGGCAACCGCCAGTCTCTTGGCCATCGCTATCTCTCTCGCCGGTTGTGGCGAAGGCAAGGACAAGGCTGCAACTCCACCTGCCGCAGCTGCGCCTGCCGCTCCGGCTGCCGCGCCAGCACCGGCTGCACCCGCCACGCCTGCCGCAGCCCAGACCGATGACGCCGCCGCCAAGGCTGTGGTCGCCAACTACGCGAACATGGTTTCCGCTGTTTTCAGCGATGCCGAAGCCGGTGCCAAAAAACTGAGCACTGCCGTTGATGCATTCCTGGCCAAGCCGAACGACGAAACCCTCAAGGCTGCTCGCGACGCCTGGGTTGCCGCACGTGTTCCTTACATGCAGAGCGAAGTGTTCCGCTTCGGCAACACCATCATCGACGACTGGGAAGGACAGGTTAACGCCTGGCCGCTGGACGAAGGCCTGATCGACTACGTTGCCAAGGACTACCAGCACGCACTGGGCAACCCTGGCGCAACCGCCAATATCATCGCCAACACTGAAATCCAGGTGGGCGAAGACAAGGTCGACGTCAAGCAGATCACTTCAGAGAAACTCGCCAGCCTGAATGAACTGGGCGGTTCCGAAGCCAACGTTGCCACCGGCTACCACGCCATCGAATTCCTGCTGTGGGGCCAGGACCTGAACGGCACCGGCCCTGGCGCCGGCAACCGTCCAGCCAGCGATTACCTGGAAGGAGCTGGCGCAACCGGCGGCCACAATGACCGTCGTCGTGCCTACCTGAAAGCCGTCACCGACCTGCTGGTCAGCGACCTCGAAGAAATGTCCGGCAACTGGAAAGCCGGCGTCGCCGACAACTACCGCGCCACGCTGGAAGCCGAATCCGGCGTCGACGGTCTGCGCAAGATGCTGTTCGGCATGGGTAGCCTGTCGCTGGGTGAACTGGCGGGCGAGCGCATGAAAGTGGCGCTGGAAGCCAACTCCAGCGAAGACGAACACGACTGCTTCAGCGACAACACGCACAACTCGCACTTCTACAACGGCAAGGGCATTCGCAACGTTTACCTGGGCGAATACACCCGCACCGACGGCACCAGGATCAGCGGCCCGAGCCTGTCGTCGCTGGTCGCCAAGATAGACCCTGCGACCGACGCCACCCTGCGCGCCGACCTGGACGATACCCAGGCCAAGCTGCAGGTCATCGTCGACCATGCCAACAAGGGCGAGCACTTCGATCAACTGATCGCAGCGGGCAACACGGCTGGCAATCAGGTTGTTCGTGACGCCATCGCCGCACTGGTCAAGCAGACCGGCGCGATCGAGCAGGCCGCAGGCAAGCTGGGCATCACCGATCTGAACCCGGACAACGCTGACCACGAGTTCTGATCCACCGTCGCGGTCTGGATGTACCCAAATGCCGGTCTTGCTGACCGGCATTTTTTTGTCTGGATGACACGATTTGCATGACCTGCCAGTGACTTTTCAGCGCTGCCTGTAGGGCCTTTCCCAAACCCTTTCCAACGTATTGATTGCACCTCTTGCACCACCGACTATCCGCGCCTCATGCCCTCTTCAAGGCGCGCTCATGCCCGAGTTTGAAACCGGTCCCCACGACCTGCCGTGGTCGAAAAATGCCTATCTGCTGCTCAACCCCATGAGCGTTACGAACCTGAACAGGAGGATCGCCGAGTGGGAGCTGAGCGGGGTCCGCACGATGCTGTTTTCGCAGACCCGGCTCAGTGAGAGCCTGGACGTCTCTCCTGCGCTGATTCAACTGGAGGATCCCTATGATCCGATGCTTGCGCGCTTTCTCGACCATGCGCACGAGGAATGGGGGCTATTGCTGTTCAGCCCGGCAGACCGGAAAACCGTCATCGCCCATTTGCGCTGGCTGATGTTTGTCGAGATGCCGACAGGCCAGACCTGCTACATGAACCTTTCGGACACGTCACTGGCCAACGCCCTGTTCGGCATGGATCCGGGGCACTTCGACAATCGTCTGTTCGGCCCTATCGATCATGTCTACGCACCCGACAGGATGACCGAGCAGTGGGGCAGTTACGAACGCATCGGCGAATCGATGCCCCATGATCCGAAAATCCCTTATCGCTTGAGCGCCGAACAGATCGACGCGTTGGGCGACGTCATGTTTCGCCTGACCGTCGTCAACCTCGATCAGCATCTGCGCCGTTTCTTTCCGGATTACCTGCCCGATGTGTCATTGAAGACGCGCTACGAACAGGTGCACAGGCTGGCCAGTACTGCCTACGAACAAGGCTTCAAGAGTGAAGCCGACATCTTCCATTACGCCAACGTCGTCCTCTTTCTCGCCGATCAGCCTGAGGATGCTCATCCAAAGATCAGGGCACTGCTGCGCGACACCTCTGAGTTGCCCCCCTCACAGCGCATCGAGCGGGCCCACTGGCTCGTGGTGCTGGACGCCCGGCAGCAGGAAGGAGCATCGCAATGAACCCGCAAGACACTCCAAAAACACTGCCTGCCAAGGACAAGGCCTACTGGGAATCCAGGGCCAGGGAACATGTCGATTCGCACAGTAGACCGAACACCTGCCCTGCCCCCACCAACAACATCCAGTTGCTTCCACTGCGCTACGGACGGGTGGAACGGCTTGGCAGCAAACCGGATTCCAAAATTTACGCGCGCCTCAAACGCCCGTTGGGTCTGCGTCTGCTTCGGGACGGCTACCTGTATGTGATCGAAGAACGCAGCGGCTACCTGCATGAATACCGAGTTGAAAACGGCGTCCCGAGCAAGCTGCTCTGGAAAGGCACGGAGGTTGTTCAGGACATTCGGCAGAACAGCACGGGAGAACACGCGCTGGTCTTCCCAAACGACAGCATCCTGCATGTTGCCTACTCGGAACTGCAATGGACCGCAGCCAAATGTGCCCAGGCGCTGGGCAACGCTGCAGATCGTTTCTACTTCATGCAAAAAGTCGATCTGGCAAAGGCTGACTGCCTGAAAGGTGGCGTCCACCTGAAGGTCCAGAAGCAGGTCAGTGAGCAGCTCGCCGAACTGGCCGAGCAGCCTGCGCAGCAATGCGCCACACCCGATATCTCGCAGGCAGAACAGCAGGATTACGTCTGGGAGCATCAGCCTCTGTTTCGCGAAGCCCACATTGGCGAGTTCAAGCACTTGATCAAGCCGCTGCACGAGAAAAGCCATCTGTATCTGGTGCTCGACGACAGCATCGGCATCCTGCGCGATCTGGCCGAAGAGCAGGACACCGTGGTCGGCTGGATAGAAGAATGGCGTGAGCGAAACAACAACGAAACCCGCTTTCTCACTGCCACCTACATCGACACGCTGATGACCGTGGGCGACACCAATGCCCGTCAGGTAAACCCCGATTCAAAGCTGCTCAAGAAGACCACGCCGCAGCAGCGCTCGCGCATCTACGACTTCATTAACGCCCGTAACCAGTGGCGCCGTGAAAAACGTTTGGGGCCAGAGCCCTCCAGGACCCCCGACGGCCACTATGCCTACAGGAGGGGCGCCGATTACAACGAGCGCTTTCAGCAGCGGTTTGCCAGGCTGGACATGGAAAACAAACAGACGCAGATGAGATCGGCGCTGGGCGAGAAGCTCCATGAGGAGCTCGAAGAGGATATCGAAGCGCTGGATGAAAACAGTCAGGGCACGCTGAACGGTGTGGGGCTGGGTTCCCGGGGCATCAACGATCTCGTTCGTCATGACGAGATGCAAAGCTACCTGAATCAGGAGCGTTCGCACCTCAGGCGCTGGACCCAGCGACTGGATGACATCACTCATGACCGGATCAGCCTGTTCACCCAGAGCGAACTCTACCGAAGCGCCTGGTACTTCGACCCGGACCATCCTGACCAGCTGAAAAGCGCACTGGCCATGGAGCTCAACTGCACCCGCGACCTGTGCCGCACGGAAGAAAGCCTGCAAAGGGTCAGCGACTATTTTCACGACAACCCGCATTACGTCCTGCCGGTGTTTTATGGACGCCTGAATCTGGAGTTCCTGCGCTCCAAATCGGGCGATCTGATCAAATTGCTGGATGACATCAAAAACGTTGGCGCAGCGCTTGCCGATGCTCAGGACCGTATCACCAAGGTCAGCCATGTCATGGGCCATCACTGGACCCTGAGCCTGAATTTGCCTGAAGCCGCACGCCCGCTGCATCAGGCGGTCATCGCCAGCTACATACCGTCCATCGCCCTGCGTATGGAGCAGTGGCTGCGGGATATGCACAGCAAACTGAACGACACGGAAGTGCGTCAACACCTGAACACATTTTTGAAGCAGAACAATCGGGCGCAACGCCTGGGCGCGCTGGTGGCCATGCAGCAGGAAGCCGTCACGCTGAACGTTGCCAACGAAACCGATGTGCAGAAATACCGCGACGCGTTCGTGCGCCTGAACCACCTGATCGCGGCCGAGAACGATCTGATTCGCGAGCGAACCCGTCTGAGCAAACTGAGCAGCAAACGCTCACTGACGCCGAACCAGCGCACTGAGCTGATGTACGACAAACAGTATGTCCAGCAACAGTTGCTACAAACCCGTAACCAGCTGGCCGCCGTACGCCGCGAACTGGAGAGCGCCATCACCCCTACCGGCAGACCCATCAATGGAGCCATCGGGGTGAAACTGAACATCAGCGATGCGCAGTTGCGGGTTCTGGAAGACGAAATTGCGCGTTACCGGGCTGGCGCGGCAAGGGGATACGGGACGCAGGGGGCTGTCGGGAGCGCGTTCAAAGGCAGCTTGTTTCCGTTGCTGGCGATGATGTTGCAGATCGGGAATTTGGGGGATGCTTGGGATGTTTGGGAGAGGACTAAGGGAAATAGGTCTTTGAAGGAGATGGTGATAACAGGCGGTGTCTTGTTTTCTCCCGTAGCAGCAGCGCTTTCAGTTTATCAATCCGCACATATCGCGATTATCGACAACGTACTACGTAGGCTGGCAACCAACGCTACAGGAATAGCGGGAGGATTATTTGCAGTCCGCGTGGGAAAATTAGGGTTGGGTTTGGGGGCATTCATAGTGCCACTCGGTCTGATTGGCGCTGTAGGAACAGCTTGGAATAACTGGGAAAAATGGAGTACGGCACTCAGCGCTGGCACAACAGGTGAAAAGCTCGGTGCAGGAACGGCACTGGTGGGCGATATCGGATCTACCGTTGTTAATGCGGCACTAACTGGCAACGCCGGCATTGAATTATATGGCCTACTTAGGGAGATCAGAGCAGCACCTGTAGCAGAGCGAAAACTGGTCGCCAATATGGCCTGGGCAACCCGAGGCGCACGCTTCCTACGATTTTGGATGAACATGACGCCTTGGGCGCTTATTTCAGCAGCGCTGCAATTAGGCGGGGAAACGCTTTACAACTACTTCAATCTTGACGACCAACAGCGTTGGTTGCTCGGCTCTCTCTGGGGCAAAGAGCCTCAGGGCTGGGATTGGCCCGCTCATGCGCAAAAGCTCGCTGAGGCTAACTTGCGTCCCACTTTTATCGACAAGGGCATGATTCGTCGCGAGATTGATGGCGAATCTGTGCGCAGCCTGCAGTTGGTGTTGCCCGGTCTGACCTGGGCCAGCTTCGACGCCACTTCATTACGATGGTCGGCCGAGTTGCATAACCTGTCCGATAAACAGGATGTCAGCGAAGTCCTTCGCCAAGGGCTCTCGATAGTCGCGGTATCGCCCTTGATTCTTGCGCTGGAAGTTCCGAACAGCTGGCAAAGCCATCACGCGCAGCTGGTTGTACGTGTGGCGGTCAAACCTGCACTGGTAACAACTTACTTGAAAGCCGATGAAGGCTACCTGACTTACCGCATTCCGCTTGGCATGGACATCGTGAGCAAACCTGTCAACGCATCGACCGACGAACCGGTAGAGAACCGTCAACTTCCAGCAACACAGATCACAAGGGAAAATTTGAATGACATCTGACAAATACGACCGTCTTCCACAAGTAGGTGACACGGAAATAGAGCCCGGCACTGAAGTGTTCTACCTTGCACCAAGACCAGTACCAACAGGTGTTGCCGCCTATAGCTCCCGCAGCCTTCATCAGGATGCAAATGACGTTTATCTGGACTTCGGATTGAGCGCAGCGACGGTTGAATTTGCGGTTCGCTGTAGTATCGGTTCAGTTATGTCCGTTGTAATTTGGTTTCTGCTGGTATCCATAGGGTTGGGGATTGATGATCATTTCAGATATGGAGCTCCAGTTTTTGAAATTTTTTTGACCCTTTTTCTGCCGAACTATTATCTCTGGGGGTTCGCAGGGGGGCTGGCACTCATGTATTTCTGCTGCTTCGTCCACGCCGTCTACCCCCACTCCACCATCCCCCCGACTCGCTTCAACCGCCAACGCCGCGAAGTCGCCTACGTCGCCAAGCGCGGAGAACCGCCCCGCTTCATACCTTGGGAAGACGTCATCGCCTGCGTCAGCAGCAGCATGGTCGCGACCGAATACGGTACTCAGCAGAAGTTCGCCTTGATGATCGGCCTGCGGGACGCATCGGACGGGCAGGTCGTATGGCTCACCGTGCCGAGCTACACACTGGGCATGGCGGTCGGGGAATGGGAGGCGATTCGCGCTTACATGGAGGAAGGCCCGAGCGCACTGCCCTTGCCGATGATGGGCGAGAACATGGAAGAAGGCACGGTGGAGTTCTTCCACATGTGCCGCAAGGGCTACCGCTACGATCACTGGTACATACGCTACCTGTTCGGCTTTCTGCTTATCCAGTTCTGCAGCGGCTGGACCCTGCCCTGCCGCATCGCCGCCTGGGTCGAACGCTTGCCCAAGAAAGCCTTTCCCAAGACCGTGCTCGACTGGTCAAAACCCTTGCCGCCCGAGCAATGGCAATCCCCCAGCGACGAGCTGATCGAACAGAGCGAGGCGGTGCGCAAGACGCTTCGTAAAGGGCTGACGGTGTTCGATCACTTCGACAGGGTTGGAAAAAACAAGGTCAGCGAAAATGCCTGAGAACAAGTACGACCGGTTGCCACAAGCTGGCGATACGGAAAATGAGTCAGGCACTGAAGTGTTCTACCTTGCACCACGGCCCGTACCAACAGGTGTCGCTGCGTTCAGCCCCCGCAGCCTTCATCAAGATGCAAATGACGTTTATCTGGACTTTGGATTGGGCTGCGCAGCTGTGGAGTTCGCAGTTCGTTGTTCTATCGGGTCAGTGCTGTCTGTTGCACTTTTTTTCGCGCTGACATCCATAGGATTGGGTATTAACGACTATGTGAAGTTTGGACGCCCAGTATTTGATATTTTTCTGACGCTATTTCTGACACATCCTTTTGTATGGATATTCATTGGTGGTTTGTCGCTAATGTATCTCTACTTTTTTGTCAAAGCCGTGTACCCCCACTCCGCCATCCCTCCAACCCGCTTCAACCGTCAACGCCGCGAAGTCGCCTACGTCGCCAAGCGCGGAGAACCGCCCCGCTTCATACC
>Ga0065712_10000245_pt1 | contig 18467 bp, 13 predicted proteins | sample MisRhiReplicate1_FD_59099 | JGI IMG/M metagenome (GOLD analysis project Ga0065712, IMG submission 59099) | Miscanthus rhizosphere microbial communities from Kellogg Biological Station, MSU, sample Rhizosphere Soil Replicate 1: eDNA_1 v3... | ecosystem: Host-associated > Plants > Roots >...
ATTTGAAGATGCAAAATGCGTCTTGCTCACAGCATTCGATGAGAGTGAAAAAATCATTCAGACACTGAAGGAATTTCGGATCGATGACTATCTGGTCAAGCCATGTCGGCCTCCGGATCATAAGCTCTATCCTGTATTTGACGACCTGATCGCGGATTGGGAATCACGTTTTGACATCGAGAACCTGCGAGTAATCGGGTCACGCTTTTCACCGGAAGCGCACCAGGTTCGCGATTTTCTGGCTCGCAACTGTGTTCCATTCGAGTGGCTTGATGTTGATCGTGATNAGGAAGCCCGGCGCCTGTTGGGCGATTCTGAAGCGNAGCCTNCAGGCTTGCCAGTGGTCATCTTTCCCGACGGCACCAAACTTACGCAGCCTACAAACGCCGANATCGCAAAAAGGATTGGACTGAAGGTGCNTCCGGAAGGCGACTTTTACGACCTCGTGATCGTCGGTGGTGGTCCATCCGGCCTGGCCGCATCNGTTTATGGAGCGAGTGAGGGCCTGCGTACCGTGATGGTCGAACGTGACGCACCGGGCGGCCAGGCGGGATTGAGTTCGATGATCGAAAACTATCTCGGCTTTCCGGCGGGACTGAGCGGCGCTGATTTGGCTCGTCGTGCCGTTGCCCAGGCGAAGAAGTTCGAGGTCGAAATAATTAGTCCGCAGATCGTTNCAAGTCTGCGAGTTGAAGNATCGACTCCGATCGTCACGTTGAGTGATGGTACGCAGNTGAGGAGCCATGTTGTTTTGCTCGCTACGGGGGTTCAATGGCGACGTCTTGATGTGCCGGGGATCGATCGATTGGTCGGCGCCGGAGTTTATTACGGCGGAACTTTAGCTGAGGCGTTTTTCTGTCGCAACGAAGACATCTACCTCGTTGGCGGCGCAAACTCAGCGGGCCAGGCCGCAGTTTACTTCTCGCGTTATGCGCGCACCGTGACGATGCTTGTGCGCGGCGAGACCCTCGACGAAAGTATGTCGCGCTACCTGATCGATCAGATCAAAAACACGCCGAAGATCAAGGTGCGTCTGCGAACCACCGTCGTCGAAGTGCGCGGTGAAGACCGGCTCGAAGCGATCACGATTTTCGATGCAGAGAAGAATCAGAAAGAAACGCTGCCGACTAACGCGCTATTCATTTTTATTGGCGCGCTTCCGCACACCGACTGGCTTGAAAACGTCGTCCGGCGCGATGATCACGGATTCATTCTCACGGGTCCTGATCTTTCTCAAGTCGATGGTAACGGTCATTTCCCCAAAGAATGGCAGCTCAATCGCGACCCTTACTGGCTTGAATCCAGCCAGCCGGGAATCTTCGTGGCCGGAGACGTGCGGCACGGTTCAGTCAAACGTGTGGCAGCCGGCGTTGGCGAAGGCGCCACGGCGGTGCAGTTCATTCATCAGTATCTGGGGTCGGTTGAAAGGTAAGTGATGAATAGCAATGGTGAGCATTCCGGAATTTCTTCGCTGCTAATCGCGACTGATGGTTCCGTCTATGCCGATGTTGCAACCGAGTGTGGCGCCTGGNTCGCAGCTCGGTTGCGCGCNCGGATAACCGTGCTTTACGTGATCGATGCGCGCCGCCTCGCNGGCCATTTCATTAGAAACATTTCGGAGATTCTCGAGAGTTTTCCTTCNGAAGGAATCGCCGACCGNGTGCGCGACTATTACCGCAAGCAAGGGAATGAAGCTCTCAAGCGCGCAGCCAGTATCTGTGAACGCTATCGCGTGACCTGCCAGACCGATCTTCAAACAGGAAATGTCGTGAAGATGGTTGCCGACGCATCGGTCGACGCGGATCTGTTGGTTATAGGTGCGCGGGGCGAGGATGAAGAGTTCGAAACGGGGTTTCTCGGATCAGTAGCCGAGAAACTAGTGCGAAAGGTCAACCGTCCGGTGCTGTTGACGGGTTTGCAGTTTCGAGAATTTCGACGGGCTTTGCTGGCTTACGACGGCAGCGCCGCCGCGCGTGAGGCAATGAAAATGCTGGCACGTTTGACGGCCGCCCTGGAAATGGACGTGGATGCAGTGCAAATGGTCGAAGCAGGCGAGTCGACGACGGCGTTGAAAGACGTCGTTTCTTACTTCAAGAATTATCCGGTTCGCTTGAGCACTCATTACCTGACCGGCGACAGCCACGCAGTGATTATCGAGCATGCGAAAGAGATCGGCTGCGATCTGATGGTGATGGGCGCCTACGACAATCGGCTGGCGGACAGCCTGGCGCTTGGAACAACTACGGATTATTTGGTGCGCAACAGTCCTGTACCGGTCCTCGTGCACCACTGAGTGAGATTTTTCAGTTGGCGCTGGTCGGTAGTGAGCCTGGCCAACAACAGAACCGAGCGCGGTAGCGCCGGGTCGTAATTCTGAATCTGAACAAGGAGGAAAGCCATATTAATCGTGTACGCAAGTAGTTGGTGGGCTTTGGTATTGCGAGGCGTCGCGGCGATCGCATTTGGGGTTTTGGCTTTTGCCTGGCCACAGATCACCCTGACCGCCCTCGTGTTCCTTTGGGGTGCGTACGCGTTGGTAGACGGCGCGTTAGCAATCGCTGCAGGCATTAAATCTCACGGCGAGAGCAAACGTTGGTGGGTTCTGTTACTTGAAGGAATCCTCGGTGTGGCCGCGGGACTAGTCGCCTTTTTCATACCGGCGATTACCGCGCTGGTCCTCCTGATGGTGATCGCCGCGTGGGCAATCGTAACCGGCGCTTTCGAAATCGGAGCGGCGATCCAGTTGCGCAAATACATTAAGGGAGAGTGGCTGCTGGCGTTGGCCGGCGTGGCTTCCATATTGTTTGGTGTCGCTTTGCTTTTCAATCCCGCCGCTGGGGCGCTCGCGTTGATCTGGCTCATTGGAGCATACGCGATCGTGTTTGGCCTTCTGATGATAGTCCTGGGTGTGAGATTGCACAGCATGGTGAGATCCGCTGATCGGATGTCACCGCACGCGGTGTAAGGTTGCCGGTGATCAGCAACTCATGATCGGAAAAAGGGAAATGATGAGAGCCATGAAGTTCATAACTAACCACGGAACGCGCGTCGGGATTTTGTTGAGTGTGACAATCCTAAGTTGCTTATTGTGGGCGTGCAATCGGCAGGATGGTCGCACCGTTCGCCTGACTTCAACTTCGGACGCGGCAGTCAACAATCCGGCCGGCACGGGGACACCGGCTTCAACCAGCCCTTCTGCCGGGCCAGCGATGTCCTACGCCGACGTGGTGAGCAAAGCGGCGCCGGCGGTGGTAACGATTCATTCGCAAATGCGAGTTCGACAGCCGCAGCAATATCCATTTGGGAACGATCCGTTCTTTCGGGAGTTCTTCGGCGATCGTATTCCACAGCAAGCGCCTGAACAGCGGCGAGAAGGATTAGGTTCGGGCGTGATCGTCGGTCAGGACGGTTATGTTTTGACAAACCATCATGTCATTGATGGGGCCGATCGAATCAAGGTGGATTTGAATGACAATCGCACACTCGAGGCTAAAGTTGTCGGCTCCGATCCCCCAAGCGATCTGGCAGTACTGAAAATCGAGGCTAGTGGCCTGCCAGTGTTGGCGCTGGGCGATTCAGATCGCACTCGAGTCGGCGATGTAGTGCTTGCCATAGGAAACCCTCTGGGTGTNGGTCAGACCGTTACCATGGGGATCATCAGCGCGAAGGGNCGGCAGACAGGGNTGAGCAATGGCAGCTTTGAAGATTTTCTNCAGACCGACGCACCNATCAATCAAGGTAATTCAGGCGGGGCCTTAGTCAGTACCAACAACGAGCTGGTCGGAATCAACTCGCAAATCCTTTCACCGTCGGGAGGCAGCATCGGGTTGGGATTTGCGATCCCCTCAAACATGGCCCGCAGGGTGATGGAGCAATTGATCAATACAGGCAAGGTAAGGCGTGGGCAACTTGGAATCACCGTGCTCAAGATCCCTTCGGAAGAAGCTTCGAAGTTGGGTGTCGATCAGGGCCCTGGAGTGGTGGTTTATCAGGTTCAACCTGGAAGTGCCGCTGATCGGGCTGGGCTTCGCAGGGGGGACATTATTACTGCGCTCAATGGAACGGCTGTTAACGATCAAAACTCGTTTCGAAACATGATCGCCGGCACCGCTCCAGGGTCGGAGGTAACGCTCACCGTCAAGCGCGACGGAAGAGAGCAACAGGTGCGTGCGACCCTCGACGAATTTACCTCGCAGGCTGAACAGCCACGCAGATAAGCATGAGAGGAGGAGAAAATGGCAGGTTTTATTGAGCGAGAGAGATGGAAGAGTTTTCTTGACGAGTTCACGAAAAGGAACCAGTTTCGCGCCACACGATTGGAAGTGGTCGGAGAGATTGGCGCACAGGAAGAGGAGGAATACTTACCGCTTGTTGGAGTGAGCTTTGAGCCCAAAGGGGGCGCTGCTGGGAGTGTTGGAATTGTTTTAGGTGGCGAATCAACGAAAGACGAGAGACATATAGAGCATCTTATCCCCAAGCCTGAACGGATCGCACCTCTGATTGGGCCTGAAGGTCTTGAAGGGGGGCTGGGCTTTGAAGATCAAGATGGTGGCAAGACGATTCTGACTTTCGCGAAGCTACCAGAGATCCCGGAGAATACAGCGGGCCACTAGCACCGGAGTGTTGCGCGGCCTGGGCCACTAAGAGGCAAAAAGCACCAAATGCCCCTGCAGATAGGGCTAGACGTTCGACTACGTGACATAACTGCCTCACATTTCCGGGCCAGGTATAAAGACCGACCGCCTTGAAGGCGATGTGAATGCGGGGACGCCTCAAGCGGACTTGAAACGCGATGACGCGTTGTTGTGCATCCACTGGTACGCCGTTGCAATTGGTTACTTGTCTTGTTAATGAGCCGAGAGATCCAGCCCTGGCCACCTCCGGAAGCAGGTGAGTATTACAAACGTATCGCTTCTTTGGTCCAAAGATGCGTGGAAGATGCGGGGATCACCTAGTGATACCAGGCAGGACGTAAGCTTGCTTTGACGGCTGAAACGTCGGTAAATACTGCTTAGTATCGTTTCGTCGCACTAGGTAAGAAGCCGGAATGAGGATTTTAAGTCCGCAGCGTCTGCCATTCCGCCACCCCGGCATGTTGTCCTTAACTTCAATTGCACCAAGCGCTGGCCCACCTTAAGCTTCAAGTGAAACTATTTATCGGGTGCAAGATTGAGACGTAACAGCAGATCTGTGAATCTCGGATCAGCGCGCAAGCTATCAACTTCCGGCGCGACCTTGAGCCAGTTTAACCACTCATTGTGACTCGCATAGGCTATTTTGAACCATTCAAATGCATCATCCGTCTTGCCCAAGGCGGTGTAGATCAGTGCGATGCTGTAGGGTGGGACATATACCCGCTTCGATAAATCTTCCAATTCTTCGAGTATCTTCTGTGCTGCTTCTCTGTTTCCCGCAATTGCATACGCATGCCCAAGAAAGCCCCGCACGATAGTGTTTTCCTCTAACTCGTACGCCTTTTGAAATTCGTGGATGGCCTTTTCCACCTCTCCCTTTTGCTCATAGGCCATTCCCAGAGTCACATGCGCGAGAAAGAATTCAGGATTGTGGGCCAGAGTTTTCTCGAGTTGACCAATAGCGCGATCAAATTGGCGAGCATGTATATAATGCCATCCTAAATATTGATTGACGCTATCGTCCAGCGGGTCCAACTTGAGGGCCACCTGGCTCTCAGCCAAAGATTCCTCAGGACGCCCCATTGCCATTAAAAAATGCGAATACCAGTTATGCGCGTGCGCATAATTGGGATCTAACTCAATGGCTCTCTTAAACTCTTTTTCCGCATTGGACCAATCCCGTTCATACATCATTTTAACGCATGCCAGCGACGTGTGAGCTTCTGCAAGTGAGTTGTCTATTAACAGCGCACTAATCGCCGCCTTTTTGGCCTTTGGGCTAGTCTCCCACGGAGGCAATACGCCGTAGAAGTCGAACGCGACATACGAATCGGCTAAGGCTGAATATGCCGATGCATATTCCAGATCGAGGTTGATCGCTTGCTTAAAATATTCTATGGCCTTTTCATAATCGGCACCGGTGCCCTTATTCCAGTGATAACGGCCTTTCAAGTAAGCCTCATAGGCTTCCGGATTTTCGGTATAGTGCTTCCCAAGCCGTTTCTTTTCTTCTTCAGTTAGCCTGAGACTCAGCTTTGCTGAAATACTCGTGGAGACCTCGTCCTGCACTTTCAAAATGTCAGAAAGGGTAGTGTGGTATTGCTCGCCCCAAAGCTGCCAGCCGGATGACACTTCAACCAATTCAGCCCCAATGATTAATGTGCTTTCCATGACAACCATTCGGCTGACGAACACGACGTCCGCTGCTAACTCATGACCGATCTTTAGCGCGTCTAATTGTTTGCCTTTGTAACGAAACACCAGACTGCGTGCGATAACGCGCACTTGTGGTAATCGTGAGAGGGAATTGATGATGCTTTCCGTGATCCCTTCCGAGAGGTATTCCACCGTTGGATCATTGGTCACGTTAACCATAGGCAAGATTGCGATGGAAGTTGTAGCCTCTGTCCGCCGAGTTGATATTTCCGGCGTTGGGCCAGTGTCGCGGCTTTCGCTTTCCTCCGGCGCCCGTAAAGGCCTGCTTTCCTGTATCTCTTTAACCGGATGAATAAAACGATAACCGCGCTTTTTGACAGTTTCGATGTATTGCTCGTTGCCTGGACCACCCTCACCCAGGATTTTTCTGAGCATGAAAATATTTTGAGTGAGGTTCGATTCTGCAACGTAACTGTCAGGCCAGAGCAGGCTCATCAGTTCGTCTTTCCCTACGAGTCGTTCCCGGCGTTCAACTAGCAACAGAAGGGTCTCAAACAGTTTTGGCGCGAGCGCTACAGGTTCTCCTCCGTGCAATAAGAGTCGGTGCTCCAGATCAAGTCGGAACGAGCCAAACTCATAGAAATGCGCGACGGGTGTGCTCATTGTTCTCTAAGACTTCCTTCTTGATAGAGTCAATGAGATCCTATTGAGAAAAATTTTGAGCGATTTTTTGAGGATTTGTTGAGGATTTTTGATGCACATCCAGACTTCCTCCCGTAAAGTGCTGGGCTGTTAATGAATATTTTGCCACTGATTCGTGAGGTTATGTAGAACCAACCAGGAAACATAACACTCAGTGCAAAAACATCTTGCAAAGGAGTCTAGCAAATTCACCCGACAAACGGAACTCACGTGTATTCAGATCTGTGGTTTGGAGGGAATACTGAATGAATGCTATGCGGTGGTACGTAATTTATACCAAAGCCCAAGAAGAGGATCGAGCCGAAAAGAATTTGACAGCATGGGGCATTGAGACGTTTTATCCAAAGATCAAGAAAAGACAGTTGAATCAGTTTACCGGTAAGGCGATTTATTTTTCGCGACCACTCTTCCCCCGCTATCTCTTTGTTCGCTTTGATGTCGAGAAAACGCTGCACAAAATTCATAACACCCACGGCGTGCAGAAAGTCGTTGGTTTCAATTGCATTCCGACTCCAGTAGGCGATGAAATTATTGCTCTCATCAAATCGAAAATTGCTGCCGACGGTTTTGTTCGACTCAACGATGAGTTAAGACGCGGTGATGAAGTGACGATTAACAACGGCTTTATGAAAGGTATCAACGGCATTTTTGACCGGACGATGAAGGACAACAGCCGAGTCATGGTGCTTCTGAACACGATCAACTATCAAGCCAGTCTGGTAGTGGAAAGAAACTTGGTTCAGAAAAGCCAGTCACTCGTTTTGTAAGTACATAAACATGAGCATTGCGTTGTATCGAATCCGCTGAATCGCACTAGGTAAGCCTCGAGTTTAGATCCCCCCTACACGCGAGCAGAGTTCGGCTCGATCTCCTTTTCATGTGGCAAAGAGAAATTTTTGGCGGAACATGCGGTAGCTCTGCTCAAAATCATGTCACTCAATACGCTTGCCGCATAGTTAACTAACAGTCAGCCGGAAGTAGTGTGACGAGCGGCAATTAAGAACACCGCCGGCGTATTCAGCGGACTCATTAAGAGAAGGCGAGTTTCAGGTGGCTGTTGATTTTCAGAGGTTCAAAACAGCGCCGCGCAAACCGGTGAGTGTGACGCCGGAGTCGCTTGTCAGGATCACCTCAGTGACTCCTGGGGAAAGCTTTCCTCTGGTCATCGAGCCGAAAATGACCAGTGTCAACCTCGCCGCGTGGGCCGGACACAACCGGGACTTCATCGAGTCGCATTTGCTCAGGCACGGAGCGATCCTGTTTCGCGGATTTAAGCTCGAGACAGTGGCGCACTTCGACGAATTTGTAAAAGCTATCTCGGCTGAACTGCTCGAGTATAGCGAACGCTCGTCGCCGCGCTCGGAAATCATTAAAGGAGTGTACACCTCGACAGATCACCCCGCCGACCAATTCATCCACTTTCATAACGAGCAGTCGTACACACAGAGCTGGCCCATGAAACTCTGGTTCTTCTGTGCACAACCACCAACGGAACGAGGGGCAACACCGATTGCCGACGGACGCCGCGTCCTTAAACTTCTTGATCCGCAGAGCAGGGAACGATTCTCACGAAAGCGAGTCATGTACGTGCGCAACTACGGTGAAGGACTTGGCCTCTCGTGGCAAACCGCTTTTCAAACTTCGAATAAACTCGAAGTGGAAAACTACTGCCGCAAGACCTTGATAGATTTCACCTGGAAAGAGGGCGATAGACTGCGAACGCGACAGATTTTCGATCCAATCGTTGTACACCCACGCACCAACGAACCGGTCTGGTTTGAGCATACGGCCTTCTTTCACATATCGAGCTTGGAGCCTGTTGTCCGTGAAGCGATTTTGGCAGAGTTCGCGGAAGAAGACCTTCCTTTTAATACCTATTATGGTGATGGCTCGCCGATTGAACCTTCGGCGTTGGAAGAAATTCGTGAAGCGTATCGACAGACTGCGGTCCGATTTCCGTGGCAGAAGCAGGACGTACTGTTGATCGATAACGTGCTGACCTCGCACGGACGCGAGCCGTTTGTCGGGCCCCGAAAAATCGTCATCGCCATGACCGAGCTTTTTCACAAAAAAGAGAGTGCTGAGGCAGGAAGAGATGCAAGCTAGTTTCAGCAGTTTCAAAGCCGAGCGGCGCAAGCCGGTGAGTCTAACGCCGCAGTCGCTGATCAGGACCACTTCGCTGGGTCCGGGTGAAACGTTTCCTCTGGTCATCGAGCCGGAAGTGAGCAATCTTAATCTCGTAGTTTGGGCAGAGCACAACCGGGAGTTTATCGAGACAGAGCTGCTCAAATACGGAGCGATTTTGTTTCGTAACTTCGACGTAGAAACGGTGACGCGGTTTGAAGAGTTTGCCAGAGCTATCTCTGGCGACTTGCTCGATTACAAAGAACGCGCTGCGCCGCGCCGGGAAGTTGGCAGAAATGTTTACACTTCGACAGAGTACCCGGCCGAGCACTCCATCCCGTTACATCACGAGATGTCTTACTCACACAATTGGCCGATCAAGATCTGGTTTTATTGTGTGCGCGCGGCTCGCGAGCGAGGAGCGACACCAATTGCTGATGACCGCAAAGTTTTTCAACGCCTTGATCCTGCCATCAAAAAAGTATTCATGCGCAAGAAGGTGATGTACACGCGTAACTACGGCGAGGGCGTTGACCTGACGTGGCAGGATGCTTTTCAAGCTGAGGACAGATCGCAAGTCGAAGAGTATTGCCGCCGAGTGCACACAGATTTCGAATGGAAAGACGGCAACCGTTTGCGTACGCGTCAGGTTCGCCAGGCCGTCGCCGTGCATCCGAAATTGGGGGAGATGGTCTGGTTTAACCATGCTCATATGTTTCACATCTCGAACATGGAACCGGCGGTGCGTGAATCTCTATTGTCTGAGTTCAAAGAGGAAGACCTTCCGCGGAACGCCTACTATGGCGACGGCTCGCCGATCGAGACCTCAGTACTCGATGAGATACGCGGAGTTTACAACGAGGCCGCCATCACCTTTCCATGGCAGGAGGGCGATATCCTGATGCTGGACAACTTCCTCGCTTCACACGGGCGCGAGCCGTTTGTTGGACCACGCAAAATCGTCGTCGCAATGGCAGAACTCTACACCAACACAGAGGAGTAAAAGATGGCGGTAGAAAAGGTCTGTCTGAAGCAGAACGTGGTCACCAGTCCGTTGTTCAACCAGTGGTATGCATGGCCCTGTCTGATTTCACCGGCGACGTCTGCGATGTTCATTGCTAATTCGCATCTGAAGATCATGCAAGGGTTCGTTGCTAATCCGCAGATACACGTCAATGCCCTCAAAAATCCAGCGATGAGAGGTGGGCCGTTCATCAATTACGGTGCACAGAAAGCTCCGGAGGTTAAGGTGCTGCTGGACAAAACGATTCAAGAGCAGTCACAGATGCTGGACTTGGCGAGGGATATCCGCAGCTTGAATGAAATGCTTGCGACTGAAACCGACGGCTCTTCTCTTGAACCACTCTACGAGAAGCTGCCTGCGACTTTGAAGGGTTATGTGGAATTGATTTATGACCTTAACAACAACCCTTCCATTCGTTTCATCGAGGGATTGCTCTATAAAAGTAAGTACTATAACGAGGCATCGCAGAGCCTTCAGCTATCGCTCACCGAAGAAGACGAACGCCCCTTTGCGCTGAGCACTCCCGCTCTCGGGGGCAACGGGCATTTGCACGTCAACATACCTTTCAGGTCGCCGCAACTTGACGAACTATTCAGGATGAAATACGTCCCGCAACCATTAAGCTATGCGAAGGAACTGCTGAATGTGAATGGTGAGCATGCTCAGCTATTCAACTCATTTTTTACGGAAGAGACACCGCCGCCGTCCCCGGCCTACACAGCCGACTCGGTTAGGGTGCGCTACCACGGCCATGCATGTATTTTGATCGAATCGAAAGACATTTCTATTCTCACTGACCCTCTCATCAGCTACCAAAATAACAACGGCATTCCCCGATATACCTATGCCGACCTGCCGGAAACCATAGATTACGTGGTCATCACTCATAATCATCAGGACCACTGCATGTTTGAGACGCTATTACAACTCAGGCACAAAATCAGAAATATCATTGTGCCCAGGAACAACGGCGGCGGGCTCGCCGACCCGTCTTTAAGGCTTATTCTGCAGAACATCGGTTTCTCTCAAGTGACGGAGATCGACGAGCTGGAACAGATCAAGGTGGAAGGTGGAAGCATCACCGGGATCCCTTTTCTCGGTGAACATGCTGACTTGAATATCAGGACCAAGATTGCCTACCTCGTCAACTTGAAAGGCAAATCGATTATCTGCGCGGCTGATTCCAACAATCTCGACCCGCACCTCTACCGGCACATACACGAGCTGATCGGCGATGTCGATATTATGTTCCTGGGGATGGAGTGCGACGGTGGTCCACTTTCGTGGTTGTACGGACCCCTTATCACCAAGCAGCTCTCGAGGAAGATCGATCAATCAAGACGACTCAACGGCTCGAACTTTGAAAGGGCGATTGACATCGTCAACCGTCTGCACCCAAAACAAGTTTACGTCTACGCAATGGGGCAAGAACCGTGGCTCACATTCCTCACGTCCATACAGTACACGCAAGATTCTCGGCCTATCGTTGATTCCAACAAGTTAGTCGAAGCCTGCAAGCAGCAGGGAATTGAATCAGAAAGATTGTTCGGCAGCAAAGAAATCTTCTTGTGAGTCGCCGGATAACCCAAATACCAATCATCACCAATCAAAGGAGATCAAAATGGACGAAAGAGAAGACACGACTATCTATAAGGTGGTCGTCAATCACGAGGAACAATATTCCATCTGGCCCGCGGATCGTGAAAATGCGTTGGGCTGGAATGATGTGGGCAAAACCGGACCAAAAGCAGAATGCCTCGCTTATATCAAAGAGGTATGGACCGACATGAGACCGCTTAGCCTGAGAAAGAAAATGGAAGAATCGGCGCACGCTTAGCTGGTCCAGTTCAGCTTCCCCTGCGACTTAGAGCCCGGGCAACATGAGTTCAAGCATCATGGATCAAATAGTCATCTCCGTTGAAGAAGTTAACAACATCCAGGGACTACTGCGCGACGTGTCGCGGCAATATAAATCCGTGGAGGATGCCGGCTTTCTAAACGAAGTATCCGTCGTTGCGCATGAGCTGCCCCGCCGCCTTCGTAATTTCCTCAACAATTTCAAACGTCAGGAACCACCGGGAGGCGCTTGTTTAATCAAAGGATATCCGATCGACGATCGGAAAATCGGGCCTACACCGGAACATTGGAAACAAAGGAACGGAATCTCTTCGACACTGGAAGAGGAACTCCTGCTAATGTTGTTTGGAGCTCTGTTGGGAGATGCGATTGCCTGGGCCACGCAGCAGGACGCTCATGTGCTTCACGAGGTAGTGCCTATCAAGGGCGACGAAAACGAACAGATCAGCACAGGCAGCAACCAGGCGATTTGGTGGCACAACGAAGACGCCTTTCATCCCTTTCGCGGTGACTACGTGGCTCTCATGTGTTTGCGTAATTTCGATCGTATACCGACCACGCTGGCGTCAGCAGATCAGATCAAGCTAAGCCAGCGTGAGATCGATATACTGTTCGAGCCGCGCTTTACTATTTATCCCGATCAGTCGCATGCAGAGAAAAATAGTTTTGCCGCTGTGTTGCCATCAGGTAACGACAACGGGAACGGTAACGGCACGGGTACCATCCTCAAGACTGCCTACGAACGCATCCGCGAGATGCACAATAACCCCTCGAAGCTGGCAGTGTTATACGGCGACCCACAGTCGCCTTACCTGCGACTTGACCCTTACTTCATGCGCCCCTTGGAAGATGACGAAGCACAGTTTGCTCTGAACGCGCTGATACGCGCGGTGGACAGATGTTTGGGCGAAGTCGTTTTAGAGCCGGGGGATTTCCTGTTTGTCGATAATTACAGGGCAGTGCATGGAAGGAGACAGTTTAAGGCGAGATACGATGGCAGTGATCGTTGGTTGAAGAGAATGAACATTACCAGCGACTTGCGAAAATCGCGGTCCGTTCGAACCACTTGCTCGTCAAGAGTCATTTATTAATACGGGAAGTTAGTCTGATCATGGCATCTTCAGCAATCATTGAGGGGCTATCTGCAACACCGTGGCTTAACGGTGTGAAGCCCAATCCGGGAGCAAGCATAAGGCTCTTTTGTTTCCCATATGCCGGCGGAGGCGCGATGATTTTTCGAAACTGGCAGTCTCAGCTTCCTTCGGAAGTTGAGCTTTGCCCGGTTCAACTCCCCGGGAGAGGCAGACGACTGAAAGAAGCGGCCTACACCAACGTGCATGCTCTCGTTCAGGAACTTGCCCAAGGGTTATTTCCTTTTCTCGGCAAGCCATTCGCTTTCTTCGGTCATAGCATGGGTGCGACGATCAGCTTCGAGTTGGCACGTTATCTCCGCAGAGAACACCACTTGATGCCTCGACATCTCTTCTTCTCGGGACGTCGTGCGCCGCACATACCCGCTGGCCACGCGCCTACTTATAACCTGCCGGATCCTGAATTCCTCATCGCATTGCGCGACCTCAAAGGCACGTCGCATGAGGCACTTGAGCAGCCTGATTTGATGGAGTTGATGCTGCCGCTACTCCGCGCCGATTTTGAGTTGTCTGAAACTTATACCTACTTGAATGGCCCTCTTCTGGATTGCCCGATGAGCATCTACGGTGGGCAAGAAGATGATGACGTGCCGCGCGAACATCTCGAGGCTTGGGGGAAGTTAACCACGGGCAGTGTCTCGCTAAAGATGTTTCCAGGCGACCACTTCTTCGTGAATACCGCGCAAACCGCTTTGCTTGAAACGCTGTCCGAGGAACTTAGAGAGATGGTGCACACTGCTTGAGTGTATGCGACAGCTCTGCCTTGAGATTCTACTTTTGTCCACAAGTTCGATGTATTTCAGAACGTCGAACCGCCATCTACTTCGATCACGCGGCCAGTAAAATAGCCACACTCGATGATGAACTTGAGCGCGAGCCAAATTTCGTGGGGCGTACCAACTCTTTGCAACGGAATTCCGGCAATCAACGCGTCCAATGATTTCTTGGCAATGTGTTCCAGGATCGGTGTATCAACCAACCCTGGAGCGATCCCGCCGACGCGGATACCATGCGCAGCAAGTTCCAGCGCCCAGGTGCGAGTGGAGGCGTCCAAGCCCGCTTTCGAAGCAGCATAATTAGACTGGCCGGGATTGCCGGCACGGGAAATCGAAGAGATGTTTACGATGACGGCATCTTTGACTCCGCGGGTCAGAAAATCTGCCACCACCTCGCGTGCCATCAAATAAGGTCCGCTTAAATTTACATTTATGACTTGTTGCCAGGCCGCCGTAGGAAGTTTTTTAAGCCAGCTTTCTTCTTTCTTTACCAGCAATCCATCGCGCAAGATGCCGGCATTATTTACCAACGTGTTCAGTCCATTAAACTGTCGTGAGGCTTCGTTGGTGAACGCCACTACCGTCGCTTCTTTGGCAACATCAAGTTTACCGGTGACCAGCTTTCCCTTCAGACCCTGGCAGTCGGCTTTGAGTCTTTCCAGGCCGGCCATATCAATATCACCCGCTGCGACCATTGCACCGGCCGTGATTAGTTCAAGCACAAAAGTACGCCCAATACCGCTGGCCGCACCGGTCACGATTGCCCGCACCTCATCAAGTTGCATAGGTACTCCTTCAATCCGTAAAGATTGGTCTCACTGGAGAGTCACTCATCGTCATCTGCATCACGATAATCAAATTCCTCCTTACTGTGAAATGATTATTTGAGAGACGTAGCCGCAGGCCTCGCGCCTGGATTTCAATCTGTTGCTATGGAAATACAGATGAGCAGTCGCACTACTTTCAACGTTGATTACATTTCTGGTTTGAGTTGGCCGCCGCTGAATTTAGTTGATCTTCTGTGTTGGCGGGCTTTGCACCAGCCCGCGAAGACTGCCTACATCTTTCTCCGAGACGGAGAGAGCGAGGAAGTGAGAGTAACGTATGGAGAGTTGGACCAACAAGCCAGAGCCATTGCCGCGCGGCTGCAAAGGCGGATTGCACCCGGAGAGCGTGCTCTACTTCTCTATCCGCCCGGGTTGGAATACATTTCAGCGTTTTTTGGATGTCTCTACGCCGGAGTGATTGCGGTTCCAGCGTATCCACCGCGACGTAACCAGAGCCTGCTTCGCCTGCAAGCCATCATAGACGACGCTCAAGCAACAGTGTCACTGACGAATGCGTCAATTCTTAATAGAATCGAACCGTTCCTCTCTGAGAATCAATCGCTCGCGGCCCTCGACTGGTGGATCGGCGAGCATCCCGCCAGCGGCATCGAAGATGAGTGGCAGAAGCCGCCGCTCTCCAGAGACACCTTAGCCTTTTTTCAGTACACCTCCGGTTCGACCGCTACTCCCAGAGGAGTCATGTTAACGCATGGCAATCTTCTGTCGAACGAGTATGCGATTCAGAACGTTTTCCGGCAGACGGAAAATGCGGTGGTCGTTGGTTGGTTACCGTTGTATCACGACATGGGACTCATCGGTAACGTACTGCAGCCGTTGTTAGTTGATGGACAGTGCATCCTGATGTCACCATCAGCTTTCTTACAACGCCCAGTGCGCTGGCTGGAAGCCATTTCCCGCTACCGCGCAACCACCAGTGGCGGTCCAAACTTTGCTTACGACCTGTGCGTGCGGAAGATCACTGCCGCACAACGCGCTACTCTGGATCTAAGTAGCTGGATTGTGGCTTTCAATGGTGCTGAGCCGATTCGGGCAGCAACCCTAAAGAAGTTTGCGGAGACATTTGCACCGCAAGGCTTTCGCGAGACAGCTTTCCATCCCTGCTATGGGCTGGCCGAAGCCACGCTGCTGGTCTCTGGATTGAGAGATGCCAGAACCCCTGTCGTTAAAGCTTTCGAGAGTCACGCGCTCAAACAGCATCGCGTGCTGGAAACCCATGATGAAGACAAGACGGCCCGCTCTCTCGTGAGCTGCGGCAGGCCGATACCTGGACATCAACTGATCATTGTAGACCCTCAAACCTTAACCGAGTGTCCGGCCTCACAAGTCGGAGAAATTTGGGTGTCTGGCCCAAGCGTCGCAGACGGGTACTGGAATAAGCCTGAAGAAACGGACCATGTCTTTCACGCTTACCTGGCCGATTCTGGCGATGGTCCATTCCTGCGTACAGGCGATTTAGGGTTTCTATTGGATGGAGAAGTTTTCATCACCGGTCGTCGGAAAAGCCTGATCATTATCCGTGGAATAAATCACTATCCACAGGATATCGAATTGACCGTTGAGAATTGTCACCCCTCATTGCGGCCCGGCTGCGGCGCGGCATTTTCGGTGGACGTTGGCCGTGAAGAACGATTGGTCGTCGTTCAAGAAATAGAGCGCGGTCAGTCGCCGGAGTTCAATCAAATTGCGGAGACGATCCGGGCAGCCATCGCCCTGAACCACGAGATCCAGGTGCATGCAGTCGTTTTTATTAAATCGAGCAGTATTCCAAAAACATCTAGCGGCAAGATTCAAAGACATGCTTGCCGAGCGGCCTACCTTGAGCGACGTTTGGAAATATTGGCAGAGTGGCACGAGGCAATCTCTAAGGACAACGAACTCGCAACCCAGCAAGCGCTTTCTGAACCACCCTTAGCTCAAACCTCAACACCTGCTGAAATTGAGTATTGGCTGCGGGTGCAGGTGGCGCTCAAAGCGGCAGTTGCTCCCGAGAAGATCGATATCCACCGAAGTATCGTGCGCTATGGCTTGGACTCGTTGTCGGCCGTTGAACTGGCACACAGTATTGAAACTCATTTCGGCGTCGCGATGCCTATGAGTGCTCTACTCGAGGATCAGACTATCAGTGTACTTGCAGGCGTCATCCACGCGATGCGGCAAGGTGTGCAAGACAACAAGCCACCCCTGCCGGCAGTAACCCTCCCCGTCCATCCTATCTCGCGCGGGCAAAAGGCTCTCTGGTTTTTGCACCAGATGACACCGACGAATGGGACATACAACATTTTCGGTGCCGTGCGCATTGTGTCGCCGCTGGACGTCGCCGCGCTGCGTGTTGCGTTTGAGGCATTAATTGTTCGTCATTCCGTTCTGCGGACCAATTTTAAGACAGAGGATGGAAAGCCCGTGGCGCTGGTCCACGAAGGCGCATCTGTCGATTGGCAGGAAGAAGAAGCTGGGACGTGGGACGAACAAGTTTTGAAGGCGCGCTTGCTGGCAGAAGCGCACCGCCCATTTGATCTTGAAGAGGGCCCGCTACTGCGCGTCAACCTTTTCCGGAGGTCTGAGCGAGATCATGTCCTATTGCTGACGGCGCATCATCTCATCGCTGATCTGTGGTCGTTCGCAGTGATCATTGAAGAGCTGGGTGTTTTATATTCCGCCGCGCAACGCAACCATCCTACGAACCTTCCCGCTCTGCCCTGGAGCTACGTTGACTATGTGAGTTGGCAAGAGGAGATGCTGTTAAGCACAGAAGGTAAACGGCATTGGGATTACTGGTCGCAGAAATTAGCCGGGGAGTTGCCGTTACTCGACCGGCTCTTTGATAGACCTCGACCATTGGTCCAAACATACGACGGCGACTCGCACAGCTTCAAGATTGATGCGATGGTGACACGCAAACTTAAGGTGTTGGCCCAGGATGCGACTCTCTACATGACTTTGCTGGCCGCATTTCAACTATTGCTTCACCGCTATACGCAACAGAAAGACATCATCGTTGGTTCGCCGACGAGCGGAAGAGTCACGCATAAACTGGCAGGGTTGGTGGGTTACTTTGTCAATCCAGTCGCCTTGCGAGTCAAGCTGGAGCAGACGTGGGCGTTTACGACCTTGCTGAATCACGTGTGTCAAGTCGTGCTTGAAGCCTTTGAGCACCAGGATTACCCGTTTGCCTTGCTGGTCGAGCGTCTGCAACCAGAACGCGATGCGAGCCATTCACCATTGTTCCAGGTAGCGTTCGTTTTACAGAAAGCGCAGCTCTCAGGAGTGGAGGGTCTGACGGCACTGTTAATGGGCGAGGGCGGAAAACGGTTGGATTTGGGTGAGCTGAAGATGAAGTCGCTGCCTCTTAAACCGCGCACATCTCAGTTTGACCTCACCCTGACGATGGCTGAAGTCGGCGAAGAACTTATCGCGTCTTTCCAATACAACACGGCCTTGTTCGATGCAACAACAATCCGGCGCCTGGCTGGACATTTAGAGACGTTGTTACAGTCAATCGTTGATAATCCATCTCTTCCCATTTCGTCCTTACCGCTACTGACCGAAGTCGAGCGTCATCAGCTCTTGACCGAGTGGGCCATTCTGCCTGGCGGCAATTCGCTGCCTGAACAGTGTCTGCACGAACAGTTCGAAGAGCGGGTAAGGGAGAATCCGGAGCGGATAGCGCTGAGCTTTGCGGGCGAGGAAATGAGTTA
>Ga0065712_10067973_pt1 | contig 18459 bp, 23 predicted proteins | sample MisRhiReplicate1_FD_59099 | JGI IMG/M metagenome (GOLD analysis project Ga0065712, IMG submission 59099) | Miscanthus rhizosphere microbial communities from Kellogg Biological Station, MSU, sample Rhizosphere Soil Replicate 1: eDNA_1 v3... | ecosystem: Host-associated > Plants > Roots >...
GGTCGCTTCAGAAAAAGCATCGCCGGCAAGCCGCCTCCCACAGTCCGTGGTCGCAGCAAGACTCGGGTATAACGCTGAGCACAGGCATGGGCATGATCGGCGTGCTTGAGATCACGCTGATCGTTCCTACGCCATGGGCACGATCAGTGTTGAGGCGGACTTGTGTGTAACGATCAGGGCCGGGCGTGGGCCGATTACTGAGCAACGCTCACATCCACATGCAAGGCCAGCCGGGTAATGAACGGCGGCGAGTGACCTATGCTTGGCGCCACCCGTTATTCACGCTTTAGTCGTTACAGGCCTGCACCCCATGCCCCGAAAAATACTGCGTACTCGCTGCTATGAAAAACTGCTGACTGCCCTGTTGTGTATCAGTGCGCTGCCTGCGCTGATGCCGCATTCGGCCCTTGCTGAAACGAACCAGAACGCGACCCGAGAACAGCCCATGCGCATTGCAATGCTCGCCAATGGCAAGACACTGACGTTCAAGCTTGAAGACAATCAAACGACAAGAGACTTCGTTGCCCTCCTACCCCTCGATCTGGCGCTTGAGGACTACGCCTCGACCGAGAAGATCAGCACGCTGTCACGCAAGCTGACCACCGATGGCGCACCGTCTGGCTACACGCCTGCCGCAAAGGACTTCGCCTATTACGCGCCCTGGGGCAACATCGCGATCTTCCACAAGGGCTTCAAGTATTCGCCAGGGCTGATCAAGCTTGGCACGCTCGAATCGGATCTGGACCTGATCCGCCAGCCGGGGCCGTTGAACGTCAGGTTCGAACTGATCAAGGACTGAACGCAAAAAGCCCTGCTTCTCGGCAGGGCTTTTTCTGTGCATCGAGCCTGTTACTTCAGATTCTTCTTGAAAAACTCGGTCAGTTTGTCGAACGGGATCAGCTTGACCCGATCGTACAGATCGACGTGACCGGCACCCGGCACAATCAACAGTTGCTTGGGTTCACCGGCCAGCTTGTACGCTTCTTCGCTGAATTCGAGCGAGTGCGCTTCGGAGCCTGCGATGAACAGCATCGGACGCGGCGAGATCGAGGCAATGTCATTGAACGGGTAGAAGTTCATGAACTTGACGTTGCTGGTCAGCGTCGGGTGTGTGGTCAGCTTGGGCGACTGGCCTTCGGGGGTGTACTGGCCACGCGGCGTGCGATAGAAATCGTAGAACTCGCGTTCGATCGGGTGCGATTTTTCAGTGATCTCGTGCACCGTACCGCTGGTGTACCTGGTCTCACCGCCGGCAAATTCCACGTCGCGCTGAGCCGCCGCTTCGGCAATGATTTTCTTTCTCTGCTCCAGCGTCTGCGAGTGCTTGAGCCCGTTACGGTTGGCAGCGCCCATGTCATACATGCTGACAGTGGCGATGGCTTTCATGCGCGGGTCTATCTTGGCCGCGCTGATCACGAAACTGCCGCTGCCGCAGATGCCCAGAACGCCGATGCGATTCTTGTCGACGAAGGTTTGGGTGCCGAGGAAGTCCACTGCCGCGCTGAAGTCTTCGGCATAGATGTCCGGTGATACGGCGTTGCGTGGCCGGCCTTCACTTTCGCCCCAGAAGGACAGGTCCAGAGACAGCGTCACAAAACCCTGCTCGGCCAGCTTCTGTGCATACAGATTGGAACTCTGCTCTTTCACCGCGCCCATCGGGTGGCCGACGATAATCGCCGGGGCCTTGTTGTCGGGGTCCCAGCCTTTGGGAATGAACAGGTTCCCGGCCACTCTCATTTTGTACTGGTTGTTGAACGTGACCTTCTGCTGAATGAGCTTGTCGCTCTTGTAGAAGTTGTCTGCACCGTTGGACATGTCTGCTCCCACTGCCGAATATGAGCCCACTAAAAGCCCAAGCATTAATAGAAATCTCTTCATCGCGGTCTTCCTGAATCGAGTGATCAACAAAGGTTTTTTATTGCTTCATTCACTGAATCGAGCGTGGCGCATCGCGGCATGGGCAAAGACTGCCGAACCGAGCAACACCACGGCGCCAAACACAAAGGGGCTCCACCAGCCCAAGTGGTCGAACAACTCACCGCCCAAGCCGGCACCCACAGTGATCGCCATCTGAATGGTCGCGACCATTAGCCCGCCGCCGGCTTCGGCGTCGTCGGGCAGCGTGCGGCTGAGCCACAGGCCCCAGGCCACCGGCGCAGGCGTGGCCACCAATCCCCAGACACCGAGCACGACGGCAACGGCTACAAGCAAATGCCCCAGCGCAATCAACACAGCAGCCAGCACGGCCATCGCCAGCGGGATTGCGATCAGGTAGGCATAAATGCGTTTTTGCAGCAGTCCTCCGATCATCCAGGTCCCGGCCAGACCGCAGAGGCCCAGCAGCAGCAACATCAGCGACAACGTGGTCACGCTCACGCCGGTGATGTTTTCCAGAAACGGCCGCAGGTAGGTAAAGACCGCGAACTGGCCCATGAACAGCAACATGATCGCGAGCATGCCGATGGCCACCTGCGAATTGCGCAGCAGCTTGAACGGATTGGTCGCCCGGGTGTTCTGCGGGCTGCTCATCGCCGGGAGGCTCAACCATTGCCACGCGAAGGCCAGCACTGCGAGCGGGATCACCAGAAAGAACGCGCCACGCCAGCCGATGTACTGCCCAAGAAAACTGCCCAGCGGCGCGGCGACGGTTGCGGCCAGCGCATTACCACCATTGATCAGCGCCAGCCCCTTGGCCACCGAATCCTTCGGCACCAGGCGCATGACCGTGGCGGTCGACATCGACCAGAAGCCGCCGATGGCAACACCCAACAGGGCACGCCCGGTCATGAACACCACGCCGTTGGGCGCAAACGTCACCGTCATGCCCGATAACAGCAGCAGGAAACTGAAACCCAGCAGCACCTTTTTGCGATCGAAACGCCCGGTCAGCGGCGTATTGAGCAGGCTGGTCAGCACCGCGAAGAAACCGGATATGGAAATGGCCTGGCCCGCCTGCCCTTGGCTGATGCCCAGGTCCTGCGCGATGGGCGTCAGCAGGCTGACCGGCATGAACTCCGAGGCAATCAGCACGACCACGCACAGCGCCATCGAAAAAACCGCGCCCCACGCGGGCGGATGGGCCGCAGTCGCTTTGTGCTCTATCGTTGATTCAAATGTTTTCATGCACCCCTGACCTGCTTGAACGATGCCGTCACGACGCTGAGCCTGACGACTGTAAAAATGTGAAGCACAGGTTAGGGCAAAGGGATTAGGATGATTAGACGCCGCAATTTCCATGCGATTGTGAGAGAAACTCAGCAATGAGCACACCCAGACTGAATGACCTGCAAGCCTTCCTCGCCGTCGCGCGGGATCAGAGTTTTACCAAGGCCGCCATAAAGCTTGGCGTCACGGCGTCAGCCTTGAGTCACACCATTCGTGGGCTTGAAGAGAGGATGGGCGTCCGCTTGCTGGCGCGTACCACGCGCAACGTAGCGCCGACCGAAGCGGGCGAAAAACTGATGAACACCATCGGGCCGCTGCTGGACCAGATCGCAACGGAAGTGGCAGTGCTGGGTGAGATGCGCGACAAGCCGGCCGGCACGATCCGGGTGACCTGCTCCGACGACGCTGCCGAAAACATCATTCGGCCAATGCTGGCGGATTTTCTGGAGCAATACCCGGACATCCAGGTCGAGGTCTGCATCGATTACGGCTTCACCAACATCGTCAGCGAGCGCTTCGATGCGGGCATACGTCTGGGCGAATCGATCAGCAAGGACATGATCGCCGTGCGCCTCGGCCCGGACTGGCGTCTGTCCGTTGTCGGTACACCCGAATATTTCGAAAAACACGCCGCGCCGCTGCTCCCTCAGGACCTGACGCAACACACGTGCATCAACATCCGCCACTCACCGAATGGCAACTGTTATGCGTGGGAATTCGAAAAGGACGGTCGCAAGCTGAACACGCGGGTCAACGGCCAGTTCACCTCCAACAGCATGATCCACGTCATGAACGCCGTGCTGGACGGCGTCGGTCTGGCCTACGTACCGGACTTTCTCGCCAAACCGCATCTGGCCAGCGGACGCCTCAAGGAAGTGCTGGCCGACTGGAGTCCGTACTTCGAAGGTTTTCACCTGTACTACCCCAATCGCCGCCAGGCATCCCCCGCATTCACGGCGTTTGTGGAGGCGATCAGGTATCGGGGCTGAAGGGTTACTCGCCAGCGTCCTTCAAGGCTTGCGCCACCTTGTCGAGCGAGCCCTGCGCAGGTTCAGGCAGAAGTTTCAGTTCGGTGGCCTTGCCGCGAATCACCACCTGCATGCTCAGGGGGGCGCCCTTCGCATCAGCCAGAATTCGATAGGTTGTGTCGCCGCGTACGAAGCTCAATGTATGACCGGCGGCGTCGTAATCGAAGCGCTCGCCTTCAGCCTGCGGATAAACCAGTCCGACCTCGTCCTTCGCGTCGATGGCAGCGTAAGCAACAGGTTCCGACGCTGAAGGGCGAAACAACACAATGCGCTTGCCCGAAGGCGCGAGCTTGAACGCGAGCAGTACCTCGCGCTGATCATCCTCTTCCCACACGATACGGGTCGTGTAGGTCATCTTGCCGTTCTTGTTAACACCCACCGTTTCTTCGGGGAGAAACCCTCTATTTCCGCTGTGATCGATGACGGTCTCTGTTTCCAGGACGGGCTCGCCATTGCGTACGCTGTACGTCGCCATCTGGTGCCAGCAGCAGCCGCTCTTGGTCATGGTGCTGATTTCGCGTTTCTTCTCATCGATCCCGAACATGCCGCAGTTCTCCTGCGCCAGTTGGGTGAACGAGTCACTGTGCTTGAAACCATTCGCCGTGCCGAGGAACACCTGAAACGACGGCCCGTGATAGCAGCTGTTCTGGCCGTCCATCAACGCAAGATCCTTGATGCCGTCGAAGTTGAAATCCTTGTAGATCAACACACTCTGCTCGCCATACGGCAGCTCTTGCACGTTGGCTTTCACCTTGTCGGTCTTCGCATCGGTGTCGAGCACCAGCTCGTCGGACTGCACGCGGATCAGCGGCTTGTCGCTGTCCTTACCGTAGACGTTGATCACACCGGGCCGAAAGGTCTCGTCCGTGGCCGCAACTTCCACCGTGGCGCGGTACTGGTCGGAAAAGTCCTGCAAGGCGTAGATCTTACGGGCAGCTTTGTCGAAAGCGGCCGCGTCAATTTCGCCGTAAGTCTTCTGCGTCTCGGCAGCGCTGGCCAGCGTCGCCAGCATCAGCCCGGACAACATCGCCAACGCCCACAGCGCACGCGATGAACCGGCGTGTTGAGGTTTCGATATCAGCATGAGGTGCATCCTGTTTGATAATGCCGCGAGTCTACTTGAGATTTTTTTGATGGTTAGCGTCATATCGCGGGGGTGATGTTTCTTCATTTGCCGCCCCTGCCCGCCCGACCTCCGTTAATGCTTTAATCGCGGCCCCTCTTCGTTCACGGGATCTGAAAGTGTATGGACATTGAATCGCTCTGGCTCAGAACCCAGGAACTCTGGGGCATGCTCGATCAGCATCCCTGGGTGCGCACCGGTCTGGCGCTGTTCCTGCTGCTGACCACCGCGCTGGTACTCGGCCGAGTGGCGCGATTTCTGATTCTCTACGCGATGAAGATGCTGGGCCGACAGCCTGCCCTGCACTGGCTCAACGACTTCCGCCACAACAAGGTTTTCCATCGACTGGCGCAGATCGTGCCGTCGGTGGTCATCCAGTTCGGCCTGAGCCTTGTCCCCGGCCTGAGCGCAACCGGCAAAGGCGTGATCGCCAATATCGCCCTGGCCTTCACCGTCCTGTTCATGACCCTGACCATCGGCACGCTGCTCAACGCCCTGCTGGACATCTACGCCCGCACCGAGCACGCCCGCACGCGCTCCATCAAGGGCTACGTGCAACTGGCGAAAATGATCCTCTACATCTTCGCCGCCATCATCATCGTCGCCACCCTGATCGACCGTTCCCCGTTGTTGCTGCTGTCCGGCTTGGGCGCCATGTCGGCGGTCATTCTGTTGGTCTACAAGGACACCCTGCTGTCCTTCGTCGCCAGCGTGCAACTGACCAGCAACGACATGCTGCGCGTCGGCGACTGGATCGAGATGCCGCAGGTCGGTGCCGATGGCGACGTGGTCGACATCACCCTGCACACGGTCAAGGTGCAGAACTTCGACAAGACCATCGTCTCCATCCCGACCTGGCGCCTGATGTCCGAGTCGTTCCGCAACTGGCGCGGCATGCAACAGTCCGGCGGCCGACGCATCAAGCGCAGCCTGTTCATCGACGCCAGCGCCGTGCGCTTTGTGCGCGACGATGAAGAACAACGCCTGATGCAAGTGCACCTGCTGACCGACTACATCGGCCGCAAACAGGCCGAGCTTCGCGCCTGGAACCAGGCTCAGGGCAATGTTGCCGAACTCTCATCCAACCGCCGCCGCATGACCAACATAGGCACCTTCCGCGCCTACGCCCTCGCCTATCTGAAAAGCCACGCCGAGATAAACCCCGGCATGACCTGCATGGTCCGGCAACTGGAAGCTACATCGCAGGGTATTCCGCTGGAGATCTACTGCTTCACGCGCACGACGGTATGGGTGGATTACGAGCGGATTCAGGGAGATATCTTTGATTACCTGATCGCGGTGATGCCGGAGTTTGGCTTGGGGCTTTATCAGCAGCCGAGTGGTGCGGATATGCGGGTGGCGTTAGGCAGGAGCGAAGAGTAGGCAGTCGGCCAGCCTCCGGTAGGGTGACCATCAGGGATGGTCACGCTGATTCGGGCCACTCGCAAATCCCCGCCACCTCCGGATCTACTCTGCAATCGTGCAGCTAACTTCTACCTGCTCCGGCCCGTGCGCCTGCCCTGCAGCCAAGTCCCCAACCACCCCGTTCTTGCTGGCTTTGTTCAACTGCTGCTGAACGTTCTTCAAACTGGTCTTCTCGATCACAGCGGTGTAACTGGCACCCAGTTCGCCTGTGGGATCGACAAACACCTCGACACGCGCCACCGGCAAACCGAACACGATAAAGCGGGTGGGCGGGACCAGCGTCCAGCTGCCAGGCGACTCGGGGGCAATGTCTTTGAGCTTCGCTTCCGGCAACGCCTGACGACACTCCACTGCAGACCTCACCGCAGGCTCAATTGCAGCCCAGCGCTGCGGATCAATAGCCGTGCCATTGGCAGCAATAACGGGTAAGGCCGCGAGCAGCAGGTTTTCCATCATGGACGTAATTCCTTATCAAGTGGCTGGCCAGGGTGTTGGCTGCAAAGGTTTTACCGTCTTTCTCAGACTCGGTCCATATTGAGCACGAGAAGTAACGGGCGCACAGCCCATCCGCTGCCTCGTCCTATGTTCAGCCTGACAGTTGTGCTGTTGCCTTGATCAGCAGAGTCACTGTAACGTCGAGCCCCAGTAACCGAGGACATCCAGTGAGCGACTCCAAACATCTCGAAGAACTGTGCGCCCGTTTCAACGTTGGGGAGTCTCTGGCGTTCACATTTTTCTGGGGGCACCAGCGCAACAAAACCGCCGTCACGGCTTCGTGCTTCAGCCAGTGGTTCGAAGCCGAGTTCATTGTTGATGGGCAACGTTACCCAACCGCCGAGCATTTCATGATGGCCGAGAAAGCGGACCTGTTTGACGATCAGGAAATCCGTACGCAAATCCTTCAGGCCCCTACTCCCAATGCAGCCAAAGCACTCGGCCGCAACGTGCGTGGATTCAATGACAAGCTTTGGCTGCAACACCGTTACGGTATCGTCGTCCAGGCGAACCAGGCCAAGTTCTCTCAGAACCCGGAACTGAACGATTACCTTATGCAAACCGGCTCACGCGTTATCGTCGAAGCCAGCCCGGTAGACAACATCTGGGGAATTGGACTGGCACAGGACCACCCGGATGTGAACAATCCAAATCTGTGGAAGGGCTTGAATCTGTTGGGGTTTGCGTTGATGCAGGTGAGGGATGGGGGAAATGTCGGAGGCGAAGGGTCTGTGGGCTGATCTCAGGGGTGGGTATCAGGACTGTGAAATAAGCGCTGTGATCAACCTCAACCCATGCTGGGCCAATCATTCACCACTCAAAAAAGCATTCACAAAAGCCCGGTCTCTGACCGCCCCACTGCAAACATAACAGTCACCGGACCGCCAACCAGAACATAAACCCAGACAGAGTCAGTTTTTTAGCAAAACGGAGATCAATGCACATATCAGTAATGCAAAAAAGCTTACCCCTAAAACCATGCTCAACAATGCAAAAGACAGGAACATAACACGAATATACTTGTTCCTTTTCATCACTCGCCCCATGAAAACATACAAAATTCAACTATATAACTGTTGCCATTGATACACTAACGGATGCCTCGCAAGCATGTCATCATCACGAGGGTGATGTGCCCTCAGCTTTCAAGAGTAACCGCTTCAAGCAATCACCGTAATCAAACGCTGTCAGGAACTCCAGATAGTCAACTGGAACTTGATGCCGATCCGACTCATCCACACTATTGAGCGCCGCAACTGTGTCCGCTGCAAAGAAACCGTAATCGCTCTCATAGCCATCTGACGACGTCAATGTTTCAATCAGCAACCTGAGCGCTTCTTTGTTTTTCATAAACCTCACCCAATACCATGCCCGCTGTTTCTTTCGGGTTTGAACAACCTTTGGTACTCGACGCCCTCCAATGACGGCACTTTTAAGCGACTGTGATTTTCTAAAGAACCGGAGAAGTTACCCTACGATTTCCCTGTAATCGTCCAACAGATCACTCAATTTCAGATCAGGATTTAACAGACTCAACTGGCTTTCACTTACAGACAAGGACTCAAACACCTGACCCACAATAAAATCGTTGACTTCTTTTTCATAGTATTCCCTGACACATCTCTTGTAGGCTTCAACTCCCCCCACTAGAAAACCAAGCAACGCATAGCTTTTCAACTCTGCTGGTGAAGAGTGCCAAGACTGTTCAGTGCTTTCACGCCAGTAATAGAAACTAGCGTTATCAATAGAAAAGGCAGGTTCAGATTTAAAAAAATCAAAAACGGGTGGTATTTTTTCCAGCTGCTGTATTGAATCGGAAATGACCTGGCCGCAGAAAACTTTTCCAACAACGCCTCGTTCGTTAAAAGTCATAAAGTATTCGGAACCTCCTCCATCTCTCATCGATGCCATCATCTCTTTTCCACAGCCATCCCAGTTAGCGTTAAAGGAGAAGAGCCGATCATCCCATTCAGGCATAATTATAGCGTCCAATAACGCCAGCGCCTGAGCCGTGGACATTAACGATTTTATATCGGGCAATTCAGAAATTTGGTCTATTGAGCAATCCATGGGTCCGCTGCCTAGCTTATTTTTGTCTATTTATCATGAAGCAGCCAGAGGCTTGACTTCCTGTATAACAGCACTTCCTGAAATCATATGCTGGCGCCGCTAAAAACATCCATCAGGAGCTACGTCTCTACCTCGTCCATTCCTCCGACCATCAGCAATGGAAGCGCTTGTTTGAAAGGCTCAATGACCTTACGCTGTAGGGACTTGTTACGACTACTCATTCTGGCCTGCCAGTTGTGCAAATAGATCTGTAAGGTCGTGCGCGAAAAATATAGCATACTGTCGTTCCATGCCTACAAACGGAATACGAACTATCGGCATTGCTGCATTTTCGGTATCGAATCCGTACCCTTCTCCCCCACCATCTGAAGCAAACAAAAATATACCTGGAGCATATTTTTCTACTTCGTATTCACGATTAAATCGGGCCAGGTCGTCTGCTTTCCAAAAAACAATATAATTATCACCAATAAAACCTTCGCCACCGTCGTGCATTTTCAAAAATTCAGTGTATGCCTCAGGCAGTTTAGCCCATAAGCCTTTTAAAGATTCCTCAACAACGGGAGCTGTAGACGGGCCATTTAGCTGTCCTTCTGTCAGTTTATATCTCATCATTTTTCCTACATTTTGGTCGTTTGAATTCAGCACCAAAAAATGAAAGAAAATTATTCACATCTATTCTCGTAGCGAACTGAATCGGCAAAACATACATATCTTTTCTAATACACGAGGGCACCTCGTCAATTCCTCTATTTTTTGGGGCTTGGCTATCAAACGGTATCCACCGCCCTCACTGACATCGTAGCTAAAAAGCACTCTTCCAGCCATATCAACAAATGAGCGCAGATAGCGCTCGCGCTGAGCGCCATCAATGAAATTCACGATGAGTCGCCATAGTCAAAAAGAAGTTATCCGCATCTGCTACTTGAAATTGATAGGTCAGATACTCACGACATTTTTTATCTAAAAAACCGACACCAACCATTCCTTTATCTATGGAGAACTCAACAAAGCAAGATGGCGCAGAGTCCGACCCAATGAGAGCCGTATATGATTCACCCGAGAGATGCCTAGAATGTGCCAGAGATTCATCCATAGGCTCTATCGCAAACTTCTTCATCCGAAACCAAGACTTACAATAATAAATAGGCAGCCTCATCAATACACCTCCCCATTAGTATCTCCAATTAAAACCCCTGCTTTATTGGCAGAGTCCAAGATGGCTTTTGGAATTACTCCATTCTGTGGAGGAACCTCCAGAATAACAGTACCTTGCAATTTTTGGCCACCCAAAGACCCACTAGATGGAACTTTCGCAATAGTCGCGCCACCAGGGTATTTCGTAATAGCCTCACTTATGTAGCTCTTTGCTGTCGCCTCTGAAACCTCAGAAAGCTGTGTCAATTTACGAGAGACGATTTCGCCTTTTATGGGATTATACGAATCAACACGATCATAGCCATTCCCGTCAGGTCGCTGAATATAAACTTCGTTATTTGGGTAGTTTTTAGACTGTACCTTATTAAACTCATTACCCGCATCAAGCCGTTGCAACCATTCAGGTTTAGACGATGGAGCTACAACATCATCTACCTTTTCTGCAGCACCGCCAGTCGCTTTTGCATCAACTTACAGCCTGATAAAGGTAAAGACCTCTTTGAATAAATTTTCAATATGTGGTGATGCTTCAAGGTGAATGAGCGCTTCGGTCGTGGATACAGGCATGTCATAAGGCTTAAAACCTCTACGGTGGGCGATACCATACAATGCGTATTCGTCGCCCTCCGGATGCTCCCAATTGGGCACGTAACCAATTATCTTATACACCTTGAAAATCTCATCTTGAAAATCCATCAAATCATATAAAAAAGCTGGGGCGTTATTTAGTGACAAAGCTTGAGCGCACCACGTACTGAGCTCATATTTGCTGATAGCACTGCAAAATAAACACGTAATGACAAAAGCCATCAGTTCATCATTGAAACTATCAAGTTCAATAGCACTCACATTCCACCCCCCATAGCTTCACCACCAATATGTCATGTTTTTTTATGAATCAATTCAGGCACTAGTTGCATTCGCCCGCTATCCTGATGGTGATGCCACGTGTACCCATCAATTTTTTTGCCCCCGCATTAATCTGCTCTAATTGCTTAGCAGTAAAGGTTGAAGAGTTAACCTGGCCTTGCTGTATGGCATTCGACAAATCCTTGCTTGCGAGCTTCATCTGCCCTTCGTAACTCGTTGACTTAAACGTGCCAATCGATATACGCGTGTCAAACGCAGTCACATCATCAAATATAGGAAAGCCTTTATTATCGAACACGACGCCCGTCACCGGATGCCGCTGCCCTGCAAAATGTACGTTGCGACCATCAACTGGAGGAACCGTAGTGGAAACGACATTGTCACGGCCATAAGTGGACTCAAGCTCCGCTCTGCTGGTTTACGAGTTGTAAGAAGCTTGGGAGCCTTGACCTTTTGGCCCAGCTTCTTAACTGCCGTTCTGATTCAAAACCTTTATCTCGCGCCAGTAAATGCTTTCTGGCAAAGCCTGACTCTGATTAAATCGGGAGAAAACCTCGATCACATCTTCAATATTAAACCACTCATCTTTCTTTAATTGAACACGCCCCGCACCAAACGATAGCAAGCTTCCATCTTCGAAGTTTGTGCTGGAATTTGAATGATAACCTCTAAACAGAGCTTTGCTTTTTGCGTCATATCGTTCAACAAAGCAAGTGAATCTGCCTCCAGCTACTTGCACATAATTACCGTCGTCATCAGTTATGCATGCGAATGAGCTAGGGCCGTAGCTTTTTAATTTTTTTAACACTCTTACCAGCTGCGCCTGATTAACGCCAATTATTATGGGACTATTTTCGGCTTCAAGCTTCATATTCATTACCCTCACGGCACATAAACTGTTGTAGCGCTTTCGATGACTTCACCTTTTAGTCGTCCCTTTCCTTGCGCCCCAAACTCATTAACAAAATAATCGGTGAATTCTTGATAGCTGGTCTTATTAGCAGTTCCGCTTTTCACCTCAAGGCTGTGCAACTTACCGCTTGCGTCACGGACTACAATGTCATACCTACGATCACCGAGAGGCCCTTTAACAACCATCTCAGTGCCTACAACTTCCATTCCATTTTATTCTAAATGTTTAGCAAATTCATCTGCTTTGACTGTTCCCGGAGGAGCTAGACCAGTCGGGCTAGCAAATTTTCCGTCAGGGGTTCGATAGCTTCCATCTGAATGCTGTTTTGTTTCGGGGGTTAGGTCGGTCCCTGGACCAACTTTCGTCCCGCCCGTCGCATTTGGACCTGCTACCTCTTTTGCACCTTTTTTCTTTGCCTGACCGTCCCAACATTCAGAAAACTACAACTGGGGATCGGTGAAATTTTTTTTTTAATAAACCATATTCATCGGGATTGAAATTTTTTGGCCAGACAGTTGCACTATCATAGAAAGCCCCTTCAAGCTTACACTGATCCAACCCGAGGCCACTGAAATCCGCCCCGGAAAAATCAGCCCCTCGAAAGTCTGCCCCAGCAACATTGGAATTTCTTAGGTTTACTAAGCTTAAGTCTACCTTAGAGAAGTCAGAATACATTAGTAACGATTCAGAAAGATCGCCCCCCCTCATTTTAGACCCCGTTAATATCGCATTAACCAATGAAACATTTTTCATTTTTACACAATTTAACACAGAACAATAAAAAACAGAATTTCTTAAATTACAACCTGTAAAGTCGGCTCTACTGAAATCTAAATACTCAAATATCGCACGATGAAAGTTAATACCTTTAAGGTCCGCACCAACAAAGCTTTCAATAGGAAGCTCTAGGCAGTCGCCCGTCTCAAACCTTACCGTAATCATCTATTATCCCAGTCCAAAGGTGAAATCTCAAGATTTACGGTTGATCTTTTTTACTTGCTTTGTAGCTAGTTAGTACATCAGGATCTACTGCAGACTCTCTGCCTAGAATTTTAGCCGCGATGTATCGATGATTACCATCCACAATCACATTACCATCCATCTTAATTGGTGGAGCAACATCTCCCTTAAGGAGCCTGTCAACGTATCGTTGAATCATTGGTAGGGAAACACCATCTTGCGCACTAATAGTTTTATCGCCTTTCAATGATTGCTGGATAATTTCTGGAGTGACGTCACTTCCTTTGGTTACAAGAGCGCCTCCTTTCGCACCATCTAAAAATAACAAAAACATCTAATCCGTTGCTAGGCTTAAAGCGATCAACTTGATATTAGCGTCGCTTTCCACAAGAGTCCATATTTCGAAAACTCCATGCGTAGAGCGTACATCTTAAACTCATACTTTAGCCACTGCTGTACATAGCCGATTAACATATCGACTCTACCTAGGGCCTTTTTGCTAGGTGACCCTAGCTCTGCAATAACATCTTGAACACGCCATGCTTGAGCTATCCGACCAAGCACATCTTCCGTATATGCCGAATAACCTTCGTGAGGCTGCACCAAAAAATGAACGTGATTTAATTTTCCCGAACGAAACCCAATCTCTATGCCAGATTTAATAAACTTATAAAATCTTGTCTTACCTTCCGGGTCATTATAGCTATCCGGGGTTTCCGAAATGGTTGGCAACTCTCCGACTTTTCGACATAAGTCGGTGACTATTTCCCCGCTTTCATCCTGACCAAGAGCCCGAACAAAATCCGACCAAGCGTTCATTATTTAACAACCCCCGTATTGCGATTTCTTTCAACTATTTTTTGAACCGTTTCATCTACTAACTTCGAATCATAACCTCGACTGTTCAGATTTGCCCGCAAAGCTTCTGTGTCACGACAAACTGCACCGCACAGGTCCGCTGCATCTTGCTGAATCTGAGCAGGAGTATTTTTCCCGCCATACGTCGGACCTGCAATATGTACATCTCGTGGGACCTCTACAGCAGTAGATTTTTGGTAGAGAGTGTTGGTCTCCAACTCAGTAAGGGGGCGGCCCAACTCTGCTACCTTTGCTGTGCGCAACGCAGCAAATGAAGGGATATGGTCGTATTCTAGACCATCTCCGACAACCTCTCTTGCCTTAAGTTTTTTATAGGCGTCTACCTCAATGCTATCTCACGTCAAGCGCCAAAAAAACGAGGCATAGACTCATGGTCCATTTCCCAACGATGGTTCTGCCCATGAGCTTCCCGCAACGCTTGGCGGCCCTGCGCAAAGAGCGCGGACTGACACAGCAACAGATGGCTGACACCATTGGTGTGCATATTTTGCAGCTACGGCGCTATGAAGCAGGCACAACACAACCGACCATCGAAGTCTTTCGAAGGACCGTTCTGCCTCTGAGTGTCAGCGCCGATATGCTGCTATTTGATGAGGGAGAACGTGGGCCGGATGACCACCTGAAACTTCAGTTTGAGGCCATTTCCAAGCTGGATGACAAAGAGCGCGAAGCCCTGGAGACAGTGATCAGTAGCGTATTGCACATGCACGATGCCAAGCGCTGGACACAAGCTGCGACTAAAAGAGACAGCTTGCCGGGCCAATAAAACGGGCCAACCTTGAAAAAAGGACCAGTTCTGTGGGGCTGCCGCTGTGTATAAAAAATGCTATACAACTCACGTCAGTGCTTGCTGGGTGAAACACTCGTTTTGTATTACAAATGTATAACAGCACCCAGAAGACAGAAACCGGATAACTAATTGATACGTATAAAAAATACCCACCTCGCAAGAGGCGCGTGTTGTGTATTGAGATTTTGCTCCTGTTAAGGAGCGAAAAATCATGCTGAAAAAGGGCGTATTGAGCAGGTAGACCGCAGGTCGTCAGGATGGGTGCAAAAGGGATGCAACTTGACTGCAGAAAGGATGCAAATAGAATGCAAAAATAGTGCAATCACGGTGCAAATAGGGTGCAAAAACACCGGCGCAAGGCCGGTGTCAGCATAGAAATGGCCACCTAAAAACTAACGCAGCCAGAATGGAGGATCATTCGGGCCAAGATTATCATACTCATCTAATGGACGAAGTTTTTCCACCATGTAATCAGGCATATCACAAACAATCGTTCTGACAGGTTTGTATACTCCCCAGTCCTCATAGAATCCCTTAGCTGATTCAACGCAATATTCAAAGCCTTCGAAATACTTAATGAATACTTCCGCATAACTTAAGCATGTCGTATCTAAGCAACTATTACTTGAACTCCACCCCAAGCTTTCCAACTCAATAATGCAGTTAGAAATACCAGACAAGCACTCTCTGGACTTCAACATAAGCATCGTCGCCCCCTTTAAATCCTCAAGGCGCAAATAGCGACGAAACAGTCGATCTAATATAAGAAAATCACTTCCTGACAGCTCAGTTTTTTCTCTAATCACAGAAAAAAAGCAAACCATATCCGAAGCCATGCCAAGCTCAAAAATTGAGCTACCACCTTGAAAACCTATACGCCTCATCAGTTCCCCTTAAATTCAATGGCTTCTGGCTTGATTGCTCCATTCGACTTCCAAACAATACCTTTAATTATATTTCTTTCTTGTTCTATAGCTATCATCTGGCCACGCACATCAATAACGACTTGCTGCTGCATTCCTTGCGGTAAATTTTCAGCTCGCTGGAAGGCTTGCTTGGAAACATTACTAATCAATCCGCTTTGATTTTTTGCGATGTTGTAGTTTTCATTTCAACACTGCATACGTTACCTACACACCAGTCTGGACGAACACTACCCGAAGTACCGTAAGAAACTTCTTGTCCATTTTTATAACTGACTTGTGGGCGAGCTCCAGCACCAAGATCAGCGCCGACATCAATTTCAGATTTTTGGGGTGTGGGACGAACAGGTGTCCCAGTAGAGGCAAGATCATCTACCTTTCCAGCAGCGCCACCAGTAGCTTTTGCACCAGATAAATGCGCGCCTTTTCCACTTTTTTAGGCTCAGCAGGCTTTTATGCCTAATCCGACAGGGTGTAAGAAACATCTCCCGAGTCGCGCCAAACTCCATTCGCAAAGCTTATCGGCCGCTGTGGATAACATACCAACACCCCTTCAACGAACTGACGAAACGACAAGTCAAGTCGCGTTATCCAACGCATATTGTCGATTTCCAACAATCGCCAGCTGTCTCCACTGTCGAAACCGAAAGCAGTCCCGGTGCTATCCCAGCCGAACAGCCACACCTCGCCCTTAGCACCCGATTCATAGGGTCCGTCTTTATAAAACCCATCATCACCAAAGTAGTCTGCCGCGGGACATAATGTGGGTTGAATCGTCAAAAGCGACAGCGCGCAGTCGTCCTCCTTTATCTCACCATGTCCCAGCTCCTGCATAAAAGCAAAGTACTCATCGGGAGCCGCTGGCCACTGCTGTCGCATCCCACGAACGTCACCAGAAGAAACAGGGTTCAACCGCTCTAATAGCACGCATGCGAGTGCATTGAAGGCCTCTAATTTTTCGTACATGGTCATGGGCACCTCGGAGGGTTCTGCGGAAATGCTGTAGTTGTTGGACTTGCTGGGGCATGAACGCCACCTTGGTGAGAACTTCCACCCGGCACCGGATGCAAATTCCACCATTGGTTAGGTCCACCATACTGCTGTGGTATCACATGGTGCGCTTGGAAATCCACACCACTCTCCGTCTTAGGCCATGTCAAACCAGTATTCAACTCCCACTCACGCTTGAGATTATTTCGCTGGCTATTGTATTCACGCTGTAAGGCTTGCTAGTCGCTTCTGGGGCGCGACATAAGTGTGATCCACCTGACGCAACTCCTCTGCGAGTTGCGTGCGCTGGTTAGAGGGCATCGGCACACCTGAATGGTACTCGACGTCCCGGACCACCGCGCGAGCGTCACTCGAGATGCTCGTCCATCCTGATGTGGATGTTACTGTAAAACTCGCATCATCAGCCGCAGCTTTATCAGTACCTACAACTCCAGTTTCTCCAGAAACCAAACCGGATGGAGTTGCTTTTGCACCGTCCTGAGGTCAGGATGAATTAAGCGCCATTTAAATACGCCCCCTTTTCCTTTTCCGTCTCCTTTACACAAATCACAAAATATTATTAAAATCATACAAGTATTCTAAATACTCGTCATTGCTCCACACGTGACCATCCAGCTTATCAATCATCACTGTCCCACCAACTCTAACCTCACCTGCGTCCACAATCCTAAAACTCCAAAATACTGGAGGAGATTTCATAGACCACAGAGGATCAAAAAAAACATGGAAACCTTTTGCCGCAGAATAACAACATGCCAACTTAGTAGCCTGCTCGACGCCAATGTTATTTAAATCCCTATACTGCACAGCTGAACTAAACACCTCCAAACCTCTACACCTCAACTCGACAACTATTGAGACCATCTTAACCCTGTTAACATTCAACCCTAAAAAACCAGAGTATTTTTTTTCAGGCTCACACACGAAATTCTTGTCAAAGACATGCAAAGACCCAAGCTCAGAACCCTTATACTCATTTAATAGAAACAAATCACATTTCATTTCGGCCTCCAACACACACTACGGATGAATTATTACACCTCCACCGGCCAAGACTGATTTCAAACTCTCCACTGGTACTGAGTAAGATGATCCCGCCCCAACAGGCCAAGGATCTTTAATGAAAATTCTACCACCCTGAATTGATTCAATAACAATCGCATGGGCACTAGCTCCCGCTCTAACACTTGCTAGAATTGACGCACCACTTTCAATTGAGTTTTGTATAACTTCTAAATTAAGGCTCGACGTATACTTCGCCTGCCCTCCGAACCCAAGTTCCTTCAGCCCATTCGGTATATTTGACAAAGCAGTGCCTTCACTCGTCGTACCAATTGCCTCTCTAACATAGGCCTCTGGAACATCGCCCAGATTTGCGGCCATTCGGCAACTTCCAGCCGCGCAAGAAGCTTCATTTGCTTGACCTAACACAGGACTGTTCGGGGTATAAGGTTGGATATCCGTCTTTTCAAATATTCCTTCACCGTTGCCCTCTCGCTTTATTAGTGCAATATTTTTTGCACCACTACCATCTCCAAGGGGAACCGCAAAACTCTCGTCAGTCGCAGCCGCCGCACCGGTCCCGACAACCTTCGTCTCCCCGGAAACCAACCCGGACGTCGAAGGCTTCACCGCAACCCCCGACCCGG
>Ga0065712_10067974_pt1 | contig 18384 bp, 16 predicted proteins | sample MisRhiReplicate1_FD_59099 | JGI IMG/M metagenome (GOLD analysis project Ga0065712, IMG submission 59099) | Miscanthus rhizosphere microbial communities from Kellogg Biological Station, MSU, sample Rhizosphere Soil Replicate 1: eDNA_1 v3... | ecosystem: Host-associated > Plants > Roots >...
CTTGCGGACCGCCCCTCGCGAGAACGAGCGATAGAGCGATTCGAACAGGCTCATGCCCTGGGTCAGCAATGCCGCATCATCGCCAATGGATTGTTGCAGACCGTCGATGAGCGCGGCCAGCGTCGCGGCTTCTGGTGCGCCAAATCGGTCATCCTTCAGATCGAGGTCGTGCACGATGGTGCCGATGCGCTCCACCGATGAATCGTCCACGCCGAACATCGCGCACAACGTCTCGAACGTGCAGCGATCCCCGTGATGACTGAACTCGACGCCGAACATGTCGAACGGGAGCGCGCCGCGCGGTACGCGATCAGGTGAGGCCGCAAACACGAAGCGCGCCTTGGGATCGATGAATCGCGTAATCAGCCACGCCGACGCCATGCGATCGACGCCGGGCCGCGGACGCGTCGCCCACGTGCGACCGCTATAGTCGCCTGCACTCTTGTGGGCCGCCTTGGTGACCGCAACGTGTGCAGCGACGTCAGTGATCGTCGCCTCGAGATCGCCGAGCAGCTTGGCGGCGCGGTCTCGGCCAGGGGCAGCGAAGAAGTCGATCTGCGCGATCGCGTCGAGCCGTTGACGGAAGGTATCGAGGACGCGTTGCGCGTTCGGCTTGCGGCGCGACGTGCCTGGAGACCGAAGCGCTGCAAGGGCGCGCTCCATCTCCCGCCCAAGCTCCTTATAAGACGACTCGCGCGTGCGCTTGAATTCCTGAACCAGCGCGTCATCCGACCACGCGTCAACATTGTCGGCGGCAAACACGGTGGCCTCGCCACCGGCACCGGTGATTTCAGCCTTGAGCCATTCGAAATCCTCGCGAGACTCCGGCGTATCGGGCAGCGCGTAGACAGCCTGCTTGACGGGAATCGCGCCGAGCTGCTGAAGTCGGCGCCAGGTCTGCACGCGCAGATTGGAAGGCTTCGCCGGAAGCTGGTGAACGAGGAGCAGCCATCGACGATTGCCGGCGGGAGTCTTCAATCGCTATCCCTGTAACGCGTGTTGCAGCGTATAGGATATAAATAGTGGGGTCAATGTTGCCGCGGCTACATTCCGTATTCGTGCTGGCGTTGCTGGCCATCGTCTCCTCGAGCGTCGCCGCGTGCGCCCGGCGCGAGCCACCGCCCAACGCCGCGAAGCACTTCGTCGGATCGGAGAAGTGCGCGACCTGCCATCAGGACGTCTACAACCGATGGAAGGACACACTGATGGCGAAGGTCATCCAGGATCCGGCGAAGCATCCCGAGGCGATCATCGGCGACTTCTCCACGCCCAATCCGCTCGTGACCTTCCGCAAGGAAGACATCGCATTCACCTACGGCAGCAAGTGGAAGCAGCGCTACTTCACCAAGCGCGGCGACGACTATTACGTCTTCCCCGCGCAGTGGGATGTTCGCGCCAAAACCTGGCGACGCTACTACGTCGAGAACAACGCGGACTGGTGGGCCGTGCACTATCCGGCCGATCAGATGCAGCGGCCGACGGGCCCGCTGTGCGACGGCTGTCACTCGGTCAACTACGACATCAAAACCAAAACAGTCACCGAGTGGAACGTTGGATGCGAGAAGTGCCATGGCCCGGGAAGCCTGCATGTCGACTTCCCCGTCGCGTCGACCATCGTGAATCCGGCAAAGCTCGACGCGGTTCGCGCCGACGATGTGTGCATCCAGTGCCACTCACAGGGCCAGCCGCGCACCAAACCGATTGATGGCGTCTACTACGACTGGCCTGTGGGCTATAAGCCCGGCGATCGACTGAGTGACGTGTGGATGCTCGAGGAACATCACCTCGGGAACGAGTCGTTCACCCACTGGGCCGACGGTACCGCGCACAAGAACCGCATGCAGGGCAATGATTTCGTCCAGAGCCAGATGTCACTGAAAGGTGTGCGCTGCTACGGCTGCCACGACGTGCATGGGACACAGTACGAGGCCGATTTACGGCTGCCCGGCGATGGCGTCTGCCTGCAATGTCATGGTCCGCAGGTCCAACCGGGACCGCGCGGCACGATCGAGGAGCACACGCAGCACAAGGCCAACAGCACAGGGAGCCGCTGCGTCGCGTGCCACATGCCCGCGATTGAACGCACCGTCGGGAACGTCAACGTCCGCAGCCACACCTTCAAGTTCATCTCGCCGGTCACAACCAAGCGGCTGGGTGTGCCGAACCCCTGCACGACGTGCCACACCGATCGCATGCCGGACTGGGCCATCGATGCGCTCAAGCGGTGGCCGACGACGTCACCGTGGCGGGTGGCTGAATAGCATGCGGTTCGCGCTGCCGCATGCGATCTGGCTTTTGCCGATCGCGCTCCTGCTGCTGCCGATACCGGTGCTCGCGCAGACCGAGCCGCGCTGCCTGTTCCTCTGCGCCCCTGCGTTCAAGATTGAGCCGACCTGGACAGTCGAGAACCTGCGCGGTGCGCCGCGCATCGACGTGAACGGAGCGATCGAGCGCGAGTCACGCGAGAACATCTTCGAGATGATCTTTGCCCTCGACGTGCCCTCGTCAATCCCACGCGTCGGCATGACGTTCGAAGCTGCGTTTTCACCGTTCCGCGACGACAATGACGTCGATCTCGAGACCGAGTTGAATCTCTATCTCTTCAACACCGAGCAGACCAAAGGCTGGGTCTCCTCACACGTCGACATCGTCGATCAATTCAGCCCGGCGGAACGGCCAGGGGCGACACGGTCGTACACGCATAAGCTCGATTTCGAATGGGACACGGCATTCCATGTGTTCAGCCGATTCCCGGAGGGTCATTGGCTGCGCAACGTCGAAGCCGAGGTGTCGCTCGATTACCTGGCGACGGGACTGCCGAAGGCCGGCGACGTCATCGACGGAGCTCGCTTTATCGACCGGGCGAGCCCATGGTCGCTGTCGTTCGTCATGGTTATTCCACTCGCACCGCTGAACCCCTGACATGCCGACGTGGTTGATTCCGAGCTGGGCGCCGAACTTTCACCCGCTCGTGATCCATTTTCCGATCGTGCTGGTGCTCGCGGCAGCAGTGGTCGATCTGGTGGACGTCGCGTTCGAGCGATCGCAATGGTTGAAGGCGGCAACGACAACGCTTTACGTCACCGGAGCGCTCTCGCTCGTCGTCGCGTTTCTGACAGGGCTACAGGCGGCTGGCACCGTGCTGGTCCCCGGCATGGCCTATCCCGTGATCACGGCGCATCGCCAGTGGGCGCTCGTCACGATGACGTATTGCATCGTGGTCGCGACGCTGCGCCTCCTCGTCCTGCGAGGTGCCAACGGCCGAAGCCGTAGACGCAGAATCGCGCTCCTCGGAATCGGTCTCGTGTCTGTCGTGCTCATTCAGCAGACTGCCGAACGCGGCGCACGACTTGTGTACGAGTACGGCACCGGGATTGTCGGCGCGCCCGCGCCGAGATAAATCGGTTACCTCACGCGAATCGAGCCGCTCCGGCTGGCCAGACGCACGGTCGGCCCACCCGCGCCGATCGCGCCTTCGACGTGGCGCTTCTCGATCGAGCCCTTGACCATTCGCTCGGGCGTGTCCACCGAACCTGATCCCGTTGACGCACGAAGCGTGGCATTGACGGCCGAGTCGAAGCCAACATCGATGCTGCCTGAACCCGCATTGACATCCCACGCGGCCGAGGGGAGGCCCGTAATCGTCGTCCGGCCGCTCTCGGTGGTCGTCGTCAATGCGCCGGACACTCCGCTCAACTCGATTGCACTCGAGCTCGTACCGATGTTCACCGGGCCGGCTCCCGTGAACGACGCGATCACGCGACCGCTGCCCGTCCGCGCGTGCAGACCGCCGCTCAGGCCGCGCGCCGTGATCGTGCTGCTCGAAGTCGTGATGCGAACCGCACCCGTCGCGCCATCGACTCGAACCGCTCCGGATCCGGTTTCCACATCGGCAGCGCCGAGCGATAGCAGTGAGATCGCACTCGACTGTGTGCGCACCTCGACATGCCCGGCGACGTCGCGCACCTCGATCGCTCCCGAGTCGCTCACCGCCATGACACGCGTATTCGGTGGAACACGGAGGTCGTAGTTCACCGTCATCGCCCGGTCGTCGTTGGTATCGGCCGACGAACGCAGCCGCAGGCGCTCACCGCTCTGCTCAATGGGTGGGTTGGCCGCTACTTTGCGCGCCCGCTCCAAGGCATCAGCTGGCGTCGTCAGGCCGACACGCACAGTGGCCGCGCCGGTGACGACGACCTTGCCCGGTTCACCGACACGCACGTTGATCTTTCCGCGAGATGTCGAGATATCGACCACCGGCGATGACGCGACGTCGTACGAGCGCTCGAACGCAAATCGCTGTGCCGATGCCGGGGCCGCGATCGACAGCGCGGCCAGTAGCACGCCGACGACGAGTGATCGTGAGGCCATACGGCAGTCTACGCCTGAAGGAGTCTGCCGACTGTCCCCTTCAGAACAGCAACTTTGCCGCAAGTTGCACGACGCGAGGGTCACCGGCTGACGAAATGATGCCGAAGGTCGTCGTCCCAAGCGTCGCGCCGGGGTTCGCAAACGGCGGCGTGTTCAGCAGGTTGAAGACCTCGGCACGGATCTCGAGCGCCGTGCCACTACGCATCGGCATCGGAATGCGGCGGCTGATCGCCAGGTCCACGTTCTTGTAGCTCGGGCCACGCACCGGATTGCGCGACGCCGAGCCGAGGGTGAACACGGGCGCCACCGCGAATGCTCCGGTGTTGAACCACCGCGCCGGCGTACGCTCATCGGCCGGCAATTCCGGATCGCCAACGAGGTTCGGGCGCTGCGTGCCAAAGCCGGCAAACGCGTTGAAGTTCGTCTGCTGCGTGACAGCTACAGGAATACCCGATTGACGAGTGACGACAACAGCCACGGTCCAGTCGTTCGCCAGCGCGCCGAGCACGCCTTGTCCCTTGTTCGCGCGTCCCGATCCCCACGGGATGTCCCACACCGCTGACGCGACGAAGACATGAGGGATGTCGCCTGTGGACAGATCACGCTCGCGGCCGCGATCGAAACTGTCGGCCACCGGATAGTTCGCCACCGGTCCGGTCAGAATCGATGCGTCGAATACTGACGAGGCATCGTCTTCAAGACGTGACCGCGTGTAGCTAACCAGATACGACAGGCCGTGCGACAGACGCTGCTCCAGCTTCGCGGTGACCCCTTGATAAGAGGTCGTGCCGACGTTGTTGCGATACAGACTTACGGTCGTGTACTGCGGATACGGCTTGAGCAGATGTGCGAGGGTGATCGTCGGATCGCCGAGCGACGAGGAGCGCGGGATGATACCGAAGTACGGATTCGACACCGTCTGTTGAAGTGGCGCGCCGATGGCGAGCTGCTCCGGTGTCAGCTGATTCAGATTGGTATCGGGGATGCCAACGTGCGTGATCTTCGAGCCCACGTAGGCGACCTCGACACTCATAGACGAGGACAGCTCACGCTGCACCGACGCATTCCATTGCTGCACGTATCCAGAACCGAGCGTGCCATCCACGGCAAAGACACCCTGACCGAGACCAGCGGTGGGAGTCGGCTCGAGTGGCGACACGCTCGGTCCGTTCTGCAGCACGAACGCCGGCGTGACAGTGCTCAGCGCGCGCTGCGACACCGTCTGCAGGAACGGGAACGAAGGTGTAGTGAACGGCGTCGTGATACCCGCCATCTCGATCCACACCAGACCGTACCCAGTGCTCAGCAGTGTTTTGTCAGTCAGTCGATACGCGATGCCGAGCCGCGGACCGAAGTTGTTCTTCTTCAACGGCCGCACTGGTTCATCACCGGGATACTCGAGCAACTGCGTTTCCAAATTGAAGACACCGACCTGTCCGTTGATCTCGTTCGAGGGGAAGTTCAACGTGTAGCGCAGGCCCGGGGTAATCGTCAGGCGATTCGACACCTTCCAGTCGTCCTGGATGAAGTACTCCTGGAAACGCGCCCGTTCTTGAATCTCGGACGTCTGCAGGTCGATTGAGAACGTCTGCACCTGACCGAGCAGGAAGCTGGCGAGCGGTGCGCCTGTGTTTGTTGTGCCCGGCAGATCGCTTCCCAGCTGGTTGAACGTGAACAATCCGGTCGGCGATGGCGGCTGGACGACGTTGAGCCGCTCCCAGCGCCATGCGAATCCCGTTTTGAACGTGTGTCGCCCCTTGACCCAGGTCAGGGTGTCCGCGATCTCAGTCACGCTGGTATTGAAGTCAGAGGCGGTGTTCGCTGGGGATCCGAGGATCTGATACCCGCTGATGTTGAACGTCGGCAGCGTGTTCGGGAACTGCGCCGTCGAGGGGATGCCGGGAATGTTGAGCGCCGAGCCGGCGGATGTGGCCAGCTGCGCTGCCGTACGGTGCACGGTGCGGCGGGTGTCGCCCACACGCAGCTCGTTCAGCAGATTGCTCGCGAACGTGTGCTGATAGTTGGTCGCCAGCGCCCACGACACGGTGTCCTGTGGTCCGAGCGTACCCGTCGTCGTGCCGCTGCCTTCAGGCAGCGGTGTCACCGGCACGAACGTACCGCGGAAGTTGGACAGCCGCGCATACGCGCGATCGCTGTTCGACGCGAACACGTGATCCAGCCGCAGATCCCATTGGTTCTGGTCGTCGATTTCGCTGGCGGTGCGGCGATAGTTGTTCGCCGTCCCAGCGGATGTGGGTTCAGGGAACCGCAGGAGCAGCGAGCGCGCGATCGGATCCATGCGCTCGATCGGAATCGTGTCGTTCGCGAACGGCGTCCGCGTGAAGCCGCCGGCGCCGTTCGACACCGTCGTCGCAGGGTCGTAGATGTTCTGGGTGAACACGCCCTGCCGCTGCGCCATCGTCGGCACCGATGACAGTACCGTGCGTTCGATGTCCTGACGCTGCCCCTGATAGTCCAGGAAGAAGAACGTGCGATTGCGAACCAGCGGGCCGCCGAGCACACCGCCGAACTGGTTGCGACCGAACTTCGGCTTCGTAGTGTTCGCGGCCTGAAAGAAGTTGCGCGCGTTCAGCGCTTCGTTCCGGAAGAACTCGAACGCTGTGCCGTGCAGCGCGTTGGTCCCGGCCTTCGTCGTCAAGTTGATCACGCCACCGTTGAAGCGGCCGAATTCCGCCGGTGGGCTGTTCGTCTCGATCTTGAATTCCTGAATCGCATCGACGATGGGAAAGAACGCGATCTGGCCGGGCTCGGGCTGAAGGACTGAGAGGCCGTCGAACAGATACTCGTTGGTGCGCGGCCGTCCGCCGTTGACCCGCGGCAGTTGCGAACCCTGAGGCAACGCGACGCCGGGCACGAGCGACGCCAGCGTGATGAAGCTGCGGCCATTGAGCGGCAGCGCGACGACCTGATCGCCAGACACCACGTGGCCGAGGCTCGCGGTTCCACGCAAGGCCGGCGTCTCTGCCGTCACGATGATCGCTTCGGCAACGTTGCCGACCGTCAGGGTTACGTCGAGACGAAGCGTCACACCGGTCTCCACCCGGACGTCCTCATGACGCACGCTCCGGAAGCCCGAGAGCGTCACGTCCACGACGTAGAGACCAGGCAGCAGCCCCGGCACCGTGTAGACACCGGACGCATTCGTGACGACGCTGCGCGCCAGACCGGTCCTGCGGTTCGTCGCCGTCACTGTGGCTCCTGGCGTTACGGTGCCCATCGCGTCCGTGACAACACCAGTCATCGCCCCCCCGCCGACTTGCGCGCCAGCGAACGATGCACTCCACAGGACCAGGCACAGCGATGCCCAGACACGAACCCGGACCAGATTCATTGCGCGACACTGTATATCGCGCTTAGACGTTATTCAAATCGACTGTAATCGACTTGTAACGCTTTCGTCAGGTGAGTACCATAACGAAATGAGGCGCTTCGTCCTGCTCGTCGCGGTCGTGGCCATTGCGGCGGCCGAGTCGCGGTTCACACGAGTCTCGGCCCAGACACGCACGCTGACCGTGGCTGCGGCGTCGGATCTGCAGGCCGCAATGCCGGAGGTCGTCAAGGGATTCGAGCGTGAAGCGAAGGCCACCGTGACGGTCTCGTTCGGCTCATCGGGCAACTTCTTCGCGCAGATTCAGAACGGCGCACCGTACGACGTCTTCTTGTCGGCCGACATCGACTACCCCAGGCGGCTCGTGGCCAGCGGGCATGCGGACACGTCGAGCCTGTACCAATACGCGACGGGACGCATCGTGCTGTGGACGCGGAAGGATTCGGGTGTCGATATCAGCGGCGGCCTCCGGAGTCTGACCGGTGCGCAGGTGATGCGTATCGCCATTGCGAACCCGAAGTACGCTCCGTACGGACGCGCGGCAGAAGCCGCGCTGCGATACGAAAAGATCTACGACGCAGTACACGGCAAGCTCGTGCTGGGCGAGAACATCTCGCAGACGGCACAGCTCGTAGACTCTGGCAACGCGACTGTCGGCATCATTGCGTTATCCGTGGCCGCCGGCCCGACGCTGCGCGCGCATGGCACCTTCGTCGAGATACCGGCCGCGACACACCCGCCGATTGACCAGGCAGCGGTCATCATCAGTGCCTCAGCGCGAAAACCCCTGGCGCGTGAGTTCCTCGCCTACTTGAAGCGTCCACAGGTGAGCGAGCACCTTCACAAGTTTGGTTTCGCTGCAGGACGTTGATGGATTGGCAAGCGATCGCGCTCACCGCACGCCTGGCGGCGCTGGTTGCCGTCATCCTCCTGGTCATCAGCCTGCCACTCGCACATTGGCTGACTTTTTCACGGCGCCGCTGGACATTTCTAGTCGAATCGATCGTCTCGCTACCACTGGTGCTACCGCCCACAGTCCTTGGCTTCTATCTGCTCATGGCCATGGGCACGCGCAGTCCGCTCGGGCGATGGTGGACCGAGTCGACGGGTCATCCGCTCGCCTTCACCTTCGAGGGTCTCGTCATCGCATCGGTGCTCTACAGCCTGCCGTTCGCGGTCCAGCCCGTCGCGGCTGCCTTCGCTCAGATCGATCCGAGCTTGCGTGAAGCGTCTGCCACACTGGGCGCATCCGGGTTTCGCACGTTCGCGCGCGTCACGCTGCCGCTGTCGATTGAGGGCGTCATCGCCGGCCTCGTCCTGAGTTTCGCGCACACGGTCGGTGAGTTCGGCGTCGTCCTCATGGTCGGCGGCAACTTGCCCGGTATCACACGGACGGTATCGATTTCGATCTACGACCACGTGCAGGCGCTCGAGTATCAGCAGGCGAACCAGACCGCGCTCGTACTGCTGGCGTTCTCGATGCTGGTGTTGATGGCCGTCTATGGACTCCGGCGCAGGCCGTGGGCAGCGGCCCCGATCGCATGACGCTCGCGGTCAGCGTCACCAAGCGCTTAGGGCCAGGCTCTACGCTCGATGTAGAACTCGTCGCGCCGCCGGGGATCACGATGCTCTTCGGCGCCTCGGGATCGGGGAAGACGACCCTCCTTCGTTGTATTGCCGGACTGATTCGACCCGACCAGGGACGCCTCGCCATCGACGACCGCATCCTCTTCGACGCGAAGAATGGCATCGATGTGCCCGTGCAGGATCGCCACGTCGGCTACGTCTTTCAACAGGCGGCGCTCTTTCCGCACATGTCGTTGCGCGACAACATCGGGTACGGACTGCATCGACTCGCCGACGACGAGCGTCAGGCGCGCGTCTCGACGATCGCGGAGTCGTTTCGCATTTCCAGCATTCTCGATCGCCCGCCGGCACAGGTCTCGGGTGGTGAGCGGCAGCGCGCGGCGCTGGCCCGGGCATTGGTGACCGAACCGTCCGTCCTGCTGCTCGATGAGCCGCTCTCCGCGCTTGATCAGACGATTCAGTCGCGGATCATGGACGACCTGCGACGCGCGAATGAGGCGCGCCGCATTCCGATGCTCTATGTGACACACAGTCATCGCGAGGTGTACACCCTCGGTCACCAGGCCGTCGTCATCGACACCGGCCGCGTGATTGCGCGCGGCACTCCTCACGAAGTCCTCGATCGTCCCGAGCAGAGCGTGCTGGCGAATCTCGCCGGCTTTGAAAACGTGTTCGACGCGGTTGCGATCGAGCGCCGCGAGCGCGCCGGGACGATGGAGTGCCGCGTCGAGGGAACGAGCACGGAGTTGGAAGTTCCGCTGAATGCCGCCGCGGTGGGCGATCGAATTCGTATTGCGATTCGCGCCGGAGACGTGCTCGTCGGCAACGAGCAGCCGCGAGGCCTCAGCGCGCGCAACGTATTGCGCGGGCAACTCATCGAACTGAGCGCGCACGGTCCAACGATGGTCGCGGTTGTGGACGCCGGGGCGAGGTTCGTCGTGCATCTCACGCCAACTGGCGTCGAGTCGCTTCATCTCAAGCCTGGCGATCATGTGTGGCTGATCGTCAAGACCTACTCCTGCCGCATCGTGGTCGAGACACCATGGCAACACTCCTGACCGTCCGCGCCGCCGCGCAGCGTCTTGGCGTCGGCTACTCGACGTTGAAGCAATGGATCTACAGCGGGACCGTCCGCACCACCACCACCGCCGGTGGGCATCATCGAATCGCCGATACCGAGATCGAGCGACTGATCGCGCGTGGCAATCCATCCTCGCCCGCGGCAAAGCGGAAGCCCGGATCGACGGGTCTCATCGTCGCGCTCAGCGGACGGAATCGTCTGCGCGGGTTCGTCGAGGAAGTGCGTGTGGATGGCCTGCTGGCGCAAGTGCGGTTGCGCATCGGCGACCAGACGCTTACTGCGGTTATCACCGGCGACGCGATTCAGGAGCTGAAGCTGCGGCGTGGTGACGAGGCGGTGGCGATCATCAAATCGACGGAAGTCATGATCGCGCGAGAAGCGGAGACACCAGTCCATAGGGCCAAGGGCAAAGGGCGACTTCGAACTTGACCTTTGACCTTTGACCTTTGACCTTTGACCTTTGACCTTTCAGGGGACACTACGTGAAATCCCGTGAGCAACCGATAAGAAGTGAGCGCATGGCGCCCACTTATGTCCAAAGGACTGAAACTCAAGCACTTTAGCTTGATTGCGAGCATGGCCCCGGTCATCGCCGGCAGCCTCGTGATGGTCGCCCTGGCCTACCGGGGGACGTCGCCGCTTGCCACGATTAGCTTTGGCGTGGCCGCCGGAACACTGGTCTCAATTGCGATGGCCAAGGCCCTCACCGCCTGGGCCGGCGGCGTGATCCAAGCCTCGATCGACTCGGTGACGAGGACCGCCCAGGACATTTCGGCCACCGTCAGCCAGCGTCAGCAGCTCGCTGCGCAACAGGCCGCGGCCGCCGATGACACGACGTCGGCAATGGAGAAACTGGCCGCATCCACCAATCATTCCGCCGAGCAGGCCAATGATCTCGCGGTCGGCGCGAGACAGGTGCTGACACTCGCCGATGAAGGCGCCCGCACCGTCACGCAGACGTTGCGGAGCATGAACAGTCTCAATGAGAAGGTCAACGCCATCGCGCAGATGACCTTTCACCTCAACGAGCAGGCATCGCAGATCGGCAGCATCACCAACATGGTGACCGAGGTCGCGAGCCAGACCAATCTGCTGGCACTCAACGCCGCCGTCGAGGCCGCACGCGCCGGCGAGCAGGGGCGTGGCTTCTCGGTCGTCGCCGCCGAGATCCGCAAGCTCGCCGATCAGACGAAGACCTCCGCAGGCAAGATCAACACGCTCGTCAACGGCATTCTGCAAACGATCAGCGACACAGTAAAGGCCACCGAGGACGGCACGAAGACGGTGGCGGAAAGCGTCAACACGGCGAATCAGACCGTGCAGACGTTCATCGGCGTGCGCGATGCGATCAGCAAGGCCACCGAGAATACGCAGCACATCTCGACCAACGCGCGTGAGCAGTCGCTGGCCGTCGCAGACGTGCTTCGCGCGATGACCGAATTCGGCGGCAACGTGAAGGTCACTGCTGCCACACTGGGCCAGGGTCGATCGCGTGCGGAGTCGTTGCAACAGACCGCTGCCGGGCTCGGCGCAATCATCTGAAGCCTGAATTGACGATTGACGAGTGACCATTGACGTATTTGAATTGACGGAGTGTTCTCCCTCAATTCGTCGATCGTCGATCGTCCATCGTCAATTCCATGGTCGTAGTCGTCGGTGCTGGTGCCGCCGGACTGGCTGCGGCTCGTGCGCTGCATGAGGCCGGCATAGACGTCGAAGTCCTGGAAGCCCGCGATCGGATAGGCGGCCGCGTCTTCACGATCACACCCGCTCACACCACGCGCCCCATCGAACTCGGCGCCGAATTCATTCATGGACAGGCGCCTGAACTGCAGCGACTGTTGGACGAGGCCTCACTCGTCTCCGCGGATGTGTGCGGCACGCGCTGGACATCAACGTCCTCCGGGCTTCGGCCGCTGACCGGCTTCTGGGATCGTCTTGATCGGGCCATGCGCCTGCTCGATTCGAAGGCTCCGCCTAAAGGCGGACACGACAAACGCCAAGCCGATCGCAGCTTCGACGAAGCGATTCGCACGCGCCGGGGTCGTGGCCTGTCGGCGCGCGCGCGCGCGGACCGCACGCTTGCTCGCGAATATGTCGAAGGGTTTCACGCCGCCGACCCGCACCTGATCAGCGCGCGGGCCCTTGCAGAAGGCGGCAGCCCCGGAGACGAGGTGCGCGAGCGGCGACTGGCGCATGTTGTCGACGGCTACGATCGCGTCATCGCCTGGCTTGCGAAGCCGCTGTCCGGTCGCATCCGGCTCTCATCCATCGTCACAAGCGTTCGCTGGAAACCACGACGAGTTGTCATCGAAGTCGCGCGTCGGAAGCCGATCACGGCTCGCGCCGCCATCGTCGCGATACCGCTTGGCGTCCTGCAGGCACCGCCGGATCAGCATGGCGCAATCGCGTTCGAACCGGAGCTACGGGCCAAGGCGCGCGCGCTCGCCCATCTCGAGATGGGCGCTGCCCTTCGCGTCGCGCTGCGCCTCAACGAACGCTTCTGGGCTGACGAGACGTTCGCCGCGACGCATGCGTCGGAAGGCGTCGAGCGAATGAGCTTCCTGCACACGTCCGACAAGGACTTTCCGACGTGGTGGACCACCTACCCGTTCACTTCACCGATCATCGTCGGGTGGTGTGGCGGACCGCGGGCGCGAAGACTCCTCGAGGAGCCGAAGGCCACCATCATCAATCGTGCGGTCAACGCACTGGCACGGCTGTGCGGCATCACACAGCGGCGCATGCGATCGATGGTCGAAGAGGCGTGGATGCACGACTGGCTGCACGATCCATTTGCCCGCGGCGCGTACAGCTATGCGAAGGTCGGGGGCGTTGACGCAGCCGCGATGCTCGCGCGTCCGCTCGCGGGCACGCTCTTCTTCGCGGGCGAAGCGACCGACACCGAAGGCGCGACTGGAACAGTCCACGGCGCGATCGCCAGCGGGCGGCGCGCCGCGCGCCAGGTCATGAGAGCGATTGACGATTGACGATTGACGAATGCGTCTTCAATTCGTCAATCGCGTCCTCAATTCGTCAATCGCACTTCGTCAATCGTCCATATCATCAGTCGGCACAGTCTTTCGCGATCGCGCGAATGGCGCTGCCGCGAATCTCGACGAGGTCATCATCGGCGCGGTCTCGGCCGGCCGGATTGGTTGCACGATCCAGCTCGTCGAACCAGCCATCGATCTGCACGCGCTGACCGGCGAACGATTCCAGCAGACCCGGGTCGATATCGTCCACGTCGTACATGCCGGTCAATGACGAGGGCGGGGTACCCTTTATCGCTTTCGCGCGTGTCAGCACGTAGTCGCCAGTCAGACCAGCCTTGGCAGGAGTCTTCGGCCAGCGGCCCTGGACGTCGGCTTCACGGAGCAGACAGCCTTCGAGCGTGACGATCCCTTCCGAGCCGCGCACGGTCGGCCGTTCGGCGGACGTCGGTCGCGGACTTTGCGGCGGCTGCGGCGGGAGCTGCGCCGACACCACACTGCCCAACGCACACATTCCAACGACGAGGGCCGTGACAGAGGTGCGCATCGGCGTTCTCTCCTCAAGTTGTGACTTGCGCGGCGATGCTGCGCAGGTCGTCCACGAAATGTGCGCGCTCGGCGGCGCGCGTTTCAGAATCCGGTGCGCGCAGGATCGAAGAGGGATGCACGGTGAGCGTGACGAGCGGCGCGAGTGGTGACGGAAATGACTTCGTTCGATCGCGTGTCACCTTGGCGTCGGGCCCGATCACAGCCTGTGCCGCGGTGGCGCCGAGCGCCACAATCGCGCGAGGCTTGACCATCGCAATCTCGGCGTCGAGCCAGACGCGACACGCCTGCACTTCGCTGTGGCGGGGCTTCTTGTGAATCCTCCGCTTACCGCGCGGTTCCCACTTGAAGTGCTTCACCACGTTGGTGAGATAGACATTGCGAAGATCGATACCCGCATCCTCGAGCGCGTGACGCAATAGTTGGCCGGCTGGACCGACGAACGGTTCGCCCTTGAGATCTTCAGCGTCGCCTGGCTGCTCGCCGACGAGCATGATGCGAGCGCCGCTCGGCCCGGCGCCAAACACCGTCTGCGTCGCGTGCTTCCAGAGGTCGCAGCGCCGGCACGCCTCAGCCTGACGGCGAATCGCGCCGATCGACGAGCGTGCTGAACTCGGCCTCGGCTTCTTGGATGCGGCCATCACAAACTCTGCCCGATCGGACGAGCAAATTGCCGGCCGTTGGCCTGCCGCTGCGGCAGCAGCGGCGCTCTCGTCACCTGAGCCGCTCCTTACGGGCACGCTGCTTGCGACCTTAGGCACAAACGGAAGACCAAGGGAGTAACGAACATGAAAATTTCACTCGCGATGCTGATCGTTGTGGCGTTCGCGACCGCATCTGGGGCGCAGCAGCCTCCGCCTGGAGCGCAGCAGCCTTATCCGAAGCCGGCGACCCAGAAGCCGGCGACTCAGTCGGCATCACACGCTGCGGGCGACACATCATTCGCCATGAAGGCAGCTCAGGCTAACTTCGCGGAGGTCGAGCTCGGCAAGCTCGCGCAGCAGAAGGCGAGCTCGGATGACGTCAAGAAGTTCGCGCAGATGATGGTGGACGACCACACCAAGGCGCTTGACGACCTCAAGAGCGCGGCGGGAACACATAACATCACATGGCCGACCACACTCGATGCCGACCACAAGAAGCTGTCGGACCGGCTCTCGAAACTGAGCGGAGCTGGGTTCGACCGCGAATACATGCAGGCGATGGTCGACGGACACAAGAAGGTCGCGGCTGATCTGCGTAAGGAATCGCAGTCAGGAACCGACGCGGATCTGAAGGCATGGGCCAGCAAGACCTTGCCCACGGTCGAGGCACATCTCAAGCAAGCCGAGACCGTCAATAAGACCGTGCATTCGAGCACGGCAACGCACTAGCACCCCGTTGGTTGGACGCGCGCCGAGAGGTCTCTCGATCGGCGCGCGTCACAAGATTCGCCGCACTCGGCGAACTAATGGCTCGCCGATCGACGTGACGTACTCCGCTTACGAGACGTGCGTTTGCGAGATGTCCGTTTCCGGCTCCGCCCTCGCGATGGCACCTTGGCCCCCTTTTCCCTCGCCTCGTTCAGGCCAATCGCAATCGCCTGCTTACGGCTTTTGACTCGTCGGCCCGATCCACTCTTCAATGAGCCTCGCTTGCGGCGGTGCATCGCCGACTTCACTGATTTCGATGCGCCTCTTCCGTACTTCGCCATGGACACCTCCAGGCGGGGCGGGTTGCAAGTAACGTGCTCGGATAGAGACAATCTGGTTCGTGGTTCGTGGTTCGTGGTTGGTGGTTGGTGGTTGGTGGTTGGTGGTTGGTGGTTCGTGGTAGTGAAGCGGAGGCAATGTGAGCGACGACAGCAAGCCGTGCCCGGTCTGTGGTGAAACGATCAAGGCCGCGGCCATCAAGTGCCGCTTCTGCAACACCGATCTCAGCGAATACGAGACTGCCAAGGAAGCTGAGGTCGAGCGGCAGTTGTTCACCGGCAATCCCGCGGTGATCTCATCGCTCGGTCAATGGGCGATCGTCGTGATCACGATCGGGATCGCCTGGCTCGTCTACTGGGTGAGAAGCCGATCCGTCGTTTACACGCTGACAACGCAGCGCATTCAGATCGAGCGCGGCTTGTTGTCCACGATCAGGTCGAGCGTCGAGTTGTTTCGGATCGACGACTTCGATATTCATCGGCCGTTCGGGATGCGCGTGCTTGGCTATTCCATGCTGCACCTGCGCTCCTCGGATCCCGATCTCGCGACCGTGATCATCTCCGGCATTCCCAACCTCGAAGCCCTCGCCGATCAACTGCGTGAGTGCTCGCTGCGAGAGCGCACGCGCCGGAAGATCACGACGTTCGTCAAAGCGTGACGAGGTGCCTCGCAGCGCTGTTGGCGCGCTTTGGGTTCTGACCTGCCTCGCCAGTGCGATGTTCCTCCGCACGGCCAGCGAGCTCTTCATTCCCATCGTCGTCGCCGTCCTCGCCAGCTACGCGCTCGAACCGATCGTCAGACGCCTGCACGCGATCGGCATTCCGCGAGTGATCGGCGCGGGTCTCCTGCTCGCGGCGCTCGTCGCGGGCGCAGCGGCCCTGCTCTACGGCATTCGCGGCGACATTAGCGACGCGGCGGCCGCCCTGCCGCGTGCCATGCGGCGTCTCGGCGAGTGGATGGGTGCAGGGACAGCCGCGCGTGAAGCCGAACGGACCGTCCGCTCGGCGGAGACGATCCAGCTGGCCGCCGGCTGGGTGGCTGCCGCCGCTGGACAGATGACCATCATGGTCTTCCTCACCTACTTTCTCCTGATCGCCGGTCGCCACTTCAAACATCGCTTCGTCGAGCTTGCGGGACCGCGACTGGAGCGCCAGCAGATCACGGTCAATGTGCTCGACGACATCAGCGAACAGATTCAGCGCTTTCTGTTGGTGCAGGTCTTCACCGCTTCGGTCGTCGCGGTCGCGACGTGGTTCGCTCTGAGGTGGGTTGGCCTGGAGCAGGCGGCGGTGTGGAGCATCCTCGCCGGTGTCTTCAATTCGATTCCCTATTTCGGGCCCGTGATCGTGTCAGGTGGGTTGTTCGGTGTCGCCTTCCTGCAGTTCGGCCAGCCGCTCATCGCGTTGAAGATCTCGATGCTCGCGCTCGCGATTACCTCTGTCGAAGGCTGGGTCCTGCTGCCCCTGCTGCTCGGTCGCGCCGAGCGCATGCACGTCGTCGTCGTGTTCATCGGCGTGCTCGTGTGGACGTGGATCTGGGGCCCGTGGGGAACGGTCCTCGCGGTCCCGATGATGGCGGCCATCAAGTCCATCTCGGATCACGTCGAGCCACTGCGACCGGTTAGTCGCCTACTGGCTGAGTGACTGTCGGTTCGTCCACCGTCTTCGTCATCGCATGCGCGACTTCGTCGTCGCGCACCGCCTTCTCCGCCTCCGGAGACGGTGTCACCGGCGACACAGCCGCCGCGATCGATTCGTCGAGCGGACGCCGGATGCGCATCACACCAAGCTGTTGCTCTTCGGTCAAATCCAGCCGCAGCGGTGTCAGTGAAATCCAGCCGCGTTCCATCGCCCATCGATCGGTGCCTTCATCAGCGCCTTCAACGGGGGTGACCCCGAACCAATACAACTCACGTCCCTGCGGATCCTCCGTCGGCATGATTCGCCCGTCGTAACGCCGCACCGACGCGCGGGTCCACACGAGCCCCCGCGGCTCGCGCGGAAGGTTGACATTGACGAGGGACAGACTGCGCTCCTCGAGCAGCGTATCGAGCACACGGCGAACCCACGGTTTGTACGGCTCGAAGTCGGGTTCCGCTCCAGCCGGTGCGCTCAACGCGATGCCGCGTATGCCGAGCAGGGCCGCCTGCCGCGCGGCAGCCACGGTCCCTGAATGCCAGATCGAATTTCCGAGATTGAGCCCGATGTTCAACCCCGAGAGAACGAGATCCACCTTGCCCCATTGATAGGCACCCAGCGAGACGCAATCGGCAGGTGTGCCATTCACACGATACGCGGTCAGCCCTTGAATAGAGGTCCGACGATACGACAGGGGGCGTGAATGCGTAATCGCGTGGCCCGCTGAAGAGCGCTCCACATCCGGCGCGACGATGCGCACGTCGCCGTATTCGGTGGCGACTTCGGCGAGCACGCGAATACCTGGGCTGTATACGCCGTCGTCGTTCGAGATGAGTATTCGCATGCCCGAGTAGGTGCAAAGAAGCGGCCGTCCGGCTCGAAACTTGAAGTACACAACGCTGAGGTACATGTGCGGGTCGCACTCTTTCACAATGAGGATGCTGGCGACGGCAGCTCGGTCGATGAAATCACCGCGCTGCTCGAGCGGCACGGTCATCATCTTGCGCAGGTCGTCGACAAGGAGCATCGCGTCGAGCGCATTCTCGAACATCGTGTCGATCTGGCTGTCGCCGCGGGCGGCGACGGCACTGTGGCGACCGCTGCGCGCGTGCTCGCCGGACACAAGCTG
>Ga0065712_10067975_pt1 | contig 18377 bp, 10 predicted proteins | sample MisRhiReplicate1_FD_59099 | JGI IMG/M metagenome (GOLD analysis project Ga0065712, IMG submission 59099) | Miscanthus rhizosphere microbial communities from Kellogg Biological Station, MSU, sample Rhizosphere Soil Replicate 1: eDNA_1 v3... | ecosystem: Host-associated > Plants > Roots >...
CCGAATCACCACCGACGATGCCACCCGCAATGCCACCCGCAAGCGTCGACAGCGCGGAAATGTTCTGTTTTTCTGTCTCACTCAATTGATCGAGCGGAGCGAAAAATCATGCTGAAAAAGGGCGTATTGAGCAGGTAGACCGTAGGTCGTAATGATGGGTGCAAAAGGGGTGCAACCTGAGTGCAGAAAGGATGCAACGTAACCGCTCCATGAACCCCACACTCAAAGCACTAAGCTAATGCCAGATGCTGGGCTCCCGACTCTCTCAGGAGCCCATCGACCATGATGCGACCCGACGCCAAAGTCGAAAAAGTGTACCTCTACCCCAAACCTGTGGACTTTCGAAAATCCATCGACGGACTGGCTGCTCTGGTCGAACTGGATATCAAGGTTGCCGTGTTCGACCCGGTACTTTTCGTTTTCCTCAACAAGCCGCGCAACCGAGTGAAAATCTTGTACTGGGGTGTGTCACGAACGCTGGCGTCAGCCAGCGATGCTGTATCAAAGATGGGAGTAGGCCTCCCGGAGTCTGCTTGCAGGAGCTGGCTTCAAACCGCCCGGTGCTGCTGCGTTCAAAAGGCGTGGTGGTGAGCGACCGCTGGAAAAGGCGCCGATAACGGCGTCAGGTACGTATTGAGAAGATGAGCGAAAGCAAACCGTCCGAAGACGCATCGTTAAGGATCCAAGTGCTGTCAAAACCGAGGTCGCCCAGTAGCCTCGGGATTAGTCTGGAAGATACCTGTCTACTGTCCAGATGGCAGCCGGTGTATAGGCGGCATGAGCTCAATACAGGCTTTGATATGGAACGTGAGAACCTCGTCTTTGATGCCAAGGGAAATGACAAGCGGCTACCACCGCAAGGAAGAATACCGATGCAAAGGCCGAGGGGCGGAGCCATTCGTAGTAGTGATGAAGTTCTTGTAATGAGAGTGGAGCGAAGGGATGGCGTTGCCCAGCTCGCTTATGTCGTCAACCGGCTTCGGCGGGGAAGAGCGGCATGAGCGCAGCAAAGTCGTACAGCATTTCCAAGCTGACAGTTTGGGAGGCCTTCCAGCGAGTGAAAGCCAATCGAGGAGCCGCTGGGATAGATGAACAATCTATTGCCCAGTTCGAGCAGAAGCTGCAACGGAACCTTTACAAGGTTTGGAACCGCATGTCGTCGAGTTCCTATTTTCCGCCACCGGTTCGGCAGGTGGAAATTCCGAAGCAATCAGGAGGCAAACGCAAGCTGGGTATTCCAACAGTAGCCGATCGGGTGGCTCAGACCGCCATCAAGTTGCTTATAGAGCCGAGTCTGGACTGTCTGTTCCATCCGGATTCCTATGGATACCGGCCGGGAAAGTCAGCCAAACAGGCAGTGGAGATCACTCGTAGGCGTTGCTGGAATATCAATTGGGTGGTGGAGTTCGATATCAAGGGAGCCTTTGATCACATTGATCATGAGCTGCTGCTCAAAGCGGTCAGGCATCACATAAAGGATGAATGGATTCTGTTATATATCGAACGGTGGCTTAAAGCGCCGTTTGAGACTGCTGACGGCGTTCAGGTTCCGCGTGAAAGCGGTACACCCCAAGGTGGGGTTGTCAGTCCCTTATTGATGAATCTGTTTATGCACTATGCGTTCGATGCCTGGATGCAACGGACTTTTCCAGGTTGTCCATTTGCACGCTACGCCGACGATGCGGTGGTTCACTGCCGTAGCGAAAAGCAGGCGTGTGAGGTCATGGCGGCAATCAAGGCACGGTTGGAAGTATGTCTGCTGACCATGCACCCGGAAAAGTCGAAGATTGTGTATTGCAAAGACAGTAACCGCAAAGCAGCGTACCCAACGACGCAGTTCACGTTTCTGGGGTTCACCTTCCGGCCACGGGAGGCATGGGGCAATAATGGACGCCTGTTTACCAGCTTCCTGCCCGGGGCCAGTAATGAGGCGTTAAAAAGAATGCGTCAACGAACTCGTAGCTGGAATATCCAGCGGCAAACACCGGTCAGCCTTCTTGAGTTGTCACAGCAGTACAACGCTACCCTGCGCGGGTGGTGGAACTACTATGGGGCTTTCTACAAAACGGTCATGCGCAAGGTCTTCAATCACTTTGACTTGAAGCTGCAACGCTGGGCCCGTCAGAAGTACAAACCACTGGCGGGGCACAAGCGCCGCAGTGTTGATTGGCTCAACCGGATTAAGAAAGCCTGTCCATCGTTGTTCGTGCACTGGCATGTTTATGGAAATGAGTTTCGACCGGGCAACGGGAGCCGTATGAGTTGAGAGGCTCACGTACGGTTCTGCGAGAGGCTGAAGGTGAAACTCCTACGGCCTACTTACCAGCGTAACGGTTTCTGCCTTTGGCTCAAGCGCCTGGAGTCCGAGCGTTTTAAAACATCGCCTGACGTGACGGACGAAGCAATTGTCCTGACCGTCCAGGAACTCAACTGGATGCTCGACGGTTTTGACCTCTGGCGTAACCGTCCTCATCAGGTTTTGACGCCGCGATTCGTGGCCTGATTCGGTATAATCCAGGGCATGATTTCGATGCCCAAAGATCTTCCTGACGACCCTGCGCTGCTCAAACAATTGCTTGAGCAGATGTTGCTTGAGCGCGAAAAGAGCAAGGGCCGTATTGTTCATCTGGAAGAAGAAAATGCACTGCTACGCCAGCGCTTGTTCGGACGCAAGTCCGAGCAAACAACCGATCCGGCCACACCGCAGTTGGCGCTCTTCAACGAAGCCGAAAGCGTCGTCGAAGCTACCGACGAAAACGCTGAAGAAGAGGTTGTCGCCCCCGCCAAACGTCGTGGCAAGCGCAAGCCGCTACCTGCCGATCTTCCGCGCATCGAAGTCATCCACGAACTGCCCGAGCACGAACTGACTTGCGTCTGCGGCTGCCGCAAACACGCCATCGGCGAGGAAGTCAGCGAGCAGCTTGAAATCGTGCCGATGCAGATCCGGGTCATCAAGCATGTTCGTAAAGTCTATGGCTGCCGCGACTGCGAAACAGCACCCGTCACAGCAGACAAGCCAGCTCAACTGATTGAAAAGAGCATGGCCAGTCCCAGCGTTCTGGCGATGTTGCTGACGACCAAATACGTTGACGGTTTACCGCTTCATCGATTTGAAAAAGTACTGGGCCGCCACGGCATTGATATCCCCCGCCAAACCCTGGCTCGCTGGGTGATCCGGTGCGGCGAACACTTCCAGCCGCTGCTGAATTTGATGCGCGACCGGCTACTGGAAAGCCGTGTCATCCACTGCGACGAAACGCGCGTGCAAGTGCTGAAAGAACCAGATCGAGAACCGAGCAGCCAATCCTGGATGTGGGTGCAAACCGGCGGCCCACCGGATAGGCCGGTCATCCTTTTTGACTACTCCACCAGCCGGGCGCAGGAGGTGCCAACGCGCCTGCTCGAGGGTTATCGCGGTTACGTAATGACCGATGACTACGCCGGTTACAACGCCTTGGGCGCCCAAACCGGAGTCGAGCGTCTAGGCTGCTGGGCGCATGCTCGACGCAAGTTTGTTGAAGCACAGAAAGTGCAGCCCAAAGGTAAAACGGGGCGTGCCGATATCGCGCTGAACCTGATCAACAAGCTGTATGGGATCGAACGCGACTTGAAGGCCAGTAGCGACGCTGATCGTAAAATCGGCCGTCACGAACATAGCCTGCCGATACTGGCTCAGTTGAAAAGCTGGATCGATAAGACGCAGCCACAGGTCACTGCTCAGAATGCCCTAGGCAAAGCCATCAGTTACCTCGCAAGTAACTGGAGCAAGCTGGAGCGATACGTCGAGGAAGGGTATTTGTCGATGGACAACAACGCGGCAGAACGCGCGATCCGCCCCTTCGTGATCGGAAGAAAGAACTGGCTGTTTAGCGACACGCCCAAGGGCGCCACGGCCAGTGCTCAACTGTACAGCTTGGTCGAGACTGCCAAAGCCAACGGCCAGGAACCTTATGCGTGGCTGCGCCACGCACTTGAACGTTTGCCAACGGCGACATCGGTAGAGGATTACGAGGCCTTGCTGCCGTGGAACTGCTTACCCGCATCGCATAGCTGAGCGCGCCAGCCATATTGAGTTCGGTGGGGTTTATGGAGCGCTTACAAAAGAGTGCAGATAGGGTGCAAAAACACCGGCGCAAGGCCGGTGTCTAAAGTGCCAGATCAGCTCGATACGAGACTTTTACAGATAAGTCAACATCAGCGCACCAATATCAATGTGATACTACCTCAAGAACATATCGATATCGTCTAGAGCATCAGCAATTTGCCCTGAGATGATGTTGTCATCTAGATGTTCACGAAGAGCAATGAGTACTTTTTCTTTATCAAGCTGGCGGTGAATCCTTGCTATATGTCCAAGACAAGTTGCTGCAAGTCCTCTAACATCAGGGCTTTCGTTGCTGAGGAATTCTAAGCATTTATTCTGTGCCCATCTCCAATCAGAATCATTTAAAGCAACGGAGACAAGTGCCTCACAAACATTCTTAACGTCCCTCGAAGCAAAAGCTTTTTCTAAAGCTCGCTTATTATAAGTTTGGGAATCTTGATAGTTCATTAACGCTTCCCACCAGTAAGAATATTACCTTTACGATCAGCCATACCTGCCTGTTGCAGGGCTTTTTGCATGTCTGGATGCAAATCACTCCAAGAGCGGACATGGCCGTGATAAGTCGTATCTAGCGTTTTGTCAAAAACAACAAAATCTTTAGAATCGTAGTCAATTCCGACTCGGCGAGGGGATGTCGGTTTAACTTGAATCGAAAAATCTAGCGCTTCTTGACCATTGACCGGAGCACGACTCTTAACTGCATTATCGACTTTCCCGTGGTAGGGAGCAGCTTCATAGTCCAATCGGCGCATGGCGCCTGCACTTTCACCGGCAGCTCCTGTCGCTTTTGGACCAACTAATCAGCGACTATTTTTTGCAGCAAGCTTGCGACTTCAACTCTAAGTCTTTCATCGTCAAATTCATACTCTTCCCTTGATTCTTTTGGTTCGTACATATCCGCAGCACAAAAAATACTGGACAAGCACTCGCTCAACGAAGGCTCATCAAGCTGAAGGACATTGCTATCCCGCTCAATTTTCCAAAGCTCCATATACGCTTCAGAAAAAATTTCGGCTTTCAGCCTTCCCGCTACATACGATCTTGCAAATTCCAAGATAGTAAGACTCATCGCAGAACTCCATTTTTAATAAAGTTTTCAAACTGCTGAGTTCCCGGTGAGAGCTTAAAGCCCGTCACAAAATTTCCTGACGCATCGAGCACAACAGCGTTGTTGGTGGTCGAATTAAAGAACACTTTGGAGTCTTTTACAAATCCGTATGTGCCTTGCTGAGTCGTAGAAGGGGACCCCATGTGAGTTTTGATTGCAGACTCATACTGAGCAAGAGTTTCAGGATTTTTCTTTGTAGTCACCACACCAAAATCAGAAGCATGCTTGAATTTTTTATCGAGCTGCTTCTGGGTAACGCTAGTTAATGACTCAGCAACGCTATTACCTTTTGCACCAGCAATCTCCCCCTCAGCCTTCACCAACTGAGCCAGATTACCCCCCGCCTTAGGCTTGAGTCCACCGCCTGGCGTTTGGAGGTAAAAGACACCGTCGGGACTGACGACCTCTATGTTACCCGTCCTGGTATTGATGACTTGCCTATACCCTTCAGGCAGATCCGCGTTCCTGACGAGCATCGCTCCAGCAGAGCTGTCTTCGCGGTAGTACGAGGGAAGCGCCGGTTGCTCAACAGTGCTACCCTCTGAACGGGCCTTCCCCTTGCCTTCAAGCCCGGCAGCCTCATCAACAGGATTGGCCGCAAAAAAATCATCATTTGCAGCGGCGCCGCGGTTCCCGACAACCTTCGTATCACCCGATGCACCAGACGCAAGAACCGCAAAACTCTCGTCATTCGCAGCCGCCGCACCAGTCCCGACAACCTTCGTCTCCCCGGAAACCAACCCGGACGTCGAAGGCTTCACCGCAACCCCCGACCCGGCAGACATTACACCAACCACCCCCATCCCGTTAAGCACCGCTTGTGCGCCAAACATCACGCGCTCGGCAGCTGTCGCCTCTAGACCGGTTGCAGGGTTCTTACCGCCAAGTGCCATGTAACCCTGGCAAGCAATGCCAGCCGGGCCCATGCCGCCGCAACCTGCTGCGTAGAGATCTTGACCGGTCTGGTACAGTTGGGTGCTAGCAGTGGCCAGTTCGGTCGCCGTTTTTGCTTTGTAGATTTCAGACTGCTCGTAGCTGGCAGGCTCGAGTACCCGTTCCTGTCCCAGGTCGGTCTGGATCATCTTGCTGGACACGATGCAGACACCGTTGCCTGATGTCGCGCAGTTGACCAGTTGGCCGGACTCCACGGTCGTGGCGGGCGATTTGAGGAAGTCGTCTTCAACCGCCAGTGTCTCAGGAAGCAGCGAGCCCGCTTTCTTCATACGCTCGTCTATGTCCTTGGACAGACTCTGGCATTCTGCCGAAGACACGCCCTTGCAGGAGTCAGCGAACTGCTTCTGCTTCTGGATCAACGTAATCGCTTCTGCACCGCGAAGCTGGTTGTTCTCGACCGCATTTTTTGCCGCGCCCGCGCCCGCCACCGCATTTGCCGAATCACCACCGACGATGCCACCCGCAATGCCACCCGCAAGCGTCGACAGCGCGGAAATGTTCTGTTTTTCTGTCTCACTCAATTGATCGAGCGGTGTGTCTGGATAGAGCTGGGTAGCGATCAGTTCTCCAATGCTCGCGCCTGCGGCACCCGCTACAGCTGAGTTTTGCTGGGACTTGGCCAACACGGCGCCGAGCATCGCATGAGCCATCAGTCTCGCGGTGAGGTCGTCTCCGGTATTGTCTTTGATCACGCCCGCCAGATAAGGCGCCGAGGCGCCGACCACGGCCTGGGTCAGATCACCGCCCGCAAGGCCCTGGACTGCGGCCGTCAGGGCTTGCGCAGCACGCTGCAAGCTGCTTCCGGTGCCATAGTTGTCCATGGCTTTCTTGTAACCGGTCGTTCCCTGTAATGCCTCGACGTAGGCCTGGCGATCTTCGTAGGAGGCGTTGGGGTCCTCCCCAGGCATGTGCTTGTCTTTAAGCTCGGCTTGACCTGCTTTAGCCGCCTCGATTGACCCCTGTGTACGAATGATGTCCATCGACTGATTGGCGATTTCAGCAATCAGCTGGGTCTGACGCAGTCGTTTTTGCTCTTTTTCCTTGTCGAAAATAGGGCTCAGCGCATTGTTGGCGTGCTCCACATCTCGACTGAGCGTGGCGACATCCTGTTGTTGCCGGGCCTGATCACGAACATTGACTTCGCCATTCGATATCGCGGAGTAAGTTGTACTCTTATCGTCCCCGCCGTTGTTTGAGCCGACCAGCAACACACTGCCCATGTTGCCGGTGAACATTGTGCCTACACCGCCGCCGGTACCAGCGGTAATGCTTTGAGACTGGCTGCTGAACTCGGCTTTGTTGCCGATGTTCGTCCAGCCCAGCGTGCCCGTACTCAACCTGTTCTTGTCTGCACTGGCCGTGCTGCCGATAACGCTGCCGTTGAGTTGGGTATGACCGCCCACATCAATCTGGTAGCCGTCCTTGCCTGCGAACAGGCCCGTCTGCTCCTTGACGCTATCGAAGTCGGACTTGATCTTGCTCTGGCTCACACTGACCGAACCACTACCGGTCATGGTGCCAATTGTGAAACTGGCACCGCCGCTGACATCGGACTGCTTGGAGTCGTAGCGATCCGTGTCCTGCTGGCTGCTGAGCGTCAGGTTTCTCTTGACGTCGGCGACGATTTTTTGAGCAGTGGCTTGCACGCCCTCAAGCGTGGTATCCCGGCCGCTGTTCATCGTCAGCTGGTTACCAGCGTTGACGCTCGTTTCCGTCCAGACGGTCCCGTTACCCTTTTCCCTGCCACTACCAGAGTTACCGTTGGCGAATATGCTGAGGCCCGCACCACTGGAGCCAAAGCCGAAACTCAGGCCAACCGCACCGCCACTGCTTTTGTTGCTGCCTTCAAGTTTTTGAGTGTTGATGCCCGAACGCAGATCGATATCTCTGGCTGCGGACAGCAACAGATCATTGCCCGCCTGAAGCTTGCTGCCCTGAACCGAGATATCGCCATCAGCAGCTTCGGATTGGCCACTGCCGGTGGCGATCACGCTAAGGTTGTTGCCTGCAGTGAGACTGCTACCCTGGCTAACGCTCTGCTCTTCAAGCTGATTGGAGCTGGATTTCTGACTGCCCAAGGAAAGCGCAATACCGAAAAAGCTTCCCGCCTGTGCACCGGCCTCCAAAGCCTGAGCGCCCTGCCAGGCCTGATACCCCGAAAGCCCTGCCTTGACGCCCTGAAGGGCGGACAGACGCGTGTCATCCTCACCCTTCGCGTCTTTGGCAGTCTGAATCGTGGTATTCACCGCTTCGCCCACGACACCGGAGAGAGCCAGCGTCAAACCTGCCTTTTTGCTTTCCTGAAGGGAGCGTGTCGATGCGTCATTGGCTGCATCCCGAATGCTCACGTTCTGGCCAATCAGCCTAATGTCCTTTCCAGCGACGATATCCGACGCAGTAACATCGAGGTCTTTGCCAGCAGTGACATTCACATCGCCCAGAACACTGCCGACAGTGCTGCCTTTTTGTGTCTGGCTTTGGGTGTCTTGCTGATAAGTGTTTTTAGCGGAACCCAGCGTAACTCCAATGCCACCCGTCCCCATCAAACCGGATTTTTTGGTCGATTGACGATGCTGCGCATCGAACGTCTCGGCAGCACTTTCGATACGAACATCGTTGCGCGCTTGAACGTTGGTTTCCTGCGTTGAAACAATATTGCTGGCAGACAACAGCACATCGTTTCCAGCCTGGACCAGCGTAGTGTTGCCACTAAGCGTTGAGCCGGTCAGTGATGTGGTGGTGGCTGAGTCGCTGCTCATTTTACTGGTCGTGGAGAGACCGAATCCGCCAGATTTAGACTTTGCCGACTGGGTGAAATCTGTATTGCGGGCTGCATTGAGATTTACATTGTTGCCTGCCAGAACCGCCAACTCGCCGGTGTCACTTTTAACGGTAGAGCCTGTCAGGTTGATGTCATTCGCTGCGACGACCGTGCTTTTGCCTTGAGACTCAATGACAGACGCAGCCGCTTGTGTGCTGTCGCTCTCCGTCATTCTGGAACTCTTCTTACCCCATGAGCCTTTTTTGGTTTCGGAGTAGTAAGAAGAAGTGGAGTTTTCACCCGCTTCAAGATTCAGATCGTTATTGGCGTACAAATACGCTTCATTACCGGCGGTGATCTTGCTGGCCACCAACGTCGTGTCGCGCCCGGTCTGACTCGTGAAATCATTTCCGGCGGTCAGAACACCACTCGCCTGAGTTGTCTGGCCGGTTGACGTGGTAATCCGCGTCTTGCCGTGCTTTTCCTTGCCGTCCACGTTGTGTACATCAGTGGCGGACGCGACGTACAGGTCGCGATTGGCTTGCACGTTCAGATCCTTGCCAGCGGATGCTGAACTGGCCAACACATTAATATCCCGCCCCGCATTCACCTCGACATTGCCACCGGCCGTCACCGTCGAGGCCAGGTTTTTCACGTCGGTGGTGACGACGGACTTGTGCCCGCCATCGAACAGTTGGTGTTTCTCGCTGCTGTCGGTCTTGGCCAGCAGGTTGATGTCGTTGCCAGCCTTGAGGGCGACGTCGCCGCCTGCGCTCATCGCGCCGTAGTTGGTGATATCGCGACCGGCCGAGACCGCGAGGTTTTCACGCGCCGTGATGGTGCTGCCGGTGTCGGTGATGGTGCGTCGGCCTGCGCCGTCGCGGACCTGAATGGCGGTGCGGTCGTTGAGGATGTCGCCTTTGACGGCGGTGAGGCTCACCTGCCCGCCACGAATATCGCCCGCCATGGCGTTGCGGATGCTGTCCTGCGCGATCATCTGCAGGTTATTGCCCGCATCCACCAGGCCGCCCTGATAGATGCTGCCGCCGCTGCTGACGTTGAGGTTGTTACTGGCGCGCAGGGTGCCGACGTTGATCAGGTCGCCGCCGGTGATGAGGTTCAGGTCGCGACCCTGGATCAGGCTGTTGCCGCGCAGGTTGCGCGAGTCGGCCTGGGCCAGGTAGAGGACCGGGACGAGGACTTTCTGGCCATCGACGACGCGGTTTTCCATCCACACGATGTCGTGGGTCAGGGCGCTGACCTGCTGGCCGGTCAACGCAACGCCAAGGCTCAGGTTGAGGGCGTCCTTGCTGGCCAGGGCGTTGTCCATCAGGTAGCGGTACTGGTCGTAGTCGCTGGCCAGGCCGTTGGCGAGGAAGCGCTGGCCGGTTTGCGCCAGCACGGCGTCGCGGATCAGGCGCTGTTCATACAGGCCGTCACCCAGACGACGCCAGTTGTTGTCGGGGTTGATGTTGAGGCGACTGAGGATGTAATCGGAACCCAGGAACTGCGACAGGTTGGTCAGGTTCGGGTTGGTTTCGATCAGGTAGCTGCTGGTCGGGTCCGGGTTGCGAATGAACAGCCCGTAGTCGCCCTTGGGCAACTGAAAGGTCGCGCCTGCGGTCGGGTCGACGGCGGCGAACGGAATACCCGTGTAATCCACGGGCGTGAAGACGGTCTGTACGCTGCCATCGGCGGCGACGCGTTGAACCGGCTGCACCGATGCGGTGGTTGCGGCGCTGACGTCGGTGGCCTGCTTGTTGATGGTGATGTCGATGCCGCCGACCTTGATGCCGGTCTGGTCCTCACCCAGCGTGCCGGTGAGTATTTCCGGCGTGTTGTTGGCGCGCAGCGAGCCGTTCTGCACAGTGCGTGCGACGTTCAGGTTGACCGTGCCGCCAGCCTGAAGTGTGGCGGCGTATTTGGGCTGCGGGCTGTCGGTCCAGACGGTGCTGTTGCTGAGCTCGTTGAAGCGGCTGTCCGATGAGCGTGCCTTGAGCACTTCGAAACGCGCCAGGTCGAAATTGCCCGCAGCGACGGCCGCGTTGAACGCCGGGACGTCGACAAACTCCATCTGGTCCCAGTAATCGGTATCGATGCGAGCAGGCGTGCCCCTCTGAATGTTGTTCTGCCCGGTGCGCTCGGACGCGCCCTGGTTGAGCAAGTCGTTGGCAGTGATGTTCAGGTTGCCGTTGGCGGCGATCAGGCTGTAGCGGTTCTGGACGTTGTCGGCCTGAAGGGTGAGGTCTTTGCCAGCGACCAGTCGCGCCGATGCAGAGTCCTTGGTGGCGGTTTCAAGGATTGTCTGGTCGATGGTGATCAGGCCACGCTTGAACGAGTCATGACCGTCACAATGCTGGCCGCACTGCCAGTCCAGACGACCGGAAACCACTTTCTGGCCCAGCTCGAACTCGGCCTTGGCGTTTTCCACGGCGGCTGCACTGATGGTGATCGAGCCTTCGCTTTCGACCGTGCCGGAGAGGTTGCTGAAACGCTGGGCAGCGCTGTTGTCCAGGTTGGCCACGCTCAGGTCGCCACGGCTGTAGACGTCGCCGTACAGGTTGCTGAACGTGCCGGTGCGCAAGGCCATCGCGCCACCGCTGAACAGCAGCGAATCGGCAGCGTTGGTGATACCGTTGCGGGCGTTGAGGTTGACGTTGTTCTGTGCGCCCAGTGTGCCGCGGTTGTCGATCCGGGCTGCATCGATGCGCAGGTTCTGGCGAGCGGTCAGGAAACCGAGATTGTCGAGGGTGCCGTTGAGGTTCAGGCGTGTATCAGTGCCGCCACCGATGCGGCCGCCGTTCTGGCTGAGGTTGTTGGCATTGACGGTCAGCAGGTTCTGGGCCGACAAGCGTCCGCTGTTGATCATGTCGCCGGTCAGGTTGACGGTCAGGTCGCCATCGCTGAGCAATTGGCCGCCGTTGTTGAGGCTGCGCAGGTTCAAGGTCAGGCCTGAACCGCTGGCCAGTCGGTCACCGGCCAACAGCGCCAGTGAATCGCTGGTGTAGGTCAGCGCGTTGTTGAGCTGCACGTTGCCCAGCCCGTTAACGGTGCCGAAATTCCAGTCACCGCTGCCCAGCGCCGAGATGCTGCCGCCCGCCCCCGTCACCCGATTGAAATCCAGGGTCATGAGGCCGGTGTTGGCGTGTTCGATGGTGCCGGAACGGTTGTCCAAAGCGTCGGCTTTGAGGACGAAACGGGTGTTGCCGACTTCGATGCGACCCGCGCTGTTATTGATGCTACCGATGAAGTCGAGGGTGCTGATATTGGCCGCAGGTGCACCTGCAGTTGCACTGGCAAGCGCAGGCGATGCACCTGCACCGCTGACAGGCGGGGTGTTCAACGCCCGAATCTGTCCGGCGCCGCTGTTATCCAGCGCCGTGCCTTTCAGGGCAAGTGAGGTGTTGGACTCGATCAGGCCGCCACGGTTGATCAGGTTGTCGGCGGTGATGTCGACGGTGTCGCCGCTGAGCTGGCCACCGCTGGTGTTGGACAGCGTGGTGCCTTTGAACAGCAGCGCGGTCTTGGCAAACAGTTTGCCCGCGTTACTGCTCAGCGAGTCGACGGTGAGGGTCAGGCCGTCCTTGAGGCTGGCGATCATGCCCGCCTGGGTGCCGTCGCTGCTGTTGTTCAGCGAACCCGCCGTGATGTCCACGGCATCGCCCTGCACAGTGCCGCCGATGTTGCTGATGCTGCCTGCGCCCACTTGCAGGCGCGTCAGGCCGCCGGAGGTCAGCACCGTGCCGCCGTTGTTGTCCAGCGAACTGCCCGTGAACGTCAGGCCGCCGGACCCGGCGACCAACTGGCCTTTCTGGCCGTTGCGCAGTGTGGTCGCCTGCAGGGCCAGCTGATTGCCCCGGATGCTGCCGCCCTGGTTGTTGAGGTCGGCCGTTCCCGTGATGGTCACCAGACTGCTGCCCGCATCGATGATGCCGGTCAGGTTGCTCAGGACGTTGCTGACTTTCAGCGTGACGTCGCCGCCATTGCTGACCACCGCGCCTTTGTTGTCATTGATCAGGCGCGGCGAATCGATCTGCACGCTGCGGCCGAGCAAGGTGCCGGCGCTGTTGTCCAGCCAGGCACCGCTGAGCAGCAGGCCGCCATCACTTTGGATCTGGCCACTGCTGTTGAGCAGTTGCGCCTGGTTTGCGGACAGACCAAAGTTCAAGGCCATGCCTTGCGCGCCTGCGGCCAGCAATCCCTGATTGCGATTGTCCAGGCCCGATGCCGTCAGGTCGATGCGGTCGCCGACGATCCTGCCACCGCGGTTGTCGATCAATGCGTTGGGCGCCGTGATGTTCACGCCCGCACCCAGCACACTGCCACTGCGGTTATCGACGGCTGTGGCGTTGAGGTCGAGATTGCCGGTGACCGCCAGCAGGCGACCGCCCTGGTTGACCACATCGCCGCCAGCGACTGTCAGCCGGTTCTGGGCCTGAATGGTGCCGCCGGTGTTGTCCAGCGTGCGGCGTCCGGTTACCTGAGCATCGCCTGCGCGGGCGGACAGCAGACCTGTGCGGTTGGTCAGGGTCTCTGCGCTGACATTGAGGCTGTTGGCGTCGATCTGGCCGTTGCTGTTATCCAGCGAGCCCGCATTGATTGCCAGGCTGCCGCCTGCGGCCTGAATCAAACCGTCGCGGTTGTCGAGGCTGTCGAGTTGCAGGTTGGCCGCCTGCCCCGTAGCGAAACGAATGACGCCTGCCAGGTTGACGATGGCGGGCGTGGAGACGAACAGCGACTGTTCGCCGACAATCCGCGCTGCCAGCCCCTGGTTGGTGATCCTGCCGCTGTTCAGGGTGACCTGGCCGCCCTGCACCACATTCTGGTTGGTCAGGGTCTGAGCTGCGTTGATAGTCAGTGCACGGCTGGCTTCGATGTTGCCGGTGTTGGCGACCACCGGGGCCGTGATGCTCACATCACCCGTCGTGTTGCGGGTGTTGTCGGCTTCGATACCGGACGCGATGGTACCGGCGTTGGTGACCTTGCCTGCGTTGATCTCGATACGGTCGCGCGCCGCCAGACTTTGCTGGTTGACCAGTTCACCGGGCGTGCGCACGTTGGCGCTGGCCGCATAGGCCCTGCCGGTCATCTCGACACTCGGGGCGCTGACGTTGAGCGCACCCTGCGCCGACGCCTGGGCCATGTTCAGGTGGCCGTTGGCATCGATCTGAATATCACCGGCACTGGCTGCCATGTTGCCAGCGGTTCGTACGCCGACGCCCTGCTCGGTGCCCACCAGCTTGATCGCGTTGGCGTACATGCCGCCCAGTGCCGAAGAATCGATGGCCAGTTGCGGCTTGTCGGCAGCGTTGGCCGCACGCGCGGTGGTCGTCAGGTTGTCGGCGTTGACGTCGTTGGCACCGGTGACGATGTTCAGCTGTCGGGCATAGATGTCGGCGTTGATCTTTGCCGAACGGGTGATCAGGTCGAACTGATCGACTGCGCTTGCATCAAGGCCCTTGCCATCGATGGTGATGCTGCCGCCGTCCACGGCAAAGTGGTCCAGCTTGCCATTGGCATCCAGCACCGGCTTGCCGGTACTGAGCGTGACGCGCGGCGTGTTGATGAAGCCGCAACCGTTGCAGGTCACGCCGTAAGGGTTGGCGATGATGACGCGCGCTGCCTGCCCGGCCACTTCGGTGTACCCGTTGAGCTGGCTGGCGTTGGCACCGGTTACCTCGTTGAGAATGGTGCCAGCGGCACGTCCGCCCAACTGGCTGTTGCCCAGAATATTACCGCCCAACTGGGTGGACTGAATCGCGTTGGTCGCGTTGTTGAGGATGACGCCCTTGCTGTCGACGTTGTACTGCTGAAACTGGTTGTGCGAAAGCCCGGCCCCGTTGGGAGCAGCGATGTTGATCACCGGCACGCCGTTGCCTGCCTGGCCTACGGCAGTGTTGGTGGTGCCGCTGACGGCAATGCCGTCCGCCTGCGCCCAGATCGGTTGCCAGAACATGACGTTGGCAAGCAGCAGTGCCAGCAGACGCTTGGGCATGCCCATGAAGCGAGCGCGGTCGGCTATCGCCGCAGAGGGCTGACGGGCCAGCAAAGCCAGTTGATGAACGTCCATGTGGGCGACCTCGTAAAACGTTATTAAAGGAAAAAGTCCATGCGGAAATAAATCGGCGCTTCGCGCTCGATCACGTCAGGACGTTCCAGAGAATGAGCGAAGGTCACCGATGCGGCGACGTGCTGGCCGCGGGTGAACAGCTCAAGCGAGTTGCTGGACAGACGACCATGCTCTTCGCCGTTGTAGCGGTTGTTGCGGATCACACCCTGGTCGTAACCAGCGGCGGCGCCGTATTCGGCGAACACCGGACGCAGCCAGTCGAAGGTAACCGGTCGAGCCCAGCGTATTTCGTTGCGCCAGTAGCCGCCGCTGTCGCCGGACAGAAATTCATCCTTGTAACCGCGTACCGAAGACGATCCGCCCAGGCTCAGTCGCTGCGGGCTGAACAGCACGTCTTCACTGCGTTGGCCGGTGGCCAGGCTGGTGAAGGTCAGGCTTTCGCCCCACAGTTGAAACGGGTGCAGGTAGCTGATGGTGCCGGTGTATTTGCGATAACGTGCATCGGCTTCACCCGGACCCGGATCGTGGCTGCCCTGCGCATCGAGCAAGCCGATGCCCTGTTGCATACCCAGGTCGATGTTGACGAACGCCGAGCCGACCCGTCGACCATGGTTGATGCCGAACTGAGCCTCGGTGATGCGGTTGCTGCTCAAGGCCAGTTTGGTGTCTTCGACGTAGTTGTTGGTGCGCAGGTAGGCCAGACCGGCATTGAGCGAGGTCTTGCTGACCGAATCGCGATGGATCACGCGCTCGGCGCGAAACTGGTGGTTTTGGCTGTCACCGTCCTGCTTGAACTTGAAGCCATCGGCTTCAGCCCGCGAGCGGTATTCGCTTTCACTGTACAAATAGCTGAAGGTCCACCAGCCCCACGGCAGGCTGTAAGACAGCATGCCGTTGTGCGAGCCCTGCTGGTGATCGCTGACTGCGTCATGACCACCGCGCACGCTCAACTGGTCGGCAAGGCCCAGCGGGCTATCCCAGTCCAGGCCCACGTTCCACTGCTGTTCGCCGGTGCTGCGCTGACCGTCGTTGTTGCGCGACAGGTTGGCGCGCCAGGGTTTTTGCGGGGTGTTCTTGACCACGACGTCACTGCCACCAACGGCCTGGCCGGGGGTCAGTTCCATCACGGCCTGATTGGACGGCAGCCGGTTGAGCTGGTCCACCATCTGTTCGATTTCGCGCAGATTGACCAGGTCGCCTTCGCGGCCGGGAAAGGTCATCGCCAGTTCACGATCCGACAGCCCGCTGTCGGCGTCGCTGCGCAGTTTCTCCAGCTTGCCTTCGATGACCAGGACCTGCAGGTCACCTTTGGACAGGTCCTGTTGCGGCAGGTACGCGCGAGTCGTTACCAGACCCTTCTCGATGTAATGGTCGGTAATGGCCTTGAGCACGTCGTTGAGCTGCGCCACGCCCAGGCACTTGCCTTCATAAGGCTTGACCAGCGCCGCTCGCTCGGAATCCGACAGCGAATCAGCGCCTTTGAGCTCGATGCGATTGATGTTGAAACACCGGGTGTCGGTCGGCGCAACGGGCGCCGTCGGGGTGGTCTGCTTGCCAGGCAGCTCCTTGAGTTGTTCAAGACGCCGACGCTGTTCTTCGAGCAGGCGATCCTGACGATCTCTGATGAGATCCTGCTCGCCGGGCGTTGCCGCCTGGACGGGTGTCAACGCCCCCGTGGCCAGCATTAGCGCGCACAAACTCAGCCATGTCCTTTTAGAGGCAAGCATAGATATTCCATTAAAAGCACTGCAGGTGTGAGATACACCTGAACGGGTGGGACAAGCTGACGGTATGTATGCTGCTGGATAGAGGCCAAGTGATATCAGGTGTAACCGTCGTGAAACAGACCGCACAAATAAGCGAAAATTCCCACACCGAGACTTTATTTTGGCACCGCGCGCCTGAAGAAACGCCACTGAACCGTCAACCCGCTCACCAGTCAGCATGTGTAACCGCCCGCCATGATTCGAGGCTCTCACATGCCCGTTTACCTGCTCGACTACCGCTTCAACGACGAATCCCGCAGCCATTCGCTGGAACTCGACCAGCCCGAACTCCAGGCCCACGAAGCGGCGCTCCACCTGCTTGAGCTGCACTTCGGCGACGCCGAAAACAGCCTGATGATGCCCAACGCCGACGCAACACCCGACGAGGTTCTGGCCAAGGCCGAGCTGTTGGGGCTGACGCAAATCCGTGTCAGCCGACAACCTGCTCAATGAACGGACCTGATGCATGAACCCGACCACCCCTGACGGGCGCTACTTCGTCGTCAAAGGACAATTGTGGCGCTGCTCCAATCCCTCACTTACCGAAGAGGAACGTCAGCGCTTGGTGAACGAACTCATGGATGCGCGTCGGGCAGTGAAATCAGCGAAGGCCACTCAGGACTCTGCCCAGCTCAAGCAGGCCAGAGCAGATGTAGACGCAGCCAAGGTAGCGCTGGGGGAACGCGGGCCGGTCTGGTGGAAGGATGGCGCGCCGGACTACAACCGGCATAAAGTAGACAACACGCCTTATGCGCAGTGGTATCGGTCGCTGTAGATTGACGATAGCGAGTCATACCTTTCGAGGCGTGTGACTGCAGCCATTAAAAGGACATTTTCTTGAACAAGAAGCAACGCGACGGTATCAGCAAGCTGCTCAGCTATGTGCTGCGCCATGCGCCGGAATCCATGGACCTCACGCTGGATCGTGATGGCTGGACCGACGTCGATACCTTGATCGGCAACGCCAGGCACCACGGCCACGACTTCGATCGCGAGATGCTTTGTGAAGTCGTCGAAACCAACGAAAAGAAACGCTTCACGCTGTCGGAAGACGGTCAACGCATCCGCGCGGCACAGGGGCATAGTTCAGGGCAGGTGGACGTGCAGCATGTCGAGAAAACCCCGCCCGATCGGCTTTACCACGGCACGGCCGAACGCTTTATGCCTTCTATCAAGACCCAGGGCCTGATCCCGGGCAGCCGGCACCATGTCCACCTGACTGAAAGTCCTGAAACCGCGATGGATGTCGGCAAGCGCTACGGCAAACCCGTCCTGCTCGAGATTGACGTGCAAGGCATGCAAGCAGCCGGCGCTCGGTTCTTTCAGGCGGACAACGGTGTCTGGCTGGTCGACGCCGTGCCTGCGCAGCATCTGAGCGAGGCAGATGATTCACAAGCGTAAGCTCAAGGAGGTCCAAGCGTTCGATCAAGCGCCCCGGGGCCCTCTCTCACGTCAAATCATGCAACCCCTTCCCTAGCGCAGGCCCCACTTCAAAGCCGGAAAACACCACCTCCAGCCCGCCCCGTTCCGGGCTGCAGCACATGGGTCCAACCAGACACTCGCCCACTAGAAACGGTGCCAGTCGCAGCAATGGCCAGCGCACGCCATCCACG
>Ga0065712_10067978_pt1 | contig 18280 bp, 24 predicted proteins | sample MisRhiReplicate1_FD_59099 | JGI IMG/M metagenome (GOLD analysis project Ga0065712, IMG submission 59099) | Miscanthus rhizosphere microbial communities from Kellogg Biological Station, MSU, sample Rhizosphere Soil Replicate 1: eDNA_1 v3... | ecosystem: Host-associated > Plants > Roots >...
TTCTATCTCTGTTTAGCAGGGCTGGTCTAAAGAGTTTTGGAGCAGGATTAGCTCCTCAACTTCCTTTGATTGGTCTTGGACTTGGAATGTCGTTGGGTGGTCCATCCAAGCTAGGAGGAATTCTTGGCGGGGCAGGTGGATTGCTATTGGGTGGTTCTGGACTTGCATTCTTAGCTCCATTGTTGGGTCTTGGAGGCGCTCTTGGAGGAGCAGGAGGCGCTGCCGCTGGAGCTTTAGGCGGTGCCGCTGGTGCAGGGGGAGCAGGAGGACTACTGGGAACTCTGACTCCACTTTTGACCAATCCGTTTACAATCGCAGCCGGAGCAGCATTGCTGGTTGGTGCATACTTCTTGGGTCGCAAGAAGCAGCGACAACGTGACGAGAAGTCTCGTGATGAACTAAAGGGCGATGCATTTTCTCAGATTGATCAAATTCTTAAGAACGTTCGTGCTGATCGCATGGATGGTATTGACGGTATTACCCAAGCTGAAGCTATTCGTGACCAGTACTTCCAACAGATTTCTACGTTGAAAACAAAGTCAGTCAAGCAATCGGCTGAAAACTATCGTCCATACTTCGATGCCAAAATTGAAGCTATCCGACGAGAAGCTGATTTACAACTGCGTCGTAAGGAAATTTCTGATAAACTTGTTCCCGAATTCGCTTTGGGTGGGTGGGTTCACGAAGATCAAATTATCAAGGTTAAGGCCGGAGAGCGTATAATTCCCCCTGCCCTACAAAGAGGATTGGCACAGTATGGTGGAATCATCGGAGGAACTGATAGAGGATTTGACGACACATACATGTTTGCTCCTGCAGGAACAAAAATTGTACCTAATAGTGTAACACCTAGTCCAGTCCGTTCAACAGATATTCGTCCGATAACTGTAAATGATCAACAAGGAGGAAATATGGGAGATATTATTATCAATATGGAGTCTTCTTTTGATGAAAATGGATTGGCACTAAGAATTGTTGGATCGAGTACGGGTCAAAATATTATAACTAACGTTACCAATCAGGCAATAACTGATAGAAGAGTTAGGAGAGTTTAATGCCTCTAAGTATTCCTTCTGAAATACAAGACATGTTGGACACAGGTTCAATATATGCGGTTACTTCTTTAGACGTAGTGTTTGGGGGAAGTGGGGCCGTTATTAAACATTTATCTACTGAGAGGGTTTTATCAGTTGTCACAGATACATTTGGGGAAGTAGATTATGATTCAAACCTTAGGGTTTCTGGACAATTAAATCAATCTCTAACAATTTCTGTAGACCGGATGGATTTGACTGTTCAAAATGTGGATTTAGTTTTTGGGGGTCTTATTGTTGATAACCCTGAATATCTTAACGGAGCGAAGGGTATTTTAAGTATAATTTATATTTCTAACGGTATTAAGAAACAACTAGAAATATTACACGGACAGATTTCTAATGCCTCCAGTGAAGACACAGAGTTGAAATGTCAATTGGTATCTTACTTATCTTTAAGTGGTCCTTTGGGCGGATGGAGACCTTTAATGAAACACTGTGGATGGAGATTCAAGTTTCCAGGGTGTGATTCTACTGATCCTTCATCGACGTGTTCTCACTTATTTGAAGATTCTAATGGATGCTCTTCTAAAACTCCTGCTCCACGATTGGTTAATCCTGTTCCTTCAAATAATCAAGGCAGTTTTGGAGGATACGTATTCAAGTCAGTAATACCTACAGGATCAGTTGTCAAAGATCCAAAAGGAATAGTGGATGAAGGTAATGATTTTAATACTTATACCCGTAATAGAGATGGATGGGAAGGAAGGCACGTAATACCAAGCGAACATTACGGATTGTAACATGGCGCGAATTAATGATTTGGAAAAAGGGTTTGAAAAAACTTTGGCCTACGCTTATGGCACTCACGTAGTTCAGGGCCATCTAATAATGCACAATATTGACATTATTGGAACTGACAAGCAAGTAACCTTGTTGATGGCTTTGGGAGACGGAGCTTATACAGCAGCAGGAGATGGCTCTTGGGGTTTATGTACTGTCAATGAACTCGCTGAAGGATGTGATGAGAATGATAAAATTTTGGCAACTTATTCGTCCCATGTAAATCTTGACCTTTTGGAAGATGGTTCTCTTGAAAAGTCTGGAGGAAGTGCATTTACTTATGATGCTAATGCATATTCTGAACCTACCTTTGACGGAGATCATTGTTTCTATATTGAATGGGAGGCCACAGAACAAAAACACACTCAGTTAATTTCCATACTGATTGAAGATACATTGGCCACTCCAAGCAGTCGTAATGGCTGGCAAATGAACGAAGCTTTTGGTTCAACTCCTGTACTTAATACTATCGTTGCAAACTCGTTTGGAGGAGACGTAAGTTATACATTCCCTGCAAAATTTACTATTACAGGAGACGGTGCTGGTAACGGACAACTGCAAGTTAATGGGGGACTTGGAACTGGTTTTTCATATGATACCTCCAAAACATATAGAGTTAGAGTTGCAGTAGGGGGTCTTGATGGGATTCCAGTAGCAGTTGCTCCTCCAGTATTTGTTTCTGCCGGGTTTGGAGTGACCGGAACAACCAGTGTGTGTCCGAGTGTAAAAGGAGTTTATTATGGTGGTAGATTAATCTCACCTGATAGCTGGCATTATCATCCGGGAACTTTTTCAACTGGAGCAGATGATCCTGTTCAGGGAATTGACTCATTTTTCCCTGGAGGAATCACGTATTCTGCAACTGCATACATAGCTATTAGATTACCTGTTGGAGTAGCAGAAGACGCAGATCCTTCCAAAGTAGCTGTAATATTAGAAACGTCCTGTATAGGAGATTATGACATTAATGGAAACCTAACCGAAATAAGTTATTCTGCAAATCCTGCTCGTGTTAAGGCTGACATGTTAAAACGTAGAGGACAGCTTAGTAGAATTAATTGGGACTCTTATGTTCAAGCTCGTGATTGGTACAATGGACTACTTGCATGGGAATCTGGCGACACTGTTAATACATATACTGATATTAATCAAGCTCCAACGTATACACTGAGTGGTAATATACAGGGGAGTAGTGGAGGAGCGTTATCAAAAGTATCAGCTTCTACAGGATATGATAATTCTGCTGTTACTATTGAACGTATTGCTTCTGGCCAAGATGGAGAGTTTTCAATAACAGTTAATTCTGCCTTTCCTACTTTTATCGGAGGAGGAGCAGCATACCTTGTTGATAAAAATGGTAAAGTATGGTTTGGTATAGCGTGGGGAAACGGTCACGTTGCCTTTCTGGCTAACGGAGTTGCTATTGATGATGCAACTACTCCTTATGATTATCCCGCATCTGCCCCAGTAACCTTTACTTTGAAAAGCAACGGGGGCAATTTTATCTTTGAACAAGATGGGGTTGAAAAAACGCCTCCACAAGGAAGCTCATTAGTACCTTTAGACACAGATTTATTTGGAAAGGTTTTATTATATCAGAATACTGCTACCATTTCTGCATCAAATATTGTTGGACAGATAGTTAATACTACGTCGTTAACTACAACTGAAGTTCCTAGATTTGAAGCTCATCCTGCTTTTACGTCTGCGGTTGGTCTGACTGATGCTTTAGATTTTGTCGATTCCCTTTGTGCTTCTGAAACACAGGATGCGGGTAAAGAGATCATATTCATTACTCCAGCAACTCCTTCACCAAGAGTAAGTGCGTTCACTTTTACTGAAGGTAAAAATGTTATTGACGGTACATTGAGGGTATATAAACGAGATGTTAGAGAACGTCCTAATCGTTTATCAGGGGTCTTTAGAAATTTAGATACGGTATACTTGGAAGAAGACGAAGTATTTGAAACGAGAGATGCCCTGTTTGATCAGGTTGGATACATAGTTGATCCGGGTGCATTGAACTTCGCATCGATGCATACTAGTCAAGCGCAAAGGTTAATAAAATATCAGATGCGAAGATTATCTGATGATAGCCTGTTTTGTGATCTTAATGGTATGCAAGACAGTGTTAAGCTTTTACCAGGAGACATCGTTACTGTAATTAGTGAGAAGTTATCGGGAGGCATAACTAATCCTACAGAGTTTATTATAATACAAGCTTCTAGGGACAGTGGAGAAAGTACAGCTTATACAAGGTCATTTGTATTACAAGAGTATCATGCTACAGATTATTCCGATACAGATCATGGCCCTAGACAAGTCACTGTTACAGATCCAATACCGTCCCCTTTTGAAGGACCAGATGCTCCGGTATTGACTTTAACACAGTCAACGTCAGATGCAGGAGGAATAGTTACAAATAAGATTTTAGGAACCATTCATTTTGCTACTTATCTTTACAATCAAACAGCTAAAATATATGTAACTTTTCCTCTGCCTGATGGATCAGCGGGTACTGAAGAAATTCCTACAGGCATTGAAGTATCTCCTATTTCGGGCAAGTCTGAGGGATCTTTTGATTTTGTTGCTCCCCTACTAGGGGTGTATAAATTTAGAGCTGAAGCTATATCTTATACAGGAGTTGTAGGAGGATCTGGTATTGCGTTAATAACCATCGGTGAATACTTGATCGACGATGATGAGGAACTACTCGTAGAAGATGGAGAGTTATTAACGGAGGGATAAATGAGTAAACCACACAGTCAAGCAACCTCAATACACAAGGGAGCTTACATACAATCCTCTGACCCAGGATCGGTCGGAGCAAACATTCTTTGGTTGGATACAACTTCTGGCTTTGTTCTTAAGAAGCGAAATTCTGGAAATACCGGATGGGACACAGTTGCCGATTTATTAGTAAGTAATGATCAAATTACAAACGCGAAATTGGCAAATATGGTCCAAGCTACAATTAAAGGACGTGCAGTAGGAGCGGGTACAGGTGATCCTACAGATTTAACAGGAACACAGGTTACTACAATTCTTGATCCTATGGTCGGTGATTCAGGATCAGGAGGCACGAAAGGATTAGTTCCGGCCCCTGCGGCAGGAGATGCGGCAGCGGAAAAATTTCTAAAAGCAGATGGAACTTTTGCTGTGCCTACAGTAGGTTCAGGTAGTCTTGCCAATGATAGTGTAACAAATGCCAAATTGGCAGATATGGCCAACGCCACTGTCAAAGGTAGAACTACAGCAGGAACTGGAGATCCAGAAGATTTATCTATGTCTCAGTTGTATACTTTAATAAAGTCTCAAATAGAATTAGAACTTGAAGTAGCAGCTAGTGATGAGTCAACGGCTTTAACTACTGGAACTTCTAAACTTACTTTCTATTGGCCATTTGGTGCTTCTGTAACAGAAATTTTCATTGGTCTAACTGCACAATCAACTTCTGGAAGTGTAACAGTAGATGTTAATAAAAATGGAACAACTGTTTTCTCAACCAACCCTTCGATTGATGCAAATGAAGATACTAATTTGACTGGGACAGTCGGATCTCTTTCTTCTAACCCAACGTCATTTTCAAAAGGAGATAAGATGACAATTGATATAGATGCTGCTGGAACTGGCGCTAAAGGATTAAAAGTTATCTTTATATACAAACGAGCATGAGTTATCTAATCAATCCATTTCTTTCATTTGCAGCAGGAAGTTCTCCATTATGGGCTTTTGAGTGGTATGCAGAAAATGAAGGATTGTCTAATGGTGCAAGTGTGATCCAGCTTACTGATACGTCCGGTAATGCTAACAATGCTACGCAAAGCACTTCGGGCAAGAGAGGTACATACACTACAGCAGGACTTGGCGGTAAGGCATATGTTAATTTCGATGGAAGTGATGATACATATAACTTCACCAGTGCGATAGCAGCCACAACCAGTTTCACGATTTATGTCGTTTGGTACGCTGTTGCAACGCCGCCCGGCGGTGAGCATGATGCCGCACTTGTTGGCGGCGGTATCAACTACCAAATGAACAACCATCCGTTTTCACCAAATATGAATCCGTTGTTGGCTAGTTCTGTAGGAGCTTATCAAAACTCCGGTCAATCTCTTTTACCTAGAGGGGTCTGGCATCAGACAAATGTGTCTTTTGAAGAAGGGCCGGATAATTATGTTTTCCGCAACGACAAGACAGCACAGAACAGTGGAACAAGCGCACACGGATCGTGGTCACCAGGAATACAGTATGTCGGTTCACTTGATGGTAACACCGGAAGACTTTGGCTTGGAAGGATAGCTGCTATTTTGATCGCTTTTACCGCGCATGATCTTACAACCAAACAAAGTGTTGAAAACTCCCTAAGCACATTTTTCTCGGGAACGGTCTAAGACAAAGTGAGATGTTATGTCAATAGTATTAGAACCTACTATTCCAGTTGAAGTAGAAACTCGTAAGAATGTATTTATATCACAAAGTCGAACGGGTACTCGTCAGACTACAATTAAATCAGGAGTGTTTAGATTCTATACTCTAAACTTTAATGTTAGAGAATTGGATGAATATCTCACAAAAGTAACAGAATACAATACATATTATCCGAATACAGCCTTTGAGTGGACAAACGCCGATTTAGGAGCTAACGGTTTTCATCAGTTTACTTCTGAACTGAAAGCAACAGTTCAAGATCCCAACACGTTTTCATATTCGATTGAAGTTCGAAATCGTGATGGATTAATTGTTACCGATCCAGGATCAACCACGTTTTCCTTCAAACCAAATTTTGCTTATGATCTTACCAACACACGTAAGGTTTTAATAAGTGAGTCTATTGGAATGGCTCATGTTGGTCGTTCACTCAATGGAGTAGCGCGACAGTTTCAGTATTCCTTTCAAAATCGTAGTTTGAATGAACTTTTAGAAGCAGAAAATTTTTGGGCATTTCATTATCCACAAAATTTAATAACATTTGCGGATGATACATTTGATGAATCTATGTCTTTTTGGTTTGATAGTAATTTTAAGTGGACAGTTAAGGGAGTGAATCTAATTGACTATACATTCGTTTTTACTGAAAATATCTGACCCAGATCTCAAATGTGGGCAAGGGTATTCTGTACAAGGGCTAATCAAGGGGCGGAAGTGCCCTCCAAATCGATTTATACAGCTATCCCTAGCTGACTGGATAAGATGGCTTCAATCTCCAGTTCTAGGTCGTCTATGGTCTTATTATTCTGCACTTCAAAGTCAATGCGGTCGTCCGGTAATCGCTGGTCACTGATATGGCTGTTTACTGCGGTTATACCCGGCCTGTTAACCCTTATGACCTCACCGCCCAAATTGTGGATGAAATCACATTCGTCAGAGAAACGTACGTCAGAAATGACAACATTACCTTTGGCCTTGCGGATGCGTCCCATGATTACGTCCATCCAAAAATGGTCCCCGATAACATGACGCCCGCCTTCGGTGCCGAGCCTTTGAAGAAGCTCCCTAATTTCCTGTCCGTAAGGAGTTTCTTTGTAACCCTCCCAACTGACCTCATCGATAACGTCTCTTACTCTTACAACCTTAGGAGTCAAAGGTAAAACTCCTGTGTCAACGACAATATCCACGATAGGATTGATAGCGTAAAGCATTTCCCTCATTGGGTCTCCAAATCCAATTTTAGTAAAACCATGTTCTCTTACTAGGTATTTTGCTACGACATCTTTGCCAACCCTAGCAAATCCTGCGACGCCTAAAACTAATTTTGCCATATAACCCTTTCTTTTGTTTGTATTTGTATTTTTTACTTTGATATAATTAAGTCATGGATACAAAAATTTGCTGTAGTTGTAAAACTTCTAAGCTTATTAACGAGTTTTGGAAAATGAAATCTCGTAAGGATGGCTTAGATCCTCGTTGTGCTAAATGTGCTAGTAAACAAAAAGCGCAAAGCACCCAACGCACAAAGATCAAAGATCCTAAAGCATTTAACGAGCGGCGTAAGCGTTACAGACGAACCTATTGTCTAAATCATCCTGATCGTATAGATGCTTATAACCATAAACGCAATTTACGACGAAAGTTTAACATGACAGTGGATGAATATAACTCTTTATTAAACAAACAAAATGGAGTTTGTGCCATTTGTTTTGAATTACCCGTAACAAAGCGATTAGCAGTTGATCACGATGCAGAAACCTCAGTTATTAGAGGATTATTATGTGCTAATTGTAATACGGCTATCGGGCTATTAAAGCACAATCTTCAGCGACTTGACTCGGCTAAGAACTATTTACAAAATGGTTAATACCACCTTGCCATATATTCACCAAATTTTTGTTCGAACGAGTCGTCGTTGAAATGTGAGTGATAGAAGTCTTGTCGTCCTGTCATACTCAAGCGGCCTCGGTTATGATAACCTTCGTAGTCTTGGAGAAACACTTGAACTGCCCAATTCTCATAGTCTTCCTCAGGACATTCATCACAGTAGCGAGCCCGCCCTCGATCCATGTAGAGTTCTACATAGAAATCTCTATGTGATTTTCGAGGATAGTGTTTCTCAGGGTTCTTTAAGCTAAACTTCCAACCACGAGTATCGGACAAATTAGAGATTACAAAATCATCTTCAAACTGCATGACAACTTTCTCAACCAATTTGAAGATTCGTTCGCCTTCTTTTTTGAGTCGTTGACTATGTTCTTTAGCTACCCGCTCCTCGTCTTTTTTAGCTTGCTCGGCATCGGCAACTTTCTTCTTTGCTATTTCTCGTGCGTTCATTATTTATCTCCCAACACAACTATTTCAATTCCGTAACTTTTCAACAAACGTTCACAATCGTCACACAAAAAGTTGTGACCGATTAGTAGCGCCTTCTTAGGCATTCGTCGAGTCAATTTTAGTGCTCGAATTTCTGCGTGTTCTGAGTTACATCCGTTCCGAGGATAGTTTTCTTTAGTTGTTACCATTGACAACTGACGACAGATCCCCTCAGGATTACAGTGATTACTCTGCATTGAAACAACCTGTCCTTTATCGTCAAAAAGAACACAAACGACTGCTCGCTTTTGACAGGTTGAATCCTTCATTGTTCGTACTATCGGATTATATAGATCCGCTAATACGTTATTAGCCCAATTGGGTTTTGTTGGCATTTAAGTACGCCTCAGACTCCGTTGGATTGTCGGGGAAGGCAGAACGAAAGGTTGTGTTCATTATTCGTTCAACCAATGAAAGACACCAATTAAATGCGCTTCGGCATTCAGGATTGGCACAACAGATGTTGGTACATGATCCACCTTCTGGACCAGCGAAAAAATTATCTCCACCGCAATCGGGACATCCTCTTGTCAAATCCCAATGTTTGCCATCATACTCAAGTATGTGTTTTGAGCCATGAAACAAACGTCTTCTCAATCGTGCAAACATCATGCAGCTAATTTGAATCCTTCCGTTGATGTCGATTCTGGAAACGCATTTTCGAATCGAGTAAATTGTTTCTGGAAACCCATGTATACAGTGCCTGTTGGTCCCATGCGTTGCTTTGCGATAATGATTTCTGCTTGACCAATATTGGTCGGCATCGCTTGTTGTTGTTCCTCACGAAAGATAAATGCCACAACATCCGCGTCTTGTTCCAACGCCCCCGAGTCTCTAAGGTCAGCCAATTTTGGACGGGGATCTTCTCGTTTTTCAGGAGTACGATTAAGCTGAGACATTGCGATCAACGGACACTTAAGTTCCTTTGCTATGATTTTCAGTTCACGAGAGATGTCGCTGACTTCGTTCTGGCGATTCTCTCTACGCTTAGACGAAGATGTCATTAACTGCAAGTAGTCAACAATTATAAGGCCGAGCTTCTTACCCTGCAACATCAACTCAAAGGCCAACTTTCTTGCTTTAGCTCTCAGTTGCATAGGTGAAAGCATTGCGGTGTCATCTAAATAAATTTCTGAGTTAGCAAGCGTGGTAAGAGCACGGGCCACACGCTTCCACTCATTTAACGTCATTTGTCCGTTACGTAATTTCTGCGAATCAACACGAGCCTCAGAAGATAACATGCGTTGGACCAATGCCTCTTTGGACATTTCCAAAGAAAATATGGCAACTCCTGTATTGCCTAGAATGGCAGCATTTCGTCCAATCCCCATGCCCAATGCAGTCTTTCCAACGGATGGACGAGCCGCGATCAATATGAAGTCTTCATCATGTAATCCGCTCGTGATCTTGTTGAGTTCGCCAAACCCTGTAGTTAGTCCCGATAATCCGGTGTTACTCTCAGCTAATGCTTGTGCATGTTCAAGAACTGTTTGGCCCACAGATTGAACCTTTGAGAAATCCTGTACCCCACTATTAGAAAACAAACGAAACAGTTCGGTACTCACGGCTTCGAATACTTCCATCGAAGTATTGGCTTCTTTAAGTGCCTCTAGGTGGCCCTTTGCTAATAGACGAGAGATGCTACGCAAACGCGACTTCTCTAAAATAATTTGTGTGTACGACGGGAAAGTGTTTTCATCCGCATGTTCTCGAATGTTTATGAGGTAGTCGAGACTTCCCTCGTACCCCAACTTCTTGACCTCCTCGGCCAGAATTATTGGAGTCAGAATACGGTTCGACGCAGCCACACTAAGCATTGCCGTGTAGACAATTTTGTTCCGACTAACGTAGAAGTCCTCAGGTGCGAGTATTGGAACTACAGAATTAAAGAGAATGTTGTTCTTTAGGATTGATCCTAATATAACGCCTTCACACTCCGCGTTATGTGGTTCAACTACACCAGAATTTGAAATAAATGTGTTCAGGTCTTCTGAGATGCGTGTCATTGTTAGTCGTTCTTGTGTCTGTTGCCCTTGCTATTATTTTCTTTTGATGTCAAATACTGTAAATTTTCCAGTACATGAAGTCCACAAACATTCTTGCCTTGTAACGGAACAATATGATCGACCGTCATCCCTTTAGGACACGCTACATAAAACTGTTGAATTTCCTTAAGGTTGGCCCATTTAGGAATGGCTTGTAATTTGACGGCTTCTCTTTTTACTTGACAAGCTAGTCTGATTGCCAATCCTCTTGGCGAAGTTCTGTATTTCAGTGCCGCAAGTTTTCGATTTATTTCTATCTGTTTTGCACTTAGTTTGGCACGTTTTCTAGGTCTTTTATTAGCCTTACGCCAGTTACGAAAATAATCAGGATTGTTTTTTCTCCATATTGCATTATATGTGTTGTGTTTTTCTAACCTTCTCTTCCTTGCCCTTGCCGAGGATTCCAAAACTTGTTCTTTATTACAATAGTACCACTCTGATTGACATAACAGACAATTACCACCTGAGGTTTTACGTTGGCTTATATGCCCATTTTTACAAAGCTTTCCTGTAAAATACAAGGACAGACCTAATTGTTTGGCCTCTTTTCGTGATATAATTTTCATGTCAATTTCCTGACATGATTATATCAAAGTCTGTTTCTTTTTGCAAGAAGGTAATCGTCGAACCCTTTCGATTTTTTATCACTCCAATCCTCAATTTCTACTTCGAAAGTTTTAGAGGCCGTTTCAGACAGACGTAGTAACGCGGATTTAACATGTGGATTAGATTTCCAGTCGGAATCGAAAGCAAGAATAACTTTTTCGACTTCCGGTATTCCGGTTTTGATTTCATTTACAAGAGTGTCGTAATCGACCGCATTGACACCCGCAATAGATGCAACTCCTACACTACCGAGCGAAGCAATGCAATCGCCCTTTAGTCCGCCCTCAGTGATATAAATCTCTTTTTTTGAACGAGCAACGTTCGGACGAGAAAAGTGTATGAATGAACCAGACGATGCGCCTCGATACAGATCAGTTGAAGAGAACCAGAAATATTTTGTATCACCCCGACTAGGACGAATTTGCATGGCTCTGATCGCACCAGCAACATTGCGGTAAGGAATAAAGATACCTGAACCTTTGACGTTCATTCGACGTGTCTCATCCAAATAAAATCCTGGTACGTAATCCAAATTGTACAAGTCACTCAGGTACTTACATACAAATTGTCCATCTTGTTTCGAAGGTGTAGAACGATAGCGATTCTTTCGAATTATGTGTTCGGGAAGTCCTCTTGCCAATAATTCTTTGGCGTGTCGATCTTCGAGTACAAGACAGTCAAGAAGGGAGTCGTAAACTTTGGCGATCAATTCTGGAGATGCTTTTGGATCCATCGGTTTAATTACTTGGGGAATGAAGGGATTGAAATCCTTTCTTAAGTGAAGATAAGCTCCACTTTTTACTCTTTCTTTACTTCCTGCCTCTACTCGCCAACATAATACAACTTGTGAGTTAACGCCGCATCCAGTTCCGTTACAGACAGGACATCTATTACGCTTTGTTGAATTCTTTAGCTTCTCTCTTGCTGGCGTAATGTAGGTTGAACTGGTTTCACGCAGAAGCGGCATAAGACCATTATACCACAGTTTAAGAAAATTACAACCCTGCGTCTTGAAACAAGTCAATAACTTCTTGTGGCATAGTAGGATACACAGCCATTGCTTCGGTGTTAGTTAGTCTGCTGTCTTTAGCCGCTATCCCTAAGTTAGGATTTTGAGAAAAAGAGTAAGCATATCTATTTGCTAATCGAACGTGAGCCGTAGGCTGCACGTTGCCGTGACGGTCAAGAACGGGCTGACCAGCAGCATCCGTCTCGACCGTTATTTTAGTAACTTTGCCATACTCCAGTTTTCCACTTCGACCGGAGAGCCGACAAACTACATAATCTCCAACCTTTATCTCCTGTTTGAGTCTGTCCTTAACGAGTTGATTCATGTCAGTAATTGCTTCGAACGTTAGGGGGCGTGTCAACAATCTCACGATAGGCCGTTTTTGGTTTGCCTATGTAGAACAGTTTTATAGTGTCGTAGAGTGTTGCAGGAAGTGCTTCGTAGGTAATCTCTGTCAACTCCTGCGCCGTTTTGTTCGTCTCGTCGCTGTTCCACATTACCTCACCCGACGGTGTCGATCTGGAGGTCCAAGAATAAGCCTGATTAAGAACCGATGAATAGAAGATCCCGACCTTGCCGGGATCTCTAAACACCTTGATGGGTATTGTTAACGACAACGCTGGTTGTTTTACAAGTGTCATATCACACTCCGTAAGTTAGGAAATAGATGATGCGCCCAAAAATTAAGGCAACAATCGGGCGACCGAAGGTCGAGAGAACCGCAAGAACAACCTTAGCGCCTCCCTCCGTTGAGTCATCAGGTTTGCAGTCGATGTATTGATAGGTCATAAACGAAACCAGTGACGATAATCCAAGTGCCTGTCCGATACTTAGGGCGGGCAGACCGAACGGAGTCACCATAAACCATGCCCATAAGAACATCAGAGCAACTCCGTTCAGTACAGTGCCAAGCACCAACACAATGATAAATCCTAGACAACCAGCAGTGATTAATCCTGCGAGTCCTGCGTGATTCATTTCATCAACTCCCTCAAAGTAGTTTCAAGTCTCTCACGAATTTCTGGCAGAGTGACAAACTTCACTAGCTTACCATTCAGGAAAATGGTGTGAAGTAAACCACACTGTTCTTGTTCTTCCGTGCATTGTTCTGAAAGCGACCCGTCACTGTTAACTGCTAACAGTCCTTTCGCTGACTTCTTAAGTCCATCATCAGTTTTGGGCGTCTTGTAAACTTCGATCCCTTTGCCGTTGATGCGACCGTAGGTTGCTTTCATTGCCAACCCGAATACGTCACGAGTTGTGAACTGATAGGTAAAACTACCAATTCCAAACACCACATTGGTTGAAGCAAAACCTTGACGCTTCAAGTTGGTCAAGATTGCAAGACATCTTTCAAGTGTAATTGAGTCACCATAGATAACGCCAATGTGTGAGTCAAGTTGCTTGTAGCCCTTGCTGTTGACTGTCCCGCCGAATACTTCCCAAAGCAACTGTACGGCACCCTTAAATTCTGGAGAGCCAGCAGGGGCATCAGGATCGCCGCAGATAATCTTGACCGGATCACCGCTGTCAGGCCGAATAACAAGTTTGCCGTCCCGCGCCATAATTTGGTCTTTGATCTGTGGCAACAGGTCCGTCAAGACAGCAAAGAAGTCCCATGTATCTGACACAACCGACAGAATACCCTTAGGATACAATTCCAACAAACGTTTGAACGTTTCGAGTTCTGTCTCTTGTCCACCCAAACACATAACGGAGTGCTCGGTTGCAGGAACCGAACCACCAATCAAGTAGTTTTCCGCGTTGACACCGTAGAACTTCTCAAGGAAATCAATCGCCGGAATGGTATCCGTTCCAGTGAAGCTTGTCAAATGGGCAGCGCCAGACATCATTGCGGCCTCAAGTCCAAACATGCCTCGCATTGAAAAGTCGTGTCCTTGCCACTGAACGAATTCTGGAATGTCCGAAGTCTCCAAAGCAAACTTTGTCAGTATTTTCTTATACTCGAATGCGATGGTGGCTGAGTTAATCATGCCCCACGTTTCAAGTGACAATAATGTTTCAAGGTCGTTAGTCAACCAATAAAACTTGTCGTCAGTGTTCTTGATTGTCATCATTGGAACACGCAATTTGCACAGGGAACCTTCTTCAAGGGCTTTGATCTCGATTGGCAGATAGCCAAGATCGTGAAGGGCTTCGACGTGCTCCATTGGCACGGCATCCGGTCCAAGTGACGTGTCCAAACGCCTCTTGTATTTTCGTACAGCTTCTTCCTTCGGAACGTTAAAGAATGTTTCGTTGTAGTGATCAATCAAATACTCAATCACAAAGTATTGAAAACCGAACACAACCACCTTATCAATTCCTGGTAGTCGGCTCCCTCTCGGGGTCAAGTTTGAGTATACCAACTCTGTACCATTGGGGTACTGTCGTCGGTGGTCCGTTTTGTAGAAGTCCTTAAGGACTAACGCATCTGGTCTAAACATAACTTGTTATTTTCAGTGCAAGCGAAACGTATTCGTTTCCGATTCCCTTTATATATTTTGTACCTTTGGGAATGTAGCAACGTACAATTACTTGTCCGCTGCCTTGCTTCCACTGTGCTTGGCTCAACGTAGAGTACGAATGAAGACCTTGATTAATTTCAAAGGCGGTCTTTCGCTTGATAATCTTTCGACCAAGTTGATCCGTGAAACACGGAGCCGTTTTTGTTTCTCCTAATTCATAATCAATGGGATAATGAACAGATCGCAACTTGTTGTTGCGGAATTTGTTCAAGACTTTGTAACAAACAATATGTCTTGTTGCTTCCTGAATTTCAGCACCATCCCGTGGTATTAAACACATATCAGTATTCTTTCGCGTAATTAATCTTAACGTTCTTTGGGCGCGGAATTCGCATTCCCATTTTTCTGTAATCTTCGTTTTTTAACAACGCCCTCATCGATTTAATAAACACTGTATGGGCACCGTTAATAAGAGAATACCTCACTTCTCCCAAAATGTCAAATTGTGGATTGGCCTCCAACCAATCTGCAAGTTCTCGAAACGCTGCCGAAGGAGACTCATAAGACTCGACGCTGACGGCCTTAATTAAACAAGGTTGAAAGGTCACTGATTTCATATCACATTCCGTAAGCTGGATGATCTGAAAGTTCCTTAGAACCATGTACTATTGATTCGAGACGTTCAAGCCGTTCATCAAGCAGAACATAATTTGTTAAGAGAAGTTCCAATGCTTGAACGTCAATGGTCATTGTCTTATCTCCATGCGCCTTAGCGACAGTAACCAAAACGAGCATTTCCTCAATTGGATTCATTCGTACACAACCTCTTTTACTTTGAGTTTCAAAGCTACAATGTCTCCCTCGTCCCCTAACACATATTTTGTACCCTTTGGAATAACGCAGCGAATAACAGTATAAAGTTGAATACGTCGTGCCTTTTCTAAAGTGGTAAAAGCATGTAGTCCCTGATTTATCGCAGTTGGGTTAGTTCGACGAACAATTTTCCTATCGTTCTCGTCGGTAAAAAATTTGACTTCTTTTGTTTCACCGACTTCGTAAACTTCTCCATAATACGGCGATTTAAGAGTGCCGTTAGGATACCTTAGGAGACGTTTATAACAAGTAATTGAACGATTTGCTGTACGTATTTCAGTTTTGGCAATCAAGCACATTTTGGGTAAACCTTTCCAAATCTTGTGTAGATTTCGTCAACCAACCCGTCAAACACTCCCATTCCCTTAGTAAAGAATCCGTGTGTGACCATGAGAATGATCTTTTCCGCATTCTTTTCTCTGAGTCCCTTTGCAACTTCGATAAACGAACGTCCCCCGTCACAAATGTCGTCAACCATGACAGCGGTAACACCTGTCAAATCGTCTGCATGGACAACTACACCACTGATCTCTCCGGTCTTTGTATCCCGTCGTTTGTCACAAGGGATTACTTCTGTTTGAAGAATCTTAGCCAGTTTGAATATCTTTTTCTGTGCGCCAGCATCACACGCTACGAGCTTACACGGCCCGATTCCGAATTGGTCAAAGAATGGAGCAAAAATCTCTGCTTGTGTAACCACTTTAACGTTGTTTACAAGTGCGGCTACAACGTCTGAATGCGGATCGAACACGATAACTTGCTTTGCTCCAATACTGTTTACCAAATCGGCTACAACCTTCAAAGTAAATGCTTCGCCTGGATTAGCAACTCTGTCTTGACGGGCTGATGGAAAGTAAGGGATAAGAAGTTCGTTAACTTCTCGTCCTTCTCGCTTCAAAGCATCAACCAGAAACAAAAGTTCGATAAGTTCAACATCGCTCTCGTAAAACCAACTGATGTTAATTGGCTGATTACTGAGTCCGCTGACAGTAATAAAAGTTTCACCAACCGGAAAATTAATCTTGGTGAATGTTGGGGGATTCCACGGTCCAGTTAATTTAATCATGGTTTGATTATACCTGTGTTTCGTTAGCTGTCAAGCGGTCTGTATTCGACCGAAGGTTTGGCCGTGACTTCCACGAACACGGCCTCCTCGCTTGAGTTTAGGAATTCACCACGGTAAAGTTTGCCCGTGGTGGTGTCCTCTACGACCATGACGTTTACGTATTCAGTGATGGGGCGAGTCCTTACGTCCACAACGTTGTATACATCGGCCTTACCGCGCTCACTGAGCTTGTCAAGAGTTTCTTTGCTGAGCATTTTCATGGTTTTTAGTCCTGTCTCAATCCTTTGAACTTACCAAATCGCGGGCGGTAGTCCCAACCGAAATACTCGACCGTACCGACCTTACCCAAAAACTTGTCAGGATTCTGGAGCATGTACGTTCGATCCTCTACTGTCTGACCTGATGTACCCGCTTTGAAATCCACAATCGGCTTGCCTTGAGCGTCAACCAAAGGCTTTCCAAGTTCGATGAGTAGTTCCTTTGGCAGATCGAAGACAAACGTTCCGACAAATCCACCCCGTACATCTTCCTCAAAACCGATCAACGTGAATTCTCGATCCTCGAACAGTTTAACCTTAACCAACTGCCACGAGCGTTTGTTCTCATAAGGAATTCCAAGAACGCGAATCATTAGCCCTTCGTAACCGAGTTCAATCCATCGTTCCAATTCGACTTGAATGTTTTCATCCGTGGCGATAATCTCTTTGGATTCAACAACATGGACGTGCTCACTGGCAAAATTGGCAATGATTTGTACTCGTTTCTCATATCCAACGTTGAGCATAACGTCGTAGATATGGAATTTAATTTGTTTGCGTAACTCCTGTTGTTCTGCCGAGGCACTCTGCTTCTTGATTAAACCGTTCAGAATGTTGAACGACATCACGGCTGGATCGCAGTAAAGCTCTCCGTCCACAATTAGTTCCGTCATAGAACTCTGAGCCAGTGTCTCAATCAATGAGTCAAGAATGTGCTTCAACTGCACAGGCATCACGTCACCTTTACGAGTGTAAGCGACGGCCTTACCGTCTTTAATGTGAACAATGCAGCGATTACCATCCAATTTTGGCTGAACGATAATTCTCTTACCCTCGATCTTCATCTGCTTGAGGGTTTTTGAACTATTCTGAGCACCTGTTGGGTGGTATTTATTTGCAAGCATGGGTTTAGGTATTCCGCTACCTAGAACCGCAGAAGAAGTGATTTGTGAAAGATCATCTGTGTATCCTTCACGACGTTTTAACTCGATTTTTGCTTGTGCTTCGTTAACGGCTTGAGTGTAATGTGTTGTTTCGTTAATCTTACCAATATTTTTACCTGTTGAAACAATGGCGGTATTGGTGATTAACTTGCCTTCGGTTTGTGTGTTGATATCAACCGCACCGGAACGGATGATTATTTCTGATTGGGTTCCTTTATCTTCTACCCTAATCTTCCAAATCTTTCCCTTCCCCGTTGATGCGCTAATTTGATATAGAACAACTTCATTCATTGTTTATTTTCTCCTCTTGTGCTCGAAGCTCGTATGC
>Ga0065712_10067981_pt1 | contig 18214 bp, 16 predicted proteins | sample MisRhiReplicate1_FD_59099 | JGI IMG/M metagenome (GOLD analysis project Ga0065712, IMG submission 59099) | Miscanthus rhizosphere microbial communities from Kellogg Biological Station, MSU, sample Rhizosphere Soil Replicate 1: eDNA_1 v3... | ecosystem: Host-associated > Plants > Roots >...
GCACCGTGGAGTTTCTGCTCGCCGATGGCGAGGTGTACTTCATGGAGATGAACACCCGCGTTCAGGTGGAACACACCATCACCGAGGAAATCACCGGGATCGATATTGTTCGCGAGCAGATTCGCATCGCGTCCGGCCAGCCGTTGTCGGTCAAGCAGGAAGACATCATCCATCGCGGCTTCGCGTTGCAGTTCCGCATCAACGCCGAAGACCCCAAGAACAACTTCCTGCCCAGCTTCGGCAAGATCACTCGCTATTACGCACCCGGTGGCCCTGGTGTGCGCACCGACACGGCGATCTACACCGGCTACACCATTCCGCCGTTCTACGACTCGATGTGCCTGAAGCTGATCGTCTGGGCGCTGACCTGGGAAGAGGCAATGGACCGCGGCCTGCGTGCCCTGGACGACATGCGCCTGCAAGGGGTGAAAACCACGGCGGCCTATTACCAGGAAATCCTGCGTAACCCGGAATTCCGCAGTGGTGAGTTCAACACCAGCTTTGTCGAAAGCCACCCTGAACTGACCAACTACTCGATCAAGCGCAAACCCGAAGAGCTGGCTCTGGCCATCGCTGCCGCCATTGCCGCCCACGCAGGCCTGTAAGGAATACACCCATGTCCAAGAAGATCTTTGTTACCGACACCATCCTGCGTGATGCTCACCAATCGTTGCTGGCCACGCGCATGCGCACCGAAGACATGCTGCCGATCTGCGACAAGCTCGACAAGGTCGGCTACTGGTCGCTGGAAGTCTGGGGCGGCGCGACTTTCGATGCCTGCGTGCGCTTTCTGAAGGAAGACCCGTGGGAGCGCCTGCGTCAGCTGCGTGCGGCGCTGCCCAATACTCGCCTGCAAATGCTGCTGCGCGGCCAGAACCTGCTGGGCTATCGCCATTACAGTGATGACGTGGTCAGGGCCTTCGTCGCCAAGGCGGCCGTCAATGGCATCGACGTGTTCCGCATCTTCGATGCCATGAACGATGTGCGTAACCTGCGCGTAGCCATTGAGGCAGTGAAGGCGGCTGGCAAGCATGCGCAAGGCACCATCGCCTACACCACCAGCCCGGTTCACACCATTGATGCGTTCGTGGCGCAGGCCCGGCAGATGGAGGCTATGGGCTGCGATTCGGTCGCGATCAAGGACATGGCCGGCCTGCTGACGCCATTCGCCACCGGCGAGCTGGTCCGTGCATTGAAGGCCGAGCAGTCGCTGCCGGTGTTCATCCACTCCCATGACACAGCCGGTCTGGCTGCCATGTGTCAGCTCAAGGCGGTCGAAAACGGCGCTGATCACATCGACACCGCCATCTCCAGCTTCGCCTGGGGCACTAGTCATCCGGGCACTGAATCCATGGTCGCGGCGCTCAAGGGCAGCGAGTTCGACACCGGGCTGGATCTGGAACTGCTGCAGGACATCGGTCTGTACTTCTACGCCGTGCGCAAGAAGTACCACCAGTTCGAAAGCGAATTTACCGCTGTCGATACCCGCGTGCAGGTCAATCAGGTGCCGGGCGGGATGATTTCCAACCTGGCCAACCAGCTCAAGGAGCAGGGCGCGCTCAACCGCATGAACGAAGTGCTGGCTGAAATCCCGCGGGTGCGCAAGGACCTGGGCTATCCGCCGCTGGTCACGCCGACCTCGCAGATCGTCGGTACCCAGGCGTTCTTCAACGTGCTCGCTGGCGAACGCTACAAGACCATCACCAATGAAGTGAAGCTTTATCTGCAGGGTGGTTACGGCAAGGCGCCGGGTCAGGTGGACGAGAAACTGCGCCGTCAGGCCATCGGCAACGAAGAGTTGATCGATGTGCGCCCGGCTGATCTGCTCAAGCCGGAGATGACCAAACTGCGGGCTGACATCGGTGCGCTGGCCAAATCCGAAGAGGATGTCCTGACGTTTGCTATGTTCCCGGACATCGGTCGCAAGTTCCTCGAAGAACGTGCGGCCGGAACGCTGACGCCTGAGGTGCTGCTGCCGATCCCTGAAGCGGGCAGCGTTGCCCGTGCAGGCGGCGAGGGCGTGCCGACCGAGTTCGTGATCGACGTGCACGGCGAGACTTACCGTGTGGACATTACTGGCGTGGGCGTCAAGGCCGAGGGCAAGCGTCACTTCTACCTGTCGATTGACGGCATGCCGGAAGAGGTGGTGTTCGAACCGCTCAACGAATTCGTCAGTGGCGGCGCCAGCAAACGTAAACAGGCACATGCGCCGGGCGACGTCAGCACCACCATGCCGGGCAACATCGTAGACGTGCTGGTCAAGGAAGGCGACATGGTCAAGGTCGGCCAGGCCGTACTGATCACCGAAGCCATGAAGATGGAAACCGAAGTTCAGGCTTCCATCGCCGGCAAGGTCGTGGCCATCCACGTTGCCAAGGGCGACCGCGTGAATCCGGGCGAAGTCCTGATCGAAATCGAAGGCTGATAGGGCAGAGAGCCGATCCGACAGCTGAACCGTTTACCTCTGGGGGAGCCTTCGTGGCTCCCTTTTTTTATTCGTATAGCCGGGATGCATGCCCACTTCAGAGCGATGGGCACGATCGGTCTGCGGGAAATCCACGATCGTTCCTACGCTCTGCGTGGGAATGCCGCTCAGGACGCTCCGCGTCCGACCCGGACCCGCACGCTGAAACCTACTGCCGAAACGCTTCCAGCCCTTTGATCTGCGCGCCCTCCTTGAAATTATCCACAGCCAGCCAGCCTTCGAATGCGGTCTGCAGGGCGGGCCATTCGCTGTCGAGGATCGAATACCACGCGGTGTCTCTGTTCAGCCCCTTGACCACCATGTGCTGGCGGAAGGTGCCTTCGTAGCTGAAACCGAAACGATCAGCGGCACGTTTGGAGCGGGCGTTGTTGGCGTTGCATTTCCATTCCAAGCGGCGGTTGCCCAGCCGAAAGGCTTCCCTGGCCAGCAGGTAGATCGCCTCGGTGCCCTTGGGCGTGCGCTGCATGGCGGTGCTGAAGGTCACGTGGCCGATCTCGATCCGGCCGTGTGCCGCGAAGATGGACAGGTAACTGATCACGCCCTCGGCCTTGCCAGTCTGCTGATTGATCACGGCATAGAACCATGGATCAGTCGCCACCTGATGCCCGTCCAGCCAGGCGTCGAACGCGCTGCGCTCGTTGAACGGCCCATAGGGCAGGTAGTCCCACAGCTTCGGGTCGGCAGCCGGCCCCTGGAGCACTGACCACAGATCATCCGCGTGTCGGGCTGTCTCCAGCTTTTCCAGGCGCACGAAGCGACCGCTCAGGGTCCGCGGGCCGGGCAATGTCGCGGGTTGCCAGTCCAGTGGAGTCTCGGACATCGATTGCTTCCTTCAAAGAGCCTTGCGAAATTGAATGTAGCCCGCGCGATCAGCAATGCGTTCATACAGCTGAATGGCCGTGGCGTTGGTTTCGTGGGTCAGCCAGTGAACCTTGTCACAGTCGTCGGCCTTGGCGGTCGCGTAGACATGCTCGATCAACTGCCTGCCGATCCCGGTGCCGCGCTGTTCCGGCGCGACGATCAGGTCCTGCAGGTAGCAGGCGTTCCTGATGCTCCAGTTGGAACGGTGATAGATAAAGTTGACCATGCCCACCGCTTTGCCGTCCACCCACGCCAGGGCGGAATGTGTCGGCTCCTTCGGGTCAAGCAGGCGCTGCCAGGTCACTTCGCTGACGCCTTCGGCCAGTTCGGTCTTGTAAAAGCGCAGATAGGCCTGCCACAGCGGCAGCCATGCGGGGTGGTCGTCAGCGGTCACGGGGCGAATCTGGATGTCACTCATCAAACGTTCTCCTGGGTACTCATCAAGCGGGCGAGTTGCTGTTCGTTGACTTTCGGGCTGGCGGCAAGACCGTCGCGGACCCCGGCAATGTCCGGGGCGCTGCGGTTCTGGCTGAGTTTGCGTTTGCCTTCAAGTCGCTGGACGGGCAGGGCGAAGCCGACGATGGCCCCCAGCATTTTCGCAATGTACTCGGCGGGTGCATCATCGATGGACCAGGGCTGTGCCCGATCAGATTCGTGTCTGGTCGTCAGCTCATCCAGAAGCTGACGCAACCGTGGCGCGTCGGTAAAGGTTTCGGCCTTGCCGTAGGCGTGAACGGCAAGGTAGTTCCAGGTGGGCACGACCTGACCATGCTCGGCTTTGCTCGGGTAATACGACGGGCTGACATAAGCGTCCTCGCCGGGAAAGATCACCAGCGTTTCGGCGCAGGTTTCCAGCTGCCGCCACTGTGGATTGCCCCTGGCCAGATGGCCGTAGAGCGTCCCGTTGGGACCCTGGTCCTCGCGCAGCAGGAGGGGCAAGTGCGAAGCCTGCATGCCGTCTTCGTTCCAGGTGACCAGAATCGCCAGGCGAGTCTGGTTCATCTGTTCATGGAGTCTGGATGTTTCGTTGTCTCGGAATGCTACGGGTGTGTACATGGCGGTACTCCTTGGCCGATGAACAGATCCTAGGCAAGGCATTGGTCTGTTGTAAGATCCATTTTCAATAGATTTCATAGAGCCAATCCGATGACGTCCGATGCTTCTGCATTCCCCTCAACGTTGACCGGCATCAGGCTGGACAGGCGTCAGGGCCTGAGCAAGCAGCTGTATCGCGAGTTGCGCCAGCAGATACTGGACGCTCGATTGACCAGCGGAACGCGCCTGCCCGCCAGTCGCGAACTCGCGGATCTGCTGGCCATTTCCCGCAACAGCGTGATGCGCGCCTACGACCAGCTGTATGCCGAAGGTTTCACTGAAACCCGTGTGGGGGATGGAACCTATGTCACGCATTTGCCGGACCGCGCCAGTGCGTCCAATCAGGCTAGTAAAAGAAAACTATCCACCAACTTGTCCACAGGTTTGTCTACACCTTTGTCCACAGGCTTATCCACAGTTTTGCAGCAAGCAGCGGATAATATGGACGGTGAAGTTATCCACAGTTCTGCGCTTGATCGGATCAAAACTCACCATCTTCCAGCCCCTTCAGAGCAGGGGCCCAAGGCTTTTCGTGTCGGGGTACCCGCCTTCGATCTGTTTCCTTTCGCCCTGTGGGGCAAGCTCTACGCGGCTTTCTGGCGTCGTCCGGACCCTGCCTCGCTAGGTTATGGCGCCGCAGCCGGGGAACCGAGGCTGCGGGAGCTGATCGCCGCGTATTTGCGTTCATCGCGCGGTCTGCAATGCACCGCTGAGCAAATTGTGATCACCAGTGGCGCCCAACACGCCATCAGCCTTTGTGCACAGATGCTGGTAGAGCCGGGCGAGAGCGTTGCGGTCGAAAATCCGGGCTATCGTGCGGCCGCTCATGCATTCGCTGTGGCCGGTGCCCGACTGACAGGTGTAGCCGTCGACGAGGAAGGGATGCGCTGCGCCGATCTCGCCCAGGCCGGTTGTAAATTGGCTTACGTCACCCCATCTCACCAATACCCGACCGGTGTGGTCATGAGCCTTGCCAGACGCCTTGAGCTGCTGGCCTGGGCCGAGAAGAACCAGGGCTGGATTGTCGAGGACGACTACGATGGCGAATACCGTTACAGCGGTGCGCCATTGGCACCCCTGGCCGCACTGGATCGCAGCGGGCGAGTGCTGTACATCGGCACCTTTGGCAAAATTGTCTTCCCGGCCCTGCGGCTGGGTTATCTGGTGCTGCCGCAGGAACTGGTTCTGCCCTTCAGTCAGCGCAAGGCTGTGGACATGCGCCACACCGAAGTCAGCACCCAGTCGGTGATGGCACAGTTCATCGCCCTGGGGCACTTCCAGCGTCACATCCGCCGTATGCGCCGCGCCGCATTGAGTCGGCGTAACGCGTTGCTTGCCGGCTGGCCCACCGATCTTTCAGGATGTGCGGCGATGCCCAGCGTGGCAGCGGGGCTGCATGTGATGGTCAAGGTCGACAGCCTGGCACGCGAGCAGGCGCTGGTCGAAAAGGCGTCCAGCGTCGGTGTGGAGGTCAATGCTCTGAGCAGCTACTGGCTGCCGGATTCGACCGAACCCATGGATGAGCGGGCCGGGCTGGTGCTGGGTTTTGCCGCCGTGCCCGAGGCGCAGATCAGCGATGCGCTGGACAGGCTGCGCAAGGTCTGGTCCGAGTAAGCCTGTGGCACACGTATAATCGTTTCTTTCTGCTACTTGTCGTCGAGAGACTTATGAACACTTCCACTTCTGCAACACCCGGCCGTGCTTACGGCGCGCCGCTGGCGGCGTTGTTCCTGTTATTGATGGGCGCGCAGTTTCTACTGCTCAGCGTCGGCGCTCATCAGGTACTGCTATGGATCGTCGGCGCGGCGCTCGGCGTCACCCTGTATCACGCCGCGTTTGGTTTCACGTCGGCCTGGCGAGTGTTCATTCGTGAGCGACGCGGTGCCGGCCTGCGTGCACAAATGGTGATGCTGGCCGTTGCTGTGGTGCTGTTTTTCCCTGCGCTCGGCGCTGGTACGCTGTTCGGACAACCGGTCACGGGCCTGGTCGCGCCGGTCGGTGTCTCGGTCGTGGTCGGTGCGTTCATTTTCGGCATCGGCATGCAACTGGGCGGCGGCTGTGCCTCTGGAACCCTGTTCACGGCAGGCGGCGGCAATGCACGAATGCTGGTGACCCTGCTGTTCTTCATTCTCGGTTCGCTGATCGCCACTCACCACGTCGATTGGTGGTTCGCGCTGCCGTCGTTCCCCGCCACTTCGCTGGTCAAGAGCTTTGGCGTGATCCCGGCGCTTATCGGCAATCTGGCCCTGTTCGCGCTGATTGCCTTTGTCACGGTGCGCCTTGAAAAGCGACGTCATGGAGCGCTCGAAGCGCCTGTCGTCAGCGAGCACACAGGTCTTCGACGCTTGCTGCGCGGCCCGTGGGTATTGGTCTGGGGTGCTGTGGCGCTGGCCGTCCTCAACTACGCCACACTGGCGTTGGCAGGCCGGCCGTGGGGCATCACCTCCGCATTCGCACTGTGGGGCGCGAAGGTGGCGAGCGGTCTGGGCGTGGATGTCGGCAGCTGGGTATTCTGGCAAAGCGCGGCGAATGCCAAGGCGCTGGCCGCGCCGGTCTGGGAAGACGTCACCAGCGTAATGGACATCGGCATCATGCTCGGCGCGTTGCTCGCCGCAGGCCTGGCCGGACGTTTCGCGCCGAACCTCGACATTCCGACCCGTTCGATTGTGGCTGCGGTAATCGGCGGCCTGTTGCTTGGCTATGGCTCTCGTCTGGCTTATGGCTGCAATATCGGGGCGTATTTCAGCGGCATCGCGTCCGGCAGTCTGCACGGCTGGCTGTGGCTGGTTGCGGCTTATGCCGGTAACGTCATCGGTGTCCGGTTGCGTCCGATCTTCTTCGCCGGTGAGCGTCCGCAAGTGGCGTTGAGCGGCTGCTGAAAAAGTTTGAACCCCTGAGATAAAGCGGGCCGTTTGCGAACCATCTCCCGGAATGGCATTCAAAGGCCATGCAGTAGCGAGGATGTCCGAATGCGGTCTCGCTTATTTATCGATGGGGTAGGCCTTTGCAGCAGACGATCATGGGAAAATTCCGATTTCTCGGCAAGACAATCGGTTATGTGGGCTGGTCGCTGTTCTGGCTGCTGATTTGGGACGTGATTGTCACGGTCGATTTCATGCTGTACCTGGAACGCAAGATCACCTTGCCGTCCATGCCGTTGACCCTGCTGGGTTCGGCGCTGGTGGTGCTGACCAGCTTCCGCAATTCCAGCGCCTACAACCGCTGGTGGGAAGCGCGTACCTTGTGGGGCGCGCTGGTCAACAGCTCGCGCAGCTTCGCCCGTCAGGTGCTGACGCTGGTCGAAGACGATGAGGGCGGCATCAATCCCGTGAAAGCCACATTGCTGCGCCGTCACGTCGCCTACGTCAAATGCCTGTCTGCGCATTTGAAGGGCGGGCACTGCGGCGACGAGGTCCAGGCCCTGATCCCGCGTGAAGAGTTCGAGCGTCGGTTCGACACCAACAACTTCCCCAACGACCTGCTTAATACCTCGGCCGCACTGCTGGCCAAGGAATACCAGTCCGGCCGACTTGACAGCATTCGTCTGGCCCGTCTCGAGTCGACCATGGTGGACATTTCCAACTGCCAGGGCGGCATGGAGCGCATCGCCAATACGCCGCTGCCCTATCCGTACGTGGCGTTTCCAAGGCTGTTCATCACTCTGTTTTGTCTGATCGTACCGATCGGCCTGGTCGAAACCCTCGGCTGGTTCACGCCGCTGGCGTCCACTGTGGTGGGCTTCATGCTGCTGGCAATCGAGAAAATCGGCACCGACCTGCAGAGCCCGTTCAAGGCCAGCGAGCACGAAATCCAGATGACAGCGCTGTGCGCAAATATCGAGCGAAATCTCGACTCGATGCTTCGCGGGGCGCAGGAGGAAAGCAAGGTTTCCTGAGGGAAAGGGTAATGCGATATTCCGGTTGACTCAGGCCAATCCTGAGTCACCGAAACCTTTCACATGCTCAGCGCAACTCGCCACATAGATCCAGCTCGACCAGCCTTCTGACTTCTTCAGTCGTCAGGCCTGCGCCAAGCAGAGCGTGCAGTTTGCCCAGCGCCGCTTCACGCGTCATGCCGCCACCGGACAGCACGCCGGCACCACGCAGGCGGCTTCCCGCTTCGTAGACATCCAGTTCCACGCCGCCTTCATGGCACTGTGTGATTGCAACCACGCAAACGCCACGGGCGCGGGCGCTTTCCAGGCTGGCGATGAACTGGGGATCGTCGCTCGGGCCAGTGCCGCTGCCGAAGCATTCCAGTACCAGACCCTGAATGCCGCTGTCGATCAGGCCGTTCAGTTGAGCGGCGCCGATACCGGGGAACAGCGGCAATACCGCCACGCTGGCCATCGTCTTCGGCTGGCGGTAGTTGAGTGCGTCAGGCAGGGAAACGGCAGCGTGGCCACCACGCGAGCGTTGCAGCGGCGCAAACGGGTTGCGCCCGAAGCTGCGGATCTTGGCGCAGCGGGTCGGGTCCATCAGTTCGCCATGGAAATACAGGTGAACACCCGGTGCAAGTCCGTTACCGAGCGCGAGCAGGGCACCGTTGACGTTTTCCCACGCATCGCTGTCCGGCACACCGGCCGGCAGCATGGAGCCGGTGAACACGACAGGCGCATCGAACCCCAGCAACTGGAAGCCCAGCGCCGCCGCGCTGTAGGCAAGCGTGTCGGTGCCATGCAGCACCAGCACAGCGTCACAGCCCTCCGTGTCTACCGCTTCGATCACCGCCTCACGCAGACGCAACCAGTAGGCTGGCGTCATGTTGGCGCTGTCGATCAATGGCGACATCTCGCGAAAGCGCCACTGCGGTACGACCAGTTCGGGGAGTTCGGTCAGTTGCCCGGCCATTCGGGCTTCGAAGCCCGACGCCGGGGCCAGGCCATTGGCGCTGGCCTGCATGCCGATGGTGCCGCCAGTGTAAAGAACCATCACTCGCTGAGCGGGTTGATGTGCTTCATGAGTCATGGTTCTTCTCCTTTTGGCGTCAGGTGTTTATCGCGCTTCTGGAGCAGGCTTGCCTGCCACTTCAGCATCATGAACCGGCTTTTGCGCCGGATTGGCTGGCCATGCGGTGCGGTCCAGATCCAGATCAGGGAACTTGCTGGAATCGAACACTGGCGTCTTGATGCCTGCACGACGCTGGGCATCGTAGTCGCCCAGAATGCGTTTGACGACCTTGAACAGCATCGCCAATGCAATCAGGTTGACGAAGGCCAGCATGGTCATAGTGATGTCGGCGAAGGCCAGTACATCTTTCAGGTCGACTACCGCGCCCCAGAGGATCAGCACCAGTACCGCGACGCGGTAGGCGATGATTGCGTTCTTCTTCTCGCCGAACAGAAAACGCAGGCTGTTCTCACCCAGATAGTAGTTGTAGAGGATCGAGGTAAACACGAACAGGGCCAGTGCCACGCTGATGAATATCCGGCCCCAGTCACCCACCACGGCCGCCAGCGAGTTCTGTGCCAGAACGATGCCATTGCCGTCGTAGCCGACGTTGTAGATACCGGAGAGCAGAATCAGCAACGCGGTGCAGGTACAGATGACGAACGTATCGAGGAATACGCTGAACGCCTGAACCACACCCTGAGCGACCGGGTGCTCGACCTGAGCGACTGCTGCCACGTTAGGGGCGCTGCCCAGACCGGCCTCGTTGGCGAAGACGCCACGTTTCACGCCCATCACAATAGCGCTGCCGATCAGGCCACCGAACACTGGATCAAGACCGAAGGCGCTTTTGACGATGGTCATCAGCATGCCTGGGACGTGGTCGATCTGCAGAACGATCACGTAGACGGTAACTGCGATGTAAATCAGGGTCTTGACCGGAACGAGCAGGTCGGAGATGGCAGCGATGCGCTTGATGCCGCCGATGAACGCCAGACCCAGCAGCACAACAAGGCAAATGCCGGTGGTCTTGGTGTCGACGCCGAATGCGCTGTTCAGCGAGTCGGTCACCGCGTGCGATTGCAGGCCGTTGAACGCGAAGCCGAAGGTCACCAGCAGCAATACTGCCATGACCATGCCCAGCCAGCGCTTACCCAGGCCGTACTGGATGTAGAATGCCGGACCGCCGCGGAACTGGCCTTCGGAGTCCTTGCGTTTGTAGAGCTGAGCGAGGGAACACTCGATGAAGCTGCTGGACATGCCGACCAGCGCGGTTACCCACATCCAGAACACGGCACCCGGGCCGCCAAGTGTTACTGCAATACCGACGCCTGCGATGTTACCCGCACCCACCCGACCGGCAAGGCTGAGCATCAGGGCCTGAAACGAACTCAGCTGACCGGCGCTGCTCTTCAAGCTGTCGCGGAAGACCGAGAACATGTGGAAAAAGTGTCGAAACTGAACGAAACGTGAGCGGATCGTGAAGTAACTACCCAGGCCTACGATAAGTACGATCAGTACTTTACCGGAGAGAAAGTCGTTAATCATTTCCAGCATTTTTGTTATTCCTCGCTACTTTTGAGGGGGCGCACTATACCGGTGCAAAGTTTTTACGTCTGTAGCCGCTTTCTTGTGGGACTGATTCTTCATTTACGGCGCTAAATGAATGCTCTGTGGATAACTCCGCAAAGCGTTGTGCCAGAGGCTGTGAATCGCTATCGGATCCACTTTTTGCCAGCAGGCAAAAAAAAGGGTCTGGAGAATCACTCCCAGACCCTCAAAAAATTGAGGGGTGTCTAGGCCCTCAATCTGGTGAGCTTGTTGCGCAGGTCATTCCCTGTCAGGCCTTCAGTGGCGCCAGACGGGGGGCGATCATGTTTTCCGGGCGCAGGATGTCATCGAGCATGGCGTCGTCCAGCAGGCCTTCCTCGCGCACCAGTTCCAATACCCCGCGGCCGGTTTCCAGCGCTATGCGGGCGATACGGGTCGAGTTCTCGTAACCGATGTAAGGGTTCAAGGCTGTGACCAGGCCGATCGAGTGCTCGACCAGTTCACGGCAGCGCTGTTCGTTGGCAGTGATGCCGACGATGCAGTGTTCGCGCAGCATGTCCATGGCGCGCTGCAGCAGGCGGATCGAGTCAAAAATCTTGTAGGCGATCAGCGGCTCCATCACGTTGAGCTGCAACTGGCCGCCCTCGGCTGCCATGGTCAGCGCCAGGTCGTTGCCGATGATTTCGAATGCCACCTGGTTAACTGCTTCCGGGATCACCGGGTTGACCTTGCCAGGCATGATCGAGCTGCCTGGCTGACGCGCTGGCAGGTTGATTTCGTTGATGCCGGTGCGTGGACCGCTGGACAGCAGGCGCAAGTCGTTGCAGATCTTCGACAGCTTGACCGCAGTACGCTTGAGCATGCCCGAGAACAGCACGAAGGCGCCCATGTCGGAGGTCGCTTCGATCAGGTCGGCAGCCGGTACCAGCGGCTGGCCGCTGATGGTTGCCAGACGCTCTACCGCAAGGTGCTGGTAACCAGGGTCGGCGTTGATGCCGGTCCCGATGGCGGTGCCGCCCAGGTTGACCTCGGTCAGCAGCTCAGGCGCCAGGCTGCGCAGGCGGTTCAGGTCTTCGGTCAGGGTCGTGGCGAAGGCGCGGAATTCCTGGCCCAGGGTCATCGGAACAGCGTCCTGCAACTGGGTACGGCCCATTTTCAGAACGTGGTTGAATTCCTGGCCCTTGGCCGCGAACGCCTGGATCAGACTGTCGAGGCTGGCGAGCAGAGCGTCGTGGCCCAACAGCAGACCCAGGCGGATGGCCGTCGGGTAGGCGTCGTTGGTCGACTGGGCCATGTTCACGTCGTTGTTCGGGTGCAGATGCTTGTATTCGCCCTTTTCGAAACCCATGGTTTCCAGCGCGATATTGGCGATCACTTCGTTGGCGTTCATGTTGGTGGACGTGCCAGCGCCGCCCTGAATCATGTCGACCACGAACTGATCGTGGAAATCACCGCGGATCAGACGGGCACAGGCCTCGCTGATGGCGGCGTGCTTGGCATCGTTGAGGTGTCCGAGCTGGTGGTTCGCATCGGCCGCAGCCTGCTTGACCATGGCCAGCGCCACGACCAGTTTCGGGTAGTGCGAAAGCGGCACGCCGGACAGGTGGAAATTGTTGACCGCTCGCAGAGTCTGGATGCCGTAGTAGGCGTTTGCCGGTACTTCGAGAACACCCAGCAGGTCTTTTTCGATGCGCGATGATGCAGGCGAGGACATGATAAAAAAAGTCTCAAATAAGGCACGGACGATGCCGGAACGCAGCGGATGGTGGGCTTTGCGTTTAAAATTGACCAATGCTGTTAAACGCTGGGCTATGCACAAACGGCATAACAGGTGTGTGACTCGGCTTTTATGGCGTGCGTAAAGGGGACAAAATGTCGCACTCTCACATGCTCTTGTCGCGGACGGGACGTAAAAGGTTTTTGTAGCGCCATCGCGAAAGGCATCGTCTCTAACCGCAGTCGCCTGTTGATGCAGTCAGCCATTGTCCGGGAGGACCTGATGAATCTGGAAAGCAAGTGGTTGGAGGATTTCAGCGCTCTGGCTGCAACCCGCAGTTTTTCCCAGGCCGCCGAGCGTCGTTTCGTAACGCAACCGGCGTTCAGTCGGCGTATCCGCAGTCTTGAATCCGCGCTCGGGCTTACGCTGGTCAACCGTTCGCGCACGCCGGTCGAGCTGACGGCTGCGGGGCAACTGTTTCTGGTCACGGCACGTACGGTGGTCGAGCAGTTGGGTGAGGTGGTGCGCCATCTGCATCACCTGGAAGGCGGGCAGGGCGAGGTGATGCAGGTCGCGGCGGCGCACTCCCTGGCACTGGGCTTCTTTCCACGCTGGATCGCGCAGCTGCGCAATGAAGGCCTGAACATTGCGACCCGATTGGTCGCGACCAACGTGGGCGATGCGGTGCATGCGCTGCGTGAAGGCGGCTGCGACCTGATGCTGGCGTTTTATGATCCTGACGCTGCGTTGCAGATGGACGCCGAGATCTTTCCGTCCCTGCACCTGGGGCAGACCCAGATGCTGCCGGTCTGCGCCGCCGATGCTCAGGGCCAGCCCTTGTTCGATATGGACGGCGAGGCCAGTGTGCCGCTGCTGGCGTACAGCGCCGGAGCGTTTCTGGGCCGCTCGGTGAACATGTTGCTGCGCCAGCGCAACTTGCGCTTCACCACGGTTTACGAGACGGCCATGGCCGACAGCCTCAAAAGCATGGCGCTGGAAGGGCTGGGCATCGCCTGGGTGCCGCAGTTGAGTGTGCGTGCCGAACTGGCGCGTGGCGAGTTGGTGGTGTGCGGCGGACCGGAATGGCATGTGCCACTGGAGATTCGCCTTTACCGCTGCGCGTTGGTGCGCAAGGCCAATGTTCGGCTGTTGTGGCGCAAGCTGGAAAGCGCTGCGGCGCCGGAGTGATTGAGCAGGGGTCGCGCTTGCGGGCGGCCCCTGTTTCGATCACGGGTATTCGTTCAGATGCGCCACGATGCGCTGCCTGTTCTCGTCGCTGTAGAGGTAGCAGTTGGCGCGAAGCGTATTGCGGGCGCCGATCATATTGGTTTCACACCACCAGCCGCCGCGATACAGGACTTTGGCGTCCTCGTGATCGCCGCCCAGCATGTGGCCCAGTTCGTGGGCTACCGCAGTGTAGGCTTCCAGCGATGCGATACCGGCGTAGCCCTTGACGCCCGCAATGCCCAGCGTGCTCGAGTTGATCATGGCCTGAGTCAGCAACAGGTATTTGGTCGTTCCGTTACGCGGAAGATTTTCCTTGTTCATGTAATGATCGACCCGCTTGTTGAAGTTGGCGAGGATCGCGTTCAGATCATCTCCCTTGTAGCCAAAGTCCGTCATGCCGGGCGTATGCCGCACGAATTGCAGCTGGACTCGTCGGTCCGTGAACCCTTCCAGATCCTTTACGAACCATTCGATGTATTCCTTGGCAAGGCGCCCGACATCGGTCTCCTTGACGTCATCGTGCACAAAGAGGAACAGGAACAGCGGACGTTTCGAGGGTGGCCCGTCATCGGCCCAGGCAGCCGGGTTCAGCAATAGCGCAGTCATTAATAGCAGGTAGGCGGTAAGCGTTTTGAACATGGGTACTCATCCTTGAGTGGTTAAACAGTCTGGCCTGTCCGCAAGGGACAGGTGAGAGGCATGTAATAGCAGTTCACGGCATCAGTAAGCCGGGATTGGCAGCACGTCTTGTAATCCTGCCCGGTATCGGTTTGCGGGACCTGCATGCGAGTTTGTGTCAGCTCATGCGCTGACCTTTTCGCTGTTTGTAAAAACCTCGTGCGGATGGTCGCCAGGGGGGCTGTCATCCTGGCGCTTTGAGGTATACTGCGCGGCCTTTGGCCGGTTGAATCGGTCATTATTCGTACAGCAAGCCACGCCGGTCCTCCTGCGTGGCTTGTTGTTTTTAGACGCGCCTGCGGGCGCCCGATGAGAGGCACGACGATGAGCGCACTGGTTGGCGTGATCATGGGCTCCAAGTCCGATTGGTCCACCCTTAGCCACACCGCCGACATGCTGGAAAAGCTCGGCATTCCCTACGAAGTGAAAGTGGTGTCTGCGCACCGCACGCCGGATTTGCTGTTCCAGTACGCCGACGAAGCGGAAGGCCGCGGTATCGAGGTGATCATCGCCGGCGCTGGCGGTGCCGCTCACTTGCCGGGCATGTGCGCCGCCAAGACTCACCTGCCTGTGCTGGGTGTGCCTGTGCAGTCATCAATGCTGTCGGGTGTCGATTCCCTGCTGTCCATCGTGCAGATGCCAGCCGGTATCCCTGTTGCAACGCTGGCCATCGGCAAAGCGGGCGCGATCAATGCGGCCCTGCTGTCGGCGAGCATCCTGGGCGCCAAGCATCCGCAGTTTCACGCCGCGCTGAAGAAATTCCGCGCCGAGCAGACAGACAGCGTCCTGGACAATCCAGACCCACGCCACGCCTGAGGTTTTTCCATGAAGATCGGTGTAATCGGTGGCGGCCAACTGGGCCGCATGTTGGCTCTGGCGGGTACTCCGCTGGGCATGAACTTCGCTTTCCTCGATCCTGCGCCGGACGCCTGCGCGGCGGCATTGGGCGAGCATCTGCGTGCCGATTACGGCGATCTGGATCACCTGCGCCAGTTGGCTGATGAAGTCGACCTGGTGACATTCGAATTCGAGAGCGTCCCGGCCGAGACCGTGGCGTTCCTGTCCCAGTTCGTGCCTGTCTATCCCAGCGCCGAAGCCCTGCGTATTGCGCGGGATCGCTGGTTCGAGAAAAGCATGTTCAAGGATCTGGGCATCCCGACGCCTGATTTTGCTGACATTCAATCGCAAGCCGATCTGGACGCTGCGGTGGCCAGCATCGGCCTGCCGGCCGTTCTTAAAACCCGCACGCTGGGTTACGACGGCAAGGGTCAGAAGGTTCTGCGCTCGGCGGCTGACGTGGTCGGCACCTTCGCCGAACTGGGCAGCGTACCGTGCCTGCTGGAAGGCTTTGTGCCGTTCACCGGCGAAGTGTCACTGATTGCCGTGCGCGCACGCGATGGCGAAACCCGCTTCTACCCGCTGGTGCACAATACCCACGACAGCGGCATTCTGCGCCTGTCCATCGCCAGTACCGATCACCCCTTGCAGGCGCTGGCCGAAGACTACGCTGGCCGTGTGCTGAAGCAGCTGGATTACGTGGGCGTGCTGGCATTCGAGTTCTTCGAGGTCGATGACGGTCTCAAGGCCAACGAAATCGCGCCGCGTGTGCACAACTCAGGCCACTGGACGACCGAAGGCGCCGAGTGCAGCCAGTTCGAAAACCACCTGCGTGCCGTTGCCGGTCTGCCGCTGGGCTCCACCGCCAAGGTGGGCGAGAGCGCGATGCTGAACTTCATCGGTGAAGTGCCTGCCGTGGACAAGGTGATCGCCGTAGAAGACTGCCACCTGCACCACTACGGCAAGGCGTTCAAGACAGGCCGCAAGGTCGGTCACGCCACCGTCCGCAGCCACGACCGCGCCACGCTGGATCGTCAGGTCAAGCTTGTCGAGGCGTTGATCAAGGGCTAAACGAGCTTTTCATGCTCACCGCTGACAAAGGCTCTGGAAAGCGGGTCTGAAGCGGTAGAGGCTGGCTGAACAAAGGACTTTGGGAGGCGGCTTGCCGGCGATAGCGTCGTCCAGTCACTGAAGAGCTGACTGAAAAACGCATCGCCGGCAAGCCGCCTCTTATCAAACATAAAATAACCCATTGTTTTTGCTCTTAAAACTCAAGCCGCTTTGACCAGTTGCAATCCCAGCTTACGAGCCTTGCGCTCTAGGGCGCGTAGCTGCCGGTCACGGCTTCTTTCTTCGAACTCCTCTATGCCTTTCTCAACGTAAGGCTGGCCTTTAGTCAGCATCGCGTAGATCAGCCGGGCCAACTGGTGTGCGGTGGCCTTGATTGCGCAGCAGGTATCCATCCGCGTCAGGCGCGCTCGATGGCTCGCGCCGATAAAACTCTTGTCATTACGGGCGATGGAGGCGGCTTGCTTTAAGGCCTGCGCAGATCGATTAATCACTTTCGCAGATTTACCCGGCAAGGGCTTTCCTCCGGAAATCCTCGTGGGCGGGGCAAGGCCCAGCCACGAACAGAAGTGCTGTGAGGTGGGAAAACGCGACAGGTCCGCGCCCAGCTCACTGGCCAGAACCAATGCTGTATCGATACCGATGGTGGGAATTGCGGTTAGATCCACCCCCATGACCTTGTTCAGCGCCTGATGAAGGGCCAGTTGCTGCTCATTCGAACGGTGCGCACTACGCAGCGTTTTAGTCGGGGTCGTGACATCCGACTGAAGAACAGGCAGCCGATCAAGCGCATCAGCAATAGCCTGGTCGCATTCACCGATTTGTTTCTCGAGAAAATCGTAAGCTGCCAATTCCTGACTCAGTGCATGCAAATGCTCGGCCCGCCAATTACCTCGCAGGCTACGGGCGACAGTGGCTTCATCGGCCTTGACGCGTTTGTCTCTGAGCCTTGCAAGCACGTCGGGACTGCGTTCGCCCTCAACAATGGCCCGCAGGATGCTCATGCCTGTGACTCCAGCAATGTTGCTGATCACCTGAGCCAACTGGATATTCATCTGGACCAAGGCCTTCTGCATCCGGTTAAGGGACTTGGCCTGGTCACGCACCTTATTGGCACGCTGACGAACCAGTGAACGCAGAGAACAAACCTCGTCCGAAGGTCGAAAGGCGCCTCTCAGCAGGCCATGTGTCATGAGCTGCAGAATCCACTGGCAATCGAGCACATCTGACTTGCGACCGGTTATCTGGCGAGTCGCACGAGAGTTGACGAGATACACCTCAAACCCTCGTCTATCGAGTATTTCGAAAAGCGGAATCCAGTAAACGCCGGTCGCCTCCATTGCCACTACCTTGACGCCCATCGATGAGAACCAATCGGCCATGGCGTGCAAATCATCGGTGAAGGCTGAAAACCTTTGAACGGGGTCGGCGCATTTCGCCGGATCAACCGCGGCCAAATGCTCACTGCCGCCTACATCGACGGCGGCGCAATCGGGATGAACGACTTCAAAACGCTTTTGGTTCTTGCGCGTCATGGCAATTCCTCGCAGGATTGAACGACGCGGGCGGGGTACACGGTGGCGAGCGGATTCACTCTCTTATACGTGGTCACAGCTAGCTGTGCCGACAATGACTCCACGCCGATACCGTGCAGGCCACTCTCCCACTCGGGTGCTGACACACCAGTGCTGGCTACGGCCTTTGCCCCGCCCGCGTCCTTCAACTTTACGATGAACCAGTTTGATGCGCGACAGCGCTACGTCGAAGACGTGGTGGCGCCTCCCACAGTAGTCCGTGGTTGCAGCA
>Ga0065712_10000239_pt1 | contig 18128 bp, 17 predicted proteins | sample MisRhiReplicate1_FD_59099 | JGI IMG/M metagenome (GOLD analysis project Ga0065712, IMG submission 59099) | Miscanthus rhizosphere microbial communities from Kellogg Biological Station, MSU, sample Rhizosphere Soil Replicate 1: eDNA_1 v3... | ecosystem: Host-associated > Plants > Roots >...
GAGGCCGGTTTGAATCGCGCGCTTGACCTTGCCGACGGCCAGACTGCTTTTATTTGGCACCACGAACTGGCGGGCGTAATCCAGAACCTCGTCCATGAAATGGTCCTTTTCGTAAACATAATGAATTAAACCCATTTCGAGCGCCTCTTCGAATGCAATCGTTTTGCCGGTCGCACAGAGTTCCATCGCGCGCGCCTTGCCGACCAGCCGCGGCAAGCGTTGGGTTCCGCCCATTCCCGGCATCACGCCGAGATTGATTTCCGCGAGACCGCAGCGGCCGCCTTCTTTTTTGGCGATGCGGATGTCGCATGCCATCGCGATTTCCAAGCCGCCGCCGACCGCATGGCCATTGATTGCCGCGATGACGATCTTGGGCGTGTTTTCCAAGCGCATCAGGACTTCATGGCCGTGCAGTGCAAAGTTGTTTTTGAAACCGAGTGACTGTTTCGAGAGCATGTTGATGTCGGCGCCGGCGGAAAAAAACTTTTCGACCTTTCCGGTGATCACGAGCGCATGCACGTCGTCGTTGAAACGAGCATCCAAAATCGCCGCATCCAATTCCTTCAATAATTCCGTCGTGTAACTGTTAACGGGCGGTCGATTGATTTCCAAGAGGGCGATACCGTTGTCGACCCGGCTCTCGATCATTTTCGCATCAGCCATAACCCTTCCTCCTCGAGAAGATTCAATAGAGTCAATTAGCCGGCATCCTACCGCAAGTCAAGGTGGCACGCGGGGCGCGGCCGAGTCGTCCGAGGTCAAACCGGCAATGATGAGGTGCATCACTTGATTTGGAAACCACTTTGAACTGTGGCATGAGTAAAGAAATTTTTTCAGCAGGAGGCAGGATGAAAGTCAGACCGAAGAGACAACCGATCAAATGGCCCGATGGCGCACGTATNGCGATCACGCCGTGCGTCGCCTTCGAAACTTGGCCNGAGGATCTCGGCGGGCCCAACACATTGCAGCANGAGAATCGACGCAGTTTTCCACGNAACGCGGTGACGAAACGCAATCTTGCGATCATTACGGATCGCGAGTTCGGTGAACGGGTCGGGATCTACCGAATGCTGGAGGTGTTCGAGAGCGAAAAAATTCAAACGAGCTTTTTTCCGACCGGTATCACGGTGCAAAATTTTCCTAAGATCTTTAAAGAAATCGCCGAACAGGGACACGAAGTCGGTACGGAAACCTGGATCCATGATTACAGCTACATGAAAAAGCGTGACCAGGAGAAAAAGGACCTCAAGAAGACCGTTGAGGCGGTGAGACAAGTCGTCGGTAAGGCGCCCGTGAGCTATCTTTCCACTGGGGTCGCGCCGAGCGCGTCAACGCCGGAAATTATTCTGGAGCTCGGCTACACCTATTGGATGGATCCGCAGCATCAAGAGACGCCCTATACGCTCAAAATAAAAAAACAAGAATTGACGGTGCTGTCCTATTTTCAGGATTTGAACGACTATTCGAGCTATCAGCGCGCCGGCAGGACGCCGCGGGATCTGTTGCAGATGTGGAAGGACTGCTTTGATTGCCTTTACGAGGAAGGGGAGAGAGATCCGAAGTTCATGATGTGGGGAAATCATCCGTTTGTCGGCGGACGGCCGTTTCGGGCGTTATTGTTGCGTGAATTCATTCGTTACGCGAAAAGCCACGGAAAGGTGTGGTTCGCGCCGGCGGGTGAAATCGCCAAGTGGTACCGCGAAAACTATCACGATGCGCAGGTCGAAGAGTGGCCGAACTTTGCGCACGCCGGCAGGCCGGGAAAGATTTCGGATCTGACGAAGCTATAGATCCTGAGGGCGCGCAGGATGCTGCGCCCCTATATAGTACCGAGTTGGCAAAGAAAAAACATTCTGACGAGATTCTGAAGCGCGGCCTCGAGGAACTTGCAAAAGCAGGAGTGATTCCGGATGGCGACGCCTCGGCGCAGGTACAGAGTCTTAAGAGTCAATTCGGCATCGGACGAGAACGCGACCTAGCGGTGATCTATTCATTGGGGAAAACTGTCGATCGCGCGGCCCTCGATGCTCTGGACGAGATCGACCGCAACACGAGCGACAAGGAGTACAAGAAGGAAATCAAGCGAGCGCTGTTCAAATTATCACAACGCGGTCTTGATGTGGCGCGAGAGAGGGTGGGGCATCAAGCGGCGCCGGCGCCGCTGTTCACTCACGAGCCGGACACCGAAGCCTACATGTCAGCCGTCGATGGGGGAGGCGGCCGATTGATTTGGCTCGCCAAGGTACAGCCGGGGCACGGAGTGCAAGTCATCCAAACGATGCTGCACGATCGTGACGGTTTGTTGCGGATCGTCGGCGCTCACCTGCGGCGTAAAGAGATGCGGAAAACGTTTCAGGAACTTCAGCGGCAACACAGCCTCAGTATGATTCCGATTCCGTGGGAGTTTGCTGATTGGGCAATTTACGAAGGGTATGAAAAGGCCAAGGCACGCGGTCAAAGCGGACTGGAAAGGTTCTATGAGCTGCGCTCGATCATCGGAACCGAAAAGCCGAAGGAACAAACCCATCCGATTTATCGGAAAATCGATGCCGCAGAGGTACGGCAAGGTCCCTGGCGCGAACAATCACGACGGATCTTGGATGAGCCGGAGCTGCGCTACTGGGTGCTGACCGATGACTGGATTCAGCGATTTCTCACACAGATTCAAGAAGCGCAGACTAGCCGGCTGGTGCTCAATCCACTGCAAAAAGAAGAGCGCATGAGCGCCATTGTGCGCGAGGCGGTAAAGACGCTGTGCTCCGGTGAAGACGGCCGAGCGTTCACACGTCGCATGGAAGACATGGCGCTCTTTTTTGCCGAGACGCGCCGGGCCGAGGTCGCCAAACTTTCATTGGCAGTTGCTCTTCAAGTCGGCGAGGGAGATCCGGGGCCACTGGACGTCTCGTTTCTGACCGGGCTCGTGCAGAAAAGCTTCGCGGTCTTGCTCTCCCAGGAGAAGGCCAAACAGGAAGAGGATCCATCATCCCTGATCGTCAAGCCCTAAAGCCCCAATAGCATTTGAGCCTGGTCGATTTGCGGGCTTCTCCTTTTCGAGCGGAAATATCCGTCACTCCAGGGCCCAATGACCCATTTTCCGATCATGGTTCGTTCTATAAAATGGGAGTCGGCGTCGGATCGTTGGTCGCCTATTTGACGGCGTGGTCGCTATTTGGATTGCAACGGATTATAATGTGGGAAATTCCATTTCTTGGTCCTACGGTCGTCGCTGTCAGATTTGCCGTGAGCTTTTTCTTTCCCTTTCTCGCCGGTTGGCTCTGCGAAATAGCCTGGAACAGGTTTCACAGCTAGTCTTCAATGAAGCGAAGAGAGTTCTTGAAAATCGCCGCTGGCGCGAGCCTCTCGGTGCCGTCGCTGTTTGGCTGCACGCCTGAGATCACCCTGACGGATCAGACCACCGGTTTGTCGCTCTGGGGTTTTTCCGGGGATGTGACCGATACGAGTGCGCTGGTTTGGTTGCGCGCCGACGCCGGTAGTGAAGCCGCGGTACAGTACGCAACAGATTATTATATGACAATGGACTACAAGTTGACCAAGCCGGTGGCCGTCGGTCCCGAGTCGGACTACACCGCGACGCTTTCGCTCGATGATCTGCAGCCGGCAACACGCTACTACTATCGCGCCGCGGTCGTGGGAAAGAAACCAGGGGCGGTCGGAACCTTTGTTACCGCGCCCGCGCCGAGTGCTGATTCCAAGGTAGTTTTTTGCTTCAGTGGCGATACGCGTGAAAGTTACCGGCCGTTTTTGATCATGAATGCGGTGCGAGCACAGCGGCCCGACTTTTTCCTGCACCTGGGCGATACAGTTTATGCGGATCGGAACGGAACCGCGCATCGGCTCGAGGAATTTTGGCAGAAATATCGGACCAACCGAGATGACCTCTCAACTGAGTATTGTTTCAATCAAACCAGTGTCTATGTCACCTGGGATGATCATGAAGTGACGGACAACTATTTGCCGGGCGAGCCGCTGGCGCCGATCGGTCAACGCGCGTTTTTGGATTACTGGCCGATTCGCCACGCCGCCGGCGACCCGACGCGAATTTATCGTTCTTTTCGCTGGGGTAAGAACGTCGAGCTTTTCATTCTCGATACTCGGCAGTATCGAAACTTGAAGAAAGGCACGATGTTAGGGGATCCACAAAGGGAATGGTTCCTCGATGGAATCGCCAAATCGCCGGCACTGTTCAAATTCATTGCTACGAGCGTGACGATGGCCGGCGGGGGCAGTGATCGCTGGGATGGATTTCCAAAGGAAAGGCAACAAATCTTACGGTACATCAACGAGAAAAAAATTCGCGGCGTGGTGTTTTTAAGCGCGGACATGCACTACGCCGCGATCACCAACATTCCCAAGAGCGGTGGCATCAAAGACATCACGGCGGGCCCGCTTGGTGCTCCACTCAACAGAATCACCAACGGGACGGCGCGCCGATTTGACTTCTTCCTGGCGGAAAACTTCAATTTTGGGAAGATCACCGTCGACCCGAAGAACGAACCGGGAAAGGCATCGCTCGAGTTCATTGATCAAGACAACAAGGTTTTTTATCAAGGCACACTCCGCGCCGATTGACCATCTCGAATGGAGCACAGTGCGGCAGTAAAGCTCAATTCCTAGCGTGGCGGTACTGAAGCGCTTCGGGATTGAGCGCGCGAGTTAGTTTGCCTTCCATATAGTCGAGAATATTTGTCACCGCATTCTCAGCGAACCCTTCGAAGCCGGAATCCGTCGGCCATCCCAAGTGCGGCGTCAGCACCACATTGTCGAGCTCGGGCAGCGGATGATTCTTGGGCAGCGGCTCCTGGACGAAAACGTCTAGGGCGGCGCCGGCAATGGCTTTTTCTCTGAGGATTTTGATCAGCGCGGGTTCGTCGACAATCGCACCACGTGCCGTATTGATCAGATAGGCTGATTTTTTCATTAGTCGTAGCCGTGCTTCGTTAAGTAAATTTTTGCTTTGCTCCGAAAGCGCGAGGTGAATCGAAATCACGTCAGCGGTTTTGAGCACCTCTTCAAGAGAGATGAATGTCACACCGGATCTGGCGGCACGCTCCTTGGTCAGGGTCGGGCCCCAGGCAATTACATTCATACCGAAAGCGCGCGCAACGGCAGCGACCTCCGTCCCGATTTTGCCTAAGCCCAAAATTCCAAGAGTCTTTCCCTTGAGCACATACCCCAACACGAGCGGCCATTCGCCGCGGCGCATCGCGGCATCGCTCTGAGGAATGCGCCGCATCACGGCAAGCATCAGGCCGAAAGTTAATTCGGTTGTGCTGTTGCCGCCGGGAGCGAGGCTGACCACAACACCGCGACGGGTCGCTGCCTCCATATCCACGTGGTACGCGTGGTTGCCGGTCTGAGAAATGTATTCGAGATCGGGCAACTGCTCGAAAAGCGATGCTGTGAATTTGGTGCGCTCGCGTACCGGAATGATTGCTTGCGAGCCGCGCAAAGTCTCAGCCAGCGCGGCCTCGGTAGGCAGTTTATCTGTGAGGATCTGAACTTCGGCCTTGGTGCGCAACCGCTGGATCGCGTCTGTCAACTCAAACGCGCGCTGGTAATCGTCGAGAACGGTGACTTTCACTTAGAGATAACCGCGATTCCCGCAATTTCGATCAGATAATCGGGGTGTGCGAGCCCCTTGACGATTACGAGCGTGCTCGTCGGCGGATTTTTCTTGTATTGCTGTTGCCGCACCTCGTTGTAACCTTCGCGATACTCGCGGTCCACAATGTAGGTGGTGGTCATCACAAGGTCATCTATGCTCCCGCCGGCGGCTTTCAGCACCGCTTTGAGGTTGGCGTAAACCTGCTCGGTCTGCGCTTTGATATCGCCTCTCCCGACAACGTTGCCGTCCTTGTCCGAAGCGGTCTGTCCGGCAATGAACAGCAGTTTGCCGCCTTGGTTGAGGATAGCCTGGCTGTAGCGCGGGCGAGGATCGTTCAGGGACTTCGGTTGGATTATCTTTCGTGCCATGGTTCTGCCTCCTGGGTTAAAAGGTTAGAGTATTGGAGTACTGGAGTGTTGGTTTCCTTGTCGACCCAATACTTCATCACTCCGTCACTCCAGTCTTTTATTTGGTTGGATAGCGTTTTGCCATCTCGTTAAAAAAGTTTTCCTTCTCCAGCTCCTGCAGAAAGCTCAAGTCGACGAACTGCTCCGGCTTCGCGGCTTTCGCCTGGGGCATTTTTTCCGCCAGCATATCGAGCATGAACTGGATACCTTTCAGAGTCGGGTAGGGTTTTTTCGGGATCGAATGGATGTAGCCATTGTAAGAATCCTCGAGAACTTCCGGATCGTTGGTGCGCATATACTTCGCGAAGACGCGCTGCGCTTCCTTTTTGTTCGCATAAATATAATAAATCGCTTCGACAAAGCCCTTTAGAGCGTTCTTGACCACATCATGATTGCTCTGAGCATAAGCCCGGGAGGTTGCAAAGCCGTTCCCCTGAACTTCGACACCGAGGTCGGCAATCTGCAGCAGCTCGACAAAACCCGCCTTGCGCGCCGGAGCCGCCGAAGACGAGGTGAAAAAGGTTGCGTCGATTTTGCCGGCCGACATGGCGGCGAGCCGCTCCGCGTCGGGTCCGGTCGGTAAAAGGGTGAGATCCTTCGGCTGAAAATTCAAATGTTTCATCAGGATTAAGGCAGCATAGTTCGTGGCCGCGCCGAAGCCGCTGATCCCGAACCTTTTGCCTTTGAGCTGCTCGAGTTTCGTGATGCCAGGTCGGGCAAAAACGATTTGATCGTAGGTCGTTTCGACTGCGGCGACGAGCACGAGATCAAATCCGGTTAAATCCGCTTGCACCACCGTGCCGATGTTGACGATGGGCGGATCGCCACCGGCAAGCGCCTGGGTGGCGATCTGGCCGCCACGCAAAAAGATCGGCTCGACCTCCAATCCATACCTGTTGAACAGCCCCACTTCTTTTGCCACCCAGACGTTGGACTGCCGAAAACTCAACGACGGATAGCCGATACGAATCTTCTTAAGAGTTTGCGCTGACGCGGGTGTCGCAAGCGCGACGGCAATGAAAAACATGCCCATGAGATAATGAAAAACCCGTTTCATTGAATAAAAGCCTTTCTATGAATGTGATCCTGTTTTCTTGCTCTATTTGCCAATCTGTTTCAATGCCTCGTCAATGAAGGAATTATCGACGTACTCGGTGAGTGGCGGGATTTTCTTGTTCTGATAAAGACCTTCCTTGGCGCGAAGTTCCATGGTCTTGTCGTAGGAGACCTTGCTGACCAGCCCGTCCTTCGGGAAGGGTTGGAAATCCTGCACGAGGTACTTGTAATCATCCTCAGCGCTTTCGCGCGTTGATTTGAGCACCTTCATGTGGATTGAAATGGCTTCCTCCTTGTTTTTCGGTTCGTAGAGCCAGCGGGTCGCCTCGATCATCGATTTCAGATAACGCACGACCTCGGCACGGTTCGATTTGAGATAGTTGGCATGGGCGAAATCCGTGGTGAATAGAATCGGACCCAGATATTCGTGGAAGTTGGCGAGCTTGCGAAAACCGTCCTTGGCCGCGCGAAAGGTAAATGGTGGCCCCATGAATGAAGCTTGCACCGAGCCGCCTTTGAGGGCGGCATAGCGCTCCGGCGAAGTGCCGACGACCAAAAGCTTGTAATCGTTTTCTTTGAGCTTGTAGGCTTTCTCCAAAACCTCGTGCACCATCAGAGTCGTGCCCCCGGTCAAGGTGCTCACACCGAGGGTTTTGCCTTTCAAATCCGCGCCAGTTTTGATTTCCGGCCGCGCATAGATGTCGTATGGAATTTTTTCCATATTGGCGGCGATGATTTTGACCTTGGCACCTTTTTCCGCGGCGCCGATCACGTAATCGGGATTGATACGCCCGATGGGAATGGTCTCGCTAAGCACAGCACGCACGACATTCGTCGCGCCGCGGATAATGATGACTTCCACTTGGATACCGTTCTTCTCGAAGATCTTTTTCTGCTCGGCGACGTAGAGCGGCCAACTCGATGACGTATTGCCGCTCTGGGTGAAGCGCATTTTCAATGTTCCGCCATCAGCCGCATGGGCTACGCCCATAAGAGCCACAAAGGCAATTGCCAAACTTAAAAATCGTCTCAAATATCTCATGCCAGGCATCCTCTTTCTCCTTGAAATTACATCTGAGTAAAGCCGCCCGAGGCATTGACTTCTTCTTCAATCTGTTTCCAGACCACATTTTCTAACTCGATAAACGTACGATCTGAGCGCATCTCCATCCGTCTTGGACGCTCGAGCGGGACGGGAAATTCAGATCGGATCGTGCCTGGACGGTGGCTGAATACCAGCACCCGATCGGATAACAAGATCGCTTCGGAGATCATGTGAGTGACAAAGATGACGCTTTTCCTTGTCTCCCGCCAGATGCGCAATAACTCAAGCTGCATGAAGTTGCGGGTCTGCGCATCGAGGGCCGCGAAGGGCTCGTCCATCAGAAGAATTCTCGGGTTTACCGCCAGCGCACGCGCGAGATTGACGCGCTGTTGCATGCCGCCCGAAAGCTCGTGGGGATAATGGTTTTCAAAACCGGAGAGGCCCACGAGCTCGAGATATTTGCGCGCGATTTGTTCCGATTCTTTTCGTTCGGGCCCGCGCCCCTCCAGACCGAGCAAAATGTTCTTGAGGCTGGTGCGCCAGGGGAGAAGGGAAGCGCTCTGAAAAACAAACCCCATGACCAATTCGTGGTCCAATGACTCGGACGGTTTGCCGTCAATGAGAATTTCGCCCCCCGTGCGCGGTAGCAGGCCGTTGATCACCCGGAGCATGGTCGTTTTGCCGCAGCCGCTCGGTCCGACGACGCTGACAAATTCGCCATCACGTAGAGAACAGTTGACGTTTTGGAAGATCCTGAAGGGCTCGCGCTGAGGTCGCGGTATTTCCTTCGCGAGATTTCTCAGCTCCAGTACCGGTGTCGCCATTCTCATCCTCCCTGCGCTTGCCGCCGCCAGGGCGTGAGGTAAATTTCAAAACGGCGCACCAGCTCGAATCCTAGAATTCCTAATACGGCAAACGCAGCGACGCCAACGAACAGAATCGGCACATTCAGGGTTTGCCCCGCGAAGAAAACCAGATAACCGAGTCCTTCCGTGGCACCGAACCATTCGGCGATCGCGACGCCCGTGAGGCCGCGGCCAATGGCGAGTCGAATACCGGCAAGAATGAATGGAACGGAAGCGGGAAGAAGGATTTTAACAAGTAATGCCCGGGAGCTTAGGCGGAAAGAGCGGGCGAGCTCGACGTATTCCCGATTGACCACGCGCATACCGTAATAGGAATTGATCAGGATCGGAAAGACGCATCCCAAAAAGACGATGGCCACTTTCGAACCGCCGCCAATGCCAAACCAAAGCAGCAGAACCGGGGCGAACGCGATGCGCGGGGTCGTATAAAGCGTCGCCATCCAGGGATTGACGTAATCGCGCAGGCGTGAGCTGAGCGCCATCAGAAAACCAAGAGGCACTCCGGCGACGATGCTCAGCGCAAAACCGTAAAAGAAAATCCACGAGCTTGCCCAAAGATGCGGATAGAGCTCTCCGGTGACAAAGAGCATCTCATAGGCCGCGCGCGCCACGACGATCGGAGATACCAAAAGCGACGGATCATTGATGGCGTAGACAGCCAGGCTATGCCAGAGGAGGAGGCCGGCCGCGATTGAGCCGATTTTGATCAGATTCGCGTTGAGCGTGCGGCGCTGTTCGTTCATCTCGAAGATGCGCGGGGAATTATTCCAGTGTCCATTCCGCGCCTTGGCGCCACGGTGCAATTTTTTGTTCCAGGCGCTTGATCAGATTGAAGCTGACCAGTCCGATAACGGCGAGCAACGTGACCGTCACAAATAATTTGGGGCTGTCCCAAGTTTCCGACGAGTCCCGCAGTAGATATCCCAACCCGGCGTTTGCGGCCATCAGCTCGGCGACGATAACTCCGAGCAAAGCTCGTCCGACGCCAAGACGCATACCAGTGATGATGTACGGCAAAGCGCCCGGGAAGCGGATCTTATACGTCGTTTCCCAACGGCTCAAGCGCAGCGATTTGGCCAATTCGAGCCAGATGGGATCCAAATTTTTAATCCCGGCGGCGGTATTCAGAATAATCGCCACGGCGGTGATTTTGAAGACCACGATCACTTTGGAAACCATGCCGATGCCGAACCAGATGATAATCAAAGGCACGACAGTGATAATCGGGATCGAATAGAGTGTGGCGATCCACGGGTCCATGACTTCGTCAAACCATCGGTGCATACCCATGAGATAGCCCACGACAATGCCGACGATCGTCGCGGTGGCGAAGCCATAAGTAAACTCGAGCAGCGTGGCGGCAAAATGCTTGTTGAGCTGACCGGAAACTGCCAGGCGCCAGAACGACTTGAGCACACTGCTCGGCGGCGGGATCAATAGTTCGTTTTCCAAGAGGAGCCGGGCGAGAATTTCCCAAATCAGTAAGCCGGCAAAAACGGAAATGCAGCCACGTAAGATATCTTTTCTAAGGGGCTGCGAAAAAAACCTAATTTGTTTGTACTGAGCAAAGACCGACGATGGAAGATTGAAGTTCGCCGTCGTCAACCCTCTCGGCTTACGCATGCGATTCGCTCACTATTTGTCGCGGTAAAGCTCTGGATCCGCGCCGGTGTCCCCGCCGGTGTGAATTCTCGGATAGAGCGAGATACCGCCGGGACGACCTTGTATCATGAAATCGATGGGAATAAAGCCATCGATCAGCGGAATGGGAAGTTGAAAGCCGGCGTAAGGACTTTTGCGATCGCTGCCAACGGCGAGTTGATTACCCCAAAGGCCGGTGGGCAAGGCGCCGTTCAGGCTGAATCGGCTGGCAGAAATGCTGCCTTCGATGGGCGGCAATTTGTATTTTCCGCCCGGGTCGCGCTCATTGTCGCTCAATAACTGAAAATCCAAAACCTTTTGATAATCAGCCGCTGATCCCCCGACCTCTCGAACCAGGGTAAACGTATTGTCGGCGGCTTCCTCAGCGCTGCCCGTCCGTCGCTCGTGCTCGGCCTTCACGATCGAGCCGGGCAGATTCTTGATGCCGCCGACACTGTCCTTGGCGCGTTGATTGACATCCGCTAACGCCACCTGCAAGTTTTTTTCGCGCAGCGTGATGAAGAAGCGCTCGCTGGTGGATTTCGGTAAGGAATAGTTTTGGCTGCGCTCACCCCATGGCGTTTTATAATGCACCAGGATTTCGTTATCGCTGATCAAATTTACTCCGCGCTCGGCAATTTCCATGTTCTCGGAACGGCCGTCGAACAGCGCCGGTTTTAAGCCCAAACCGCGTGGACCGTAAAGCTCGGGGTTTTCCATTAGGAACTGTTTGCTCATGCGTAGGCCCTGGTTGTCATTCTTGACCAGGTCCGCCAATCTGCGAGTTGCTTCTCGCGCCGCCGGCGTCTCGGGATGCTCATCGATGACAGTGGTTAAATAATATTCGCGGCTGCTGCGATTGCTGCTTTTGGCCGCCGCATCGAGCAACATCTTCGCTGATTTTTCTTTGAGCGCAGCAATTTTTTCCTTCGAAGATCCGGCCAATTGATGGTAGTTGATCGCCTGGTCGATCATGCCGCGCTCCTCATAGGCGTCGCCTAACACGCGGTAAACTTCTGACGCGTTCTCCGAGTCCGGATGATTGCGCACATAGGCAACGCCGGCATCGATCACCGGTTGCGCAGAAACCGGATTGTGAGTCACTACCTGATAAAAATTGTTTGTAATGATAAGCGCGTTCGCCATTCCCAGCGTTATAGCGGCGCCGGGGCCGGCGGCCGCCATCGCCCCTGCCGCAAAAAGCAGATTCTTGCGTAGAAAGTCTTCGCCGAGCAAAACGTACTTGGCCGACTGAAGCTGTCTTTCGGTCCGCGCTTCTTGGAAAGGCTCGAGCAGGTTGTACTCGGGGCTTTGCAAGAGAGCATTCGCGCGTTGCTTGACCTCGGGATTGTGGGTCGAGTTTGTCATCTGCTGCAGGGCTTTTTTCGCGGCCTCCCGCCAACCCTTCATCTCGAGGGCGACCGCTTCCGAGTCCCGCGCCGCATCGGCCAACGAGGTGCCGAGGTATTTTTTCTCGGTATCGATGGCGACGCGCTGAAGCTGATTGCTGTCGCGCAGGCTCAAGGCTTCGAGCAACCGGTCGACATCCGCGCGCTGCTCATCGCTCGAAGGTGAGTCCGCGCGGGCAACCAGGGATTTTTGTCGAGCGACATCCATTTCACTCGTCGCTTTGGTTACTTTGCCACGCAGCTCAGTGGCGTCTGTTGACTCCGGTTCAATCAACGCCGCCAGATCGAGGTGAAATAAGGCCCGGTCCAAATCGTTTTTGGCGAGAGCTTCCTTGGCGCGGTCGATCTGCTTCCGCACTAAAGCCGCTTTTTTCTTTTTGTCCAATTCTTCCGCTTGTTTTTTGATCGCGCCATTGCGCGGGTCGTCGGGAAAACGCTTCAAGTGGTCGAGATCGCGCGCCAGGGCGCGCCGCTCCTCGATGGACATGTCACGGTCCATCAGGCCGTAAAGTTGGCTGACGGCGGTTTCAGCCACGGCGCCAATGTAATTACCCGAAGCGACACCGATCAAATCCACGGAACTCAGCATCCTATTGGTCATACCACCCCAGAAATTCGTCGAGCTTTGACGCATCAATTGGTCGGACTGGTTGAGATCATCGTTATTGATGAGCGCTTCGAGATATTTCTTTCGTTCGGGTGTAGTGGCAATTTTCAGGGCTTCTTTTTGCGCTGCCAGGTAGCGCTCGCGTTCGCGAATCGTATTGTTCACCAGATCCTGGGCTTGAGCGGTTAACCCCGTCGAGGTGCCTCGCTCTTTTTTGAGACGCTCGTCTTCCGCTTTGAAAAACTGCAGATGGCGATTGAGGGCCTGTTCGTCGTTGATGAGCGCGTCGATGAGTAGATCGCGGGCGCGCTTGTCGACCTGGTCAGGGAAGAATTGTGGTGTTGGGGCAGTGGCTTGATCGAAGGGATTGTATTCGGGCAAGGGATTGAGGATTTTCTCCAGCGGTAGATCCTGCGCTGCGCTATACGAAATAGAGAATGCCACGCAGCCGAGAAACAAGACCCCGGACAAAAGATTTCTTGTCTTCATCGATTGAGTCGGGTCATTTTTTCCAGGAATCCGCGCGCTGCTTCGATTTTTCCCTGTGCTTCGAGCTTTTCCAGAATGCCGTCCACCTGTGCGACCTCAGTGTAAAGCTTCAGCGCGGACTTAACGAATTGATCTAAGACTTTGAACTCAAAGAGTAATCCTTCAGGATCGTACTGGGATGCATATTCATTTGCAAGAAGCATGTAAAAATCGCCGAAATCGAGCAGAAAACGATAGTGGTTTTTACTTTGCTGGTGTTTGGTGACCAATTGGCCGTAGCCGAGAATGGTCAACTGATTGCCTTCTTTCAACCGATATCGATTCGCTTCGACGAATGCCACTTTAGCGCGGTCGATGCGCTCTTCTTCGACGCGAGCGAGATATTCATAGCGTGTGGACTTGTATTTTTGGATGAGTTGATTCCAAGCAGCGACCTTCTCGTCGAGACCGGCGATGTAGTTGAAGGGATCATCGGTGGGAACTTTGCGATCGAAGATTCGCAAGAAACCGTCGAGAATTTCCGCATTCTTCGCGGCCTCGGCGCCGAGACGGCTGTCCGTTTCACCGACTTTACGGTAAAGCGCTGCTGCTTGATCATATTCCCGGAGCCGCTCCAAAGCGAGGGCTTTGTTGAACTGAACGATGTCGGTGGATTGGCCGCGATTTTTCCGTTCGTAATCGTCGAGGCGGACTAGCGTCGCTTTCATGATGTTAACGCCGGTAACGTCCTTTGGAATCGGGAAACGGTAAGTATCTTCCTTGGCCAGCCGCTGAAAGTCTTTGACGATATCGAGCAGATCGCCCGCCGGCGCATAGCGGGATTCGGGCGGCCCGGCGCGGGAAGAGCAGGAGACGCACAATATCAGGCTGAGGAAGATGAGCGCGATCAAATAGCGGCTGGTGAAGGAGATAAACGGCAAAATTGTCTTAATCCAACTGATTCAGGATCGCTGGAATAGTTCGAGTTCGACCCATTTTCCGAGAATTCGTTGGCAAGTCAAGCGAGCTAGAAATAACTAGCTTGACCGATGGCAGCGAAATACTAATAATCATACGCTATGATCAAAGGTCTTTTGCGATTTCTGTTGTTCTACACATTGCTCTGGTGGATTGGTGGATGTGCGGATGGTCTATCTGGGCCCGGCGCTCAGGCGCCTTCGCCCACAACGGCGCCAGTTGGTCCGCCTTCGCCGGCCGCAGCCCCGCTTCGTGAGTATCGCGGCCCCGCGACCCGCTCGTTTCTGATGGGCTTTAGTCAATGGCCGGCAGACCTCACCAACGAGGGCATAACCATCGCTCGCGAGTATGCGGAAGCGCATGGCGATATCGTTTCGGTGATGTTCATCGGCGGAATTCCTTGGCAGGAAGCGCTCGATGGGAAACCGTTTTCAAAAGATGTTCAAGACAATATGAGCTATCGGCCCCCCGCAGGAAAGAAGCTTCTGTTGGCGATTTCTCCGTTGAACAAAGATAAGCGAGATCTCGCCCTATACTGGGGTGACAGTGAAAATCAGCCGCTGCCGAAACCCTGGGACAAAGAGCCGTTGAATAGCCCGCGGGTGAAAAAAGCCTTTCTTAATTTTGTGCAGCGTGCCGTGGAAACCATGCATCCGGACTATCTTGCCATCGGTGTCGAATCGAATGTTCTTTTATCGCGCGACCACGCCAAATGGCAGCAGCTCAAGGAGTTGCATCGCGAGACCTACAGCGCGATCAAAAAAATCCATTCCACTCTACCCGTGTTTTTCAGCACGGAGGTGCTTCACTACAAGCGCTTCGCCCGGGATGCGAAAGGCTCGGATCAGGAGAAAGAAGTCGCCGATCTGATGCGCTACAGCGATTTCTTTGCCATGAGTCTCTATCCATACATGAGCCCGGAAGTTCCGCGCATCATACCGCAGAACTTTCTCGATTTTGCTAAACGTTTCAAGAAGGGGATCGCGGTGACGGAAAGCGGCATGTCTTCGCGCAATGTCGAGCTCAAATCCTACGGGACAGTTTTGTACGGATCGGACGCTGACCAGACGCGTTTTACGGAATTTTTGCTCAAAACTGCCGAGAGGGACAGCTATGAGTTCGTGATCAATTTCGCCAGTACGGATTCGGACCGGCTGGTGAGCCGGCTGCGTCCGCAGATGGCCGATTTGGCGCGCATCTGGGCGTATATTGGCATGCAGACAAGCGACCGTCGACCTAAGCCCGCTTCTGCCGTCTGGAACGGATTCTTCGGAGCGAAATACCAACCGGCAAAATGGTGGTGACGTGCTGGACCTGATCGTTAGCTGTCGACTAATGAGTAAAACAAGAGGAGCTCACCGGTTTTCCCCGCAGCAAAATCGTGCGGCGTATTTTTTGGAATATGGCAGAGCATGCCGGGACGAAGCTGGATTCGCCGGCTTTTAATGCGCACGCGGCCTGTGCCTCTTATGACATGACACACGACGTCTTTATCGGTGTGTTCGATCTGCTTTTTATCTGAAATTTTAGCCGGGCGAAAAGCGATGAGACCGCTGGTGAAGTGCTTTGATTCAAAGCAACTCGTGTAGTACATCTCCTGACTTATTTTTTTGAGACGTTTGATCGCGGCGTCGATCTTTACAATTTTCATGCGCGGCTAGTTCATTGGAAGCAATCGTAGGGAGCAGCGTGTGCGTCCCTGCATCGGGCAATCATGATCCGCTTCGAGAATGCCTATTCCGTCACCGCGTCGAGGATTTCCTTGATCGCTCGTTCCGCTTCTGTGTTCAGCACTCGGCTGGAGCCGACCACTCTGTGACCGCCACCGCCGTAATTTTTTAGCAACTCGCCTACGTTCACCTGAGAAGACGGATTGAAGATGTTATAGCCGACCGAAATTGCCGTGGTACTTTCCCGCTGACTATCGTCGGTGACTTTCACTTGAATATTGCCTTGCGGAAAAAGGGTAAAAACCAAAAATCGATTTCCGTCGGGAATGTCTTTGATGCCACGAAGATCGCAGTAAATGACGTTTGATTTGATCGTCGTGTGCTCGAGCAGGAGCTGGCGAAGCCTTTCCTGTTCACCGCGAATTCTCTGGCAACGGCGCGTTACTTCAGGATCGCGCATGACGTCTTCGAGGGCGCAGTCGCGCAAGAGACCGATGATCTTTAGCCAGTAAGGCTCGTCGCCGGCATTTTTGCCGTCGGTCGTCATCGAGATCAAAACATATCCCTGCGGGTTGAGTACGTCTTCCGGCTCGAGTTTTCCCGCATCAATGCGGTCTGTCTCATGCATCAAAAATTTCATCCGCTCGCTGTTCAGGAAGGAAAGTATCTCTTCTCCGGAGATCTTCCGGTTGCCGGTTGTCTCACGTCTCGTGCCTACCTCGCAGTAATATTCGTGGACGACCCGGGCGGCACTTGGCGCGAGACGAAAGCCGCCCCTTCCTAAAATGATCGGTTGCGGAAAATCCGGTGTCGTATTGGTGATATGATGATCGAACCATAGCGTGCAGTTCGGATGATAGGGGAGATTAGTGATGATGTCGCCCTTGCGGATTTCTACCAAACCGTCCTGCATGAACTTGGGCTCGACAAACAGGTATTCGTCGATGTTCTCGAACTGGGTGACCAGGGCGCCGCAAACCAACCCGTCAAAATCCGCGCGAGTGACGAGTCTCATGGGCGAATGATCTCTTCCGTCGGCGTCCACGGCATATTGAAGGCGTTGGCAACGCGCTCGTGGGCAATCTTTCCGTTATAGGTATTGAGTCCCCTGGCTAAGGCTTTGTCCCGTTCGAGCGCCTGAAGAAAGCCACGGTTCGCGAGCTGGAGCCCGTAGGACAGCGTGGCATTGGTCAAAGCATAGGTCGAGGTATTTGGCACAATCGCCGGCATATTCGTCACACAGTAATGAACGACGTTCTCCTCGTTGTAGATCGGCTCGCGATGGGTTGTCGGTCGCGAGGTTTCGGCGCAACCGCCCTGATCGATCGAGATGTCAACGAAGGCCGCGCCTGGTTTCATGCGCCTGACGAGCCCGCGCGAGATCAGTTTCGGCGCCTGCGCGCCAGGAATCAGCACGGAGCCGATCACCAAGTCGGCATCCATGACCTCTTCCTCGATATTGGCGCGGTTGGACATGAGAGTGGTCAGATGGCCGCCGAGAATGTCATGGATGTAGCGAAGCTTCGTCGGATTGATATCCAGAATGCTGACGTATGCACCCATGCCCGCGGCCACTTGGCAAGCCGCGCTTCCCGACATTCCGGCGCCGAGAATCACCACTTTTGCCGGACGGACGCCGGAGGCACCGCCGAGAAGAATCCCCCGGCCGCCGTTTTCGGCTTGCAAAGACCACGCGCCAACCTGGATCGAGAGCCGGCCGGCGATTTCGCTCATGGGAGCTAATAGCGGCAACGAGCCGTCGTCGAGCTGAATTGTCTCGTACCCAATGGCGGTGACTTTGCGATCGAGGAGCGCTCGGGTAACCGATTCGTTGGCAGCCAAATGCAAATAGGTGAACAGTATCAGCCCTTGCCGCAGCAATGGGTACTCGGATTCCTCCGGCTCTTTCACCTTCATGACCATTTCCGCTTTTTCCCAGACGTCTTGAGCGGATTCGACGATCATTGCGCCGGCAGCTTCATAGGCGCGATCGGTCAAACCGCTGCCCAATCCGGCGCCTTTTTGCAGAAGCACTTTGTGGCCTCGCGCCGCAAATGCCGTCACGCCTGCCGGCGTCACGGCGACGCGATTTTCTTCGGTCTTGATCTCACTGGGGACGCCGATGATCATCGTACGAAAAACTACGTGAAGGGCAGGGTAGAGTCAACGTATGAAAACTGAGTGTTGGTAACGGAATATTGGAGTCATCTGATTCGCACTCACTACGCCAACCGGTCTATCGCAAAGTACTCCAGTCCGAATCACCGGCCGATGGACCAGACGAGAATCGCCCAGCCGAGTAAAAACGCGAGGCCGCCGATCGGCGTAATCGCGCCGAGCCAACGTGCATCGGTG
>Ga0065712_10000358_pt1 | contig 18041 bp, 17 predicted proteins | sample MisRhiReplicate1_FD_59099 | JGI IMG/M metagenome (GOLD analysis project Ga0065712, IMG submission 59099) | Miscanthus rhizosphere microbial communities from Kellogg Biological Station, MSU, sample Rhizosphere Soil Replicate 1: eDNA_1 v3... | ecosystem: Host-associated > Plants > Roots >...
CTCCACGCGATGCTCTCCTGACCGGGATCAAGGCGACTGTGCCGGCCTATAGTCGCGATGGGCGGATCACAGAACAGGCGTTGAAAGCCGCCACGGATGTCATGGAGGTAGCGGGGATCTTGAAAAAGCGGCCAACGCTCGCGGATGTCGCGACGAACGATTTCTTGCCGAAGTGAGGAAGCGAAAAGAGGGACGGGCAACTTTTTCGTTTCTTCTGTCGTCGGCCGCAGAGTTCTTAGGAGCCCAAGCTTCGACACAATTTCCGATTGCCGGAACCGGTTTGCTGCGAGGCCCTTGCCGCTTCACACGCTGACGGACGACGTTTAGTTGTTGCTCAGGGTTTAAACGAGCACCAGAATAATCAGGCCATGCGTTCCTAACGTAGATTTAACGCCTAGGATGAGCGACGTCTTTTCCGCGTTCGCTCCATTCTTTTGTTCGGCGAGTCCTCTAGGTTGTACGTCGCATCCGCTCCACAAACGCATGGAACGATAACCAGGATGGATTGCTTGCTCGCCCGAGGACTGTCAGTAAATCGTCGATATCAGACTGATAGAGTCTACTCTTGTTGTTGCGATAATCCTTGAATCGGCTCACAACGAGATTCCACCCGTCAAAAGTTTGAGTCCATTCCTCCCACATCAACACCACCGCTACGACCCGGTGTGACTGCCTGAATACCTTAACGACGGCATCACTTACGATTGTCTGGATGTCTTGTTGTTTGACCCATTCTTCCGGAATCCTGACCAAAACCAGACCCGGCTGACTTTTAGGTAACTGTTTTCGAGCTTTCTCAAGCGTACTCCAAAGGGTTTGAGCATCTGCGGAGGTTTGCTCTGACTTCGCCTTTATCTCACAGCAAACGATCCGATTAGCAGAGGTCATCACCTCGGCTTCATAATCAAGGCCTTTTGATCCAGTTGGAGTGACAAAGCGAAAAATTAGTTTAGGGTGAGAAAGTAATGCCGCGCATTCCATCTCCCCTAACGCAGACTCCAAGTCATGCTTATCCATGAGCGAGATTCGCTGTTTCAGCCCATCAACACCTTGGAGGTTGAACGTAATCTCAGCCAAGTTGGTTACGCGCTGCATATGTCGGAACTGATCGTTTTGCTCAGTCGAGTCAGTCCGCAGGAACAGACGTCCTTGACGGTGATGAGCCGGCGTGTCTTTGTGAATGGAGAAAACGTTTTCGTTAGTCCATTGGTTTCCGAAGAAGAAACGAAGCGCCTCGGTCGCCAAGCCGTACGTAATAAAATCGTGATCCGCTGTTCCTGCTGGCGGAGAAGCCGCGAGGGTACGCACAATGATCGACAAATGGTCAGGCGTCAGTCGGTCGACTTGCTCAGCTAGTTCCGCCATAGTGGCCATGGATACTCCAAAAAACTTAAATCGGCTGCCTAAGTACTGAGTGAGTTGGTTAATCTATCTGGTGTGACGGTTCTATGATTTCGGCAAATTTATAGTTGGGTCTGTGATTTGGCAAGAATATCTTCTCTAACGCGGGGCGTTGTGCTGCATCGGGTGTACTACTTGCCCATGCTCGCTAACCAGAACTCGGCGATGTCGATATACCTCGGAAACCAGACGTTGCCGCGGCTGCGCACGTGGGCAAGAAAATCATCGAGGAGCTGCGCCATGCCCACCGTGCCGCTCACATGTGGATGGATGGCGTAACAGAATTTCATCGGGTGACGCTTCGACTCTTCGAACGTCGCATCGAACGCGTATTTGATCTCCGCAAGTCCCTGAATGATCCCCCGCGAGGACAGCTCGCCATCCGTATAGCCTGGCGTGGCATAGCTGATCGCGACGATCCGTTTGTCGTTGAAAGAAATAACGTAAGGAAAGTCGGAATCGACATAATCGCTCGTCCACAGAAAGCCGCTGTCGGTCAGGATGTCGAGAGTGAACGGAGTTGGTCGCGGACCGGGCGATAAATAGCCGCGGATCTTAGCGCCGATGACGTTTTCGATGGCCGCGACGGTTCTGGCGAGAGATAATTGTTCTTCTTCGCGTGACGTGAACATCGGCGGGAATACGTGCATATCCCATTGATGAGCGGCAACCTCGTGGCCACGGTCGTGGCTCGCGCGAACGGTTGCCGGGAAGAGCTCCGCCGTCAAGCCGTTGGTGGGGATTGTCGCCTTGACCCCGTGCTTGTCCAGCACATCGAGCAGTCGCCAGATGCCGTGACGCGCGCCGTATTCCCGGACGCCGAGCGCGAGAAAATCGAATTTGTTCTGCTGCTGGTTTTGCAGATCGACCGCCATCGGACGCCTCCGGTGACGCGGCACGGATTCCCACTCGTTCAATATTAGAATCTGAACCGCCATCATTGCGCCGTTCGGCCAGGCGTGGAACCACTCCGGGCGGCTCGGAACCTGCGGGCGCAAATCCCATTGATATGGTGCGACGATAGCGTCTGACATGACGTGCAGGAATTCTGCAGCGAGCTATATCGCCGCACCTGCGAGTAGTCAATTGCGAACACCGCTGGGGTCTGTGTGGGATGTGACTTCTGTAACTCGACTATGCTCTGAAGAGTGACCGCTAAGGGTCGGGAATCTTTTCTTATGATCCCGAACCCGTTGTTTTTCTCTGACTACTTGACTTTGAATTGTCGGGATCGGCCGAGAGGCAAGAAGGGCAACAAGGAGTTGGGAGCGCTGAACTCCAGACGTAGGAAGGGTCGGGAGTCCTAAATGCAAAAACTCCCGACCTCCTTAAGTGTTACGTTTTTTTCAATCCCGCCAGTACGCGTTCGGGCGTGAACGGAGCTTCGCGCAGGCGCACGCCAGTAGCATCGAAGATCGCATTAGCGATGGCCGCGGCGATCGGGGCGCTCGACGGCTCGCCGCCGCCAAGAGCGGGCATCTCGGGCCGATTGATAAGAACAATTTCGATCTCCGGCACTTTCGGAAATCGGATCACCGGATATGTGCTCCAATCGAGACTCTTGATTCCGCTCGAATCGAACTTAACCGCTTCCATCAGCGCTCGGCTGACGCCTTGAATGATATTTCCTTCGATCTGGTTTTTGAGACCGTCGGGATTGATCACAAGACCACAATCGTGCGACAGTACAAAACGTTTCACCGACACTTCACCGGTTGATTTGTCGACTTCGACTTCGGCGACGGCGCCGCAAATCGTATCCGCGCGATTGGAGATGGCGACGCCGCGGCCGATTGCTTTTCCGCCCATCGATGCGGCAGGAGGCGAGGGGCGCTCCTGCCAGGCCGCTTGCTTGACCGCCGCCATTAATGCGTCCGCGCCGCGCTTGTTTTCGCCGAGGTAGCGCATGCGGAACTGCACTGGATCCACCTTTTGATCGGCGGCGATCTCGTCGATGAATGATTCGCTGGCAAAGCAACGGCCAAGATCCCCGGGTGCACGAAGGTAGCTGGTGCGAAGCGGCGTCTCATCCGCTTGTACCCAGGGGATCAGCGGTGCGGCACATTTCTGATTTTCAAAAGTATAAATTTCACCGCCGCCCTGAGTGCCATTGGAATTGCCATCTGCCTTCGGTTTCATCCCAATTTGACGCGAGGCGAGCAGACGCAATCCTGGACTTGACGCAGCGGTGAGCGGCAAGCCGCGATCGGCAAAGTCCCAGGCGATAATTTTGCCCTGATCATCGACACCAGCGCGAATCAAATCCAGCTGCGCTGGGCCCTTGGGCTCCCAGCCATGTTCATCATCGCGCATCCACTGAACTCGAACCGGCTTACCAACAGCGCGTGAAAGCAATGCAGCGTCTTCTGAAACATCGTCGGAACTCATTCGGCCGTAGCTGCCCGAGGCTTCGCGCCAGAGCAGGCGTACGTTCTTCTCGGGAAACCCGAGCATCTCGGCGACCGCGGTGCGTGTTCCAAATGAACCTTGGGTGCCGCTGTAAATCGTCGCGTGATCTTTGCCGACGTCGGCGACGGCGCAGGACGGGCCCATCATGCCGTGCATTTGAAAGGGCCAGCGATAAGTCGCTTCGTAGGTTTTGCCCGCTTTGCTCAATGCCGCTTCCGGATCGCCGCGATTTACCGTGACCTGATCGCGGAGGCTCTTGGTATTTTGCAAATAAGCGAAGACCTCATCGGGTCCGGCCGGCATCTTCGTTTGCGGTGCGGACCATGTGACCTTTAACGCTTTTGCTGCTTTGATTGCGGACCACTCCGTCGTACAGACAACACCGAGGAAACTTCCTTCCTGCACGACTTTCACAAATCCCGGAATGGTTTTAAGCGAGCTGTCATCCACGCTGGCCGGTTTCGAGGTGACCGTCGGCGGACGGACTACGCGGCCGTGCAGCATTCCGGGAATCCGCACGTCGTGCACGTAGACAAATTCGCCGGTCATTTTGGGTGGCAGCTCGACGCGTTTTTGCGAGGTCCCGACAATCTTGTAGTCTTTGAAAGTTTTAGTGCGCGCATCCGGCGCGACTTTCATATTCCAGCCGGTGCCGCTCACGGGAATTTTAGTGTTGAATTTTTTTCCACCGATAAGCTGAGCGTAGGTAACTTTTTTCGATCCAGCGCTGACCACACCACTGGTAACGCTCAATGATTCTACAGGCGAGCCCAGGCGCTGCGATGCCAGCTTCAAGAGCTCCTGTTTTGCTGCCGCTGCGGCCTGGCGTAATTGCGGACCGGCTCTTTCGATGGTTCTGCTGCCCGCCGTGACGCCTTGGTCAATCGCCTTAGCCGTGTCCAAGCTGACCATGTGAACTTTATTGAACGGCACGTCCAGTTCCTCCGCGACGATTTGCGCTAGCGCCGTTTCAACCCCGGTGCCGAGATCAACCTTGCCCGAATAAACCGTAACCGTGCCGTCGGGAGCGATTGCCAGCCACGAATCGAGCTCTCTGGGATCGGCATCGGCCGCGGGCTCCGCCATGGATTGAGCAGAGACAGATGAGGGCGGAAATAAATTGAAACCGATGATCAGCGCGCCCGTCGTTTTGAGGAATTGCCTGCGATTGAGTTCGGTGGTTTTCATCGTGACCTCCCTACACCAGCTGGCCCGAAGCCCGTTTGACCGCGCGGAGTATCCGGATATGCGTGCCGCAGCGGCAGAGATTACGCGCCAGCGCTTCTCTGATCTGGCTGTCCGTCGGTTTGGGATTTTTATCCAACAAGGCTTTGCTCGACATGATCATGCCGTTGATACAGTAGCCGCACTGCGCCGCCTGTTCATCGACGAAGGCCTGCTGAATCTTGTGCATTTTCTTGGTCGAGCCCAGGCCTTCCAGCGTGGTGACCGATTTATTCTGCACAGCGCTCATCGGGGTGACACAGGAGCGGATGGCGTTGCCCTCCATGATGACCGTACAGGCGCCGCACTGAGCGAGCCCGCAGCCAAACTTGGGGCCGTTCAGCCGGAGATCGTTACGCAGGGCGTAGAGCAGCGGCATATCGGGCTCGGCGTCCACCGTCTGATTTTTGCCATTCACGCGGAAAGATATTTTTGCCATCGTCGGTTCCTTTCTAAGGACACACTTTGGCAGGAACGATGCGAGCAGGGTTAAGAACTATGTATCGAGACCGTGTGCCGAAAGTCAAGATTGTCCAAAAGAAAGCGTGACGGCGTACTGCGCATATTTCAACGGTTCGGAGATGCGCAGGCCTGTCGAGAATACAATTTTATAGGGGTTTCGGGCTATCAAATTCATTGGCCGCGCTTCGTCGGACGCAGTCTTCCGTACGTCCGGCGACCGGTAAATACGAACGCAACAGTAACCCGCAGCCAGGAATCGCGCATTGATACGACGCGGTCAGGGGAGCGTTTGCAGGAGAATGTTGCGTTTTTGCACTGCTTGCGATTGCGGAGGGGTTTCGGTGGCGGCGATTGGACCCCGTAGCTGGTTCAGCGCGGCGGTAAGAAAATGCTCGTCATAAACTTCGGATTGGTAGACAAAATATTCCGGCAGCTGGGTCCATGGGACGTTTGGGTAGCGGTGATGAATTCGGTGCAGGTTAAAGTTAAGTACGCACCGCGAAACAGACCGCGGCATGAAAAGATTATGACCAGAAACGGTTACGCCCGATGGCGTTCCGTAGTGATAAACGTTGTCATGAAAAGAAACCAGGAAGGTTCGGCCCATCAGCAGGGCTGCGAAAATTAACCAGTGCTGTCGAAAACACCAGGCGCTCAAAACCAATAACACACAGATGGACAGGCCATCGATTTGCGTTTGCCGAACGACGTCTTCATCCCTAAATTGCGCCGCCAACCATTTCTCCTGGAGATTGCCTTGGTTTAACAGACGGGAACGCATGCGTCTGAACATTTTAGGCGGCAAAAAGAAAATAAACATTGACGAGAGTTCGAGTAGATAGAGACCGCAAACGATGTAGAAGAAATATTGCAATGATGCGCGGAAATACGAAAGGTTGTTGGGATCGTAGATTTCCGTCCCCTTTTCAGTGGCCGAGCGATTGAACTTATGATGTGAAAGATGCGTGAGCCGCAGAACATTGAACGGCGAGCCGAAACAGATCGCCAGCATCCGTCCACAGACGCGGTTTAGTCGACTCGATGAATTGAAAACTCCGTGGATTGCCTCATGAAGCAGGGCCCACAGCGGAGTGATCGTAAAGGCGAAGGGAATCAGCAGGTATCCCCATCGCGATTCCTTCGGTAACAAATAAACAGGCAGAATGAAAAATTGCAGCAACTGCAATAGGACGAACAAGCCGGCCAATGACAAATTCTCAAGGTCCGGGATCTGCAGCGTGCCGAACTGCCTCGTATCAGCCGTCGCAGGTCCGAAATACAACATCTCAATCACTCCTTTGCCGGACAGCTTCCGAGCACTCGACTACACACCGAGTCGTCACGCGCGAAGCCTCGAGGCGATGATCGATCGAAATTTCAAACGCTCGCATCCCATATACTAAGGTAACGCAGAGGCGATGCGCCCTCAATTTTTTAGGTCAAATCAAAAGCGCTAATGTGCGGAAATTAGGGGCTATGAATCTCTAGCCCGGACGAGCTATCGAAACAGGTGCATGCGCGTGGGGTAAGTCTATGAAACAGAATCCTTCAGCGAAAACAGCCCTTCTCTCAGGGCGAGGGCCGCCGCCTGTACTCGATTTCGGAGATGTAGTTTGGCGAGAATATTTTTCAGGTGGTTCTTTACGGTGTTTTCCGCGATCATGAGGCGACAGCCGATTTCCTTGTTGGTCAGTCCCCCGGCCAATAGTTTCAAGATGTCGCGCTCGCGTTCGGTGAGCTCATCGACCAGACTGTTTCTGGCACCCGCGGACGATGCCGTGGCAAATTCTTTCAAGATTTTGCTCGCCGTGGTGCCTGACAGAGGTGCTTCGCCATGTGAAACGCCGAGCAGTAATTCAGTTAATCTCGCGGGTGTGATTTTCTTCGACAGGTAACCATACGCGCCGCATTTAATGGCCTCAAATACGTCCTGATCCTCTTCGGAAAAGGTTAAAATCACCACCCTCGTCTTAGGTAGTGCCTTGGTGATTTGCCGGGTCGCCTCCAAGCCATTGACGACGGGCATGTGGATGTCCATGAGCACAATATCGGGAAGTTGTGTTTGGGCTTGAGTTACAGCTTCTCGCCCGTCTTCAGCTTCGGCCACTATTTCAAAGCATTTTTCCTGGCTCAGAAGTCCGACCAAACCCTTTCTAAACAGTGTGTGGTCGTCAGCCAATAATAGCCGAATGGGCTTCGTCATGATTTGGTTTAACCAAAGGTAGGCGAATCGTCACTTTGGTGCCCTTTTCAGGCGTGCTGTCGAGTTGGAGTTCCGCACCCACGGACCTCGCGCGATCATTCATCGTCTTGAGACCAAAACGTAAACTGGCTTCGGAAAGCGTCTCCGGGCAAAAACCCCGGCCGTTGTCCTCGATGACAATCGTCGCGCTGTGGTCTTCGGTTGTGATTGTGATTTTTCCCCGGGTCGCACGAGCATGCTTGACCATGTTGGTAAGCGCTTCGTGCAGAATCCGCATGAATTGAATTTCGACTTGGGGAGCGAATTGAATCGCCTCCGGGTTGGCCACATGGAGCTCCACGGGTAATTTTCTGACTTCACTGAAATCTCTGAGGAATTCAGTCAGAGCGTTGACNACACCGATNTTTTTTCTCAAACTCAAGGCGCGCAATCCAAAGATNGATTCGCGCAGGTCTTGNTAGGCTTCGTCGACCATTGTGAATAACTCTTGGATCGANTCCTGACTTGCGCCCGTACTTTTGTCGCTGGCAATCAATTTAAGGCGCATGCACGCTAGGTCTTGAGCGAGGCTGTCATGCAGTTCGCAAGCTAATCTTTCTCGTTCCTCTAGAATCGCGAGGCCTGTCAATTTTTCCTGATGTTCCTTCAAACGCTCGGCCATATGGTTAAAACTGTGACTGAGGAGCCCGATCTCATCCCTTGATGCTATCGGCATATTTTCGGGGAATTCTCCTTGCGCAATTTTGCTGGAGCGCTCTGCGAGTTTTCGGAGAGGTGCTGCAATCGCGTAGTTGAAATATCGTCTTAGGGCCAGAAGAAAAACGGTCCCCAGCAAAACCAAAGCGACGTTGAAACCGATGATCAGTCTCATTTTATGGTGGGTTTCGGAAACTAATTGATCTTCGACTCGCTCATGCTCTTCGGTCAAGCGCTCAGTGAAAGCCTGAATGCGCTGTTGAATTGTTTCCATGGCGGCGAGATCGTGGGTATTGACGGTATTACCTGCCTGGTATGAATCGCGTCTTACAATGGTCGAAGCGATGTGTTCTGCATCCTCAATCATCTGCCGTAACTCATTGATGTTCGCGGCAGGGCCGCCAGCACGTCGATATCGGGTTAAGAACGACTCAAAGTCTCTCGATGAACTTTCAATTGCCGAAGCGGGAATTCTCGTCCCTTGCAGATGCGCTAGCTGCGTTCGAGATGTGAAATCCTGAAGACGTCGATCGATCTGCTCGACAATATGAACTTGTTCGCTCTGCCGGGATATTACGGCCGACTTGATCAGGTGGGAAGCCAACAAGTAGAGAGAGACGCCGCCGAGTGCATATACCAAAATAAAGAGGGAGACGAAGGCAAGGCTCAGTCGCTGATCTATTCGGCCGGTGAAAGCGGCTTGCAAAGATTCACTCTGCGGCTGCAGCGCGCCATCTCCCGCCAGTGAATCGGCCAACGACAGCATTTAAGCTAGACTATAGCACACGAAACGCGACGAGCCAGAGCGGACGAGAAACTGATGGATGGGCGATCTCGTGCTATCGGACGAGTTTAGCCATGACTCTGCCGGCGAGGAGAGATTGCAGCCTGCGGGGAGTCAATTTCAAAGTATACACGAGTAATCGGTTATGCCATCCTGGTATCGCGACCGGTTTTTTGCCCAGTTTGTCTAACGCCAATTTGACAACCGGTTCTACCGGCATTGCGGCCACCTCGGAGGAGCCGGAGATTTCATGAAATTCCGTGGCGGTAGAGCCAGGGCAAAGCGCCAAAACCTGCACGCCGGTTCCCCTGAACTCGTAGCCAAAAGCCTCGGCCAGAAACAGTTCAAAGACTTTGCTCGCCGAATACGTTGCCTCAAACGGCGTCGCAATATAAGCGCTCACCGATGACACGAAAATGATGCCACCTTTGTTGCGCCGCGCCATCTCTCGCCCGAGGGCGTGCGTCAACGCCAACGGGGCGCGGCAGTTTACCGCGAGCAGAGCCAGTTCTCTTTCTATGTCATGGTCCAGGAATCTTCCTGCGATGCCGAACCCGGCGTTGTTGACCAAGAGTCCAACATCGAGTCCTTCAGTCGCGGCAATGATTTCCGGCAAGAAATCCGGACGAGATAAATCGATGGAAATGATTCGAGTTTGGATCTTGTGCTTCCTTTCAAGTTCTTCCGCGAGCTTTTGTAGCCTCTGATGGCGGCGTGCGACAAGAATGAGATTCAGGCCCAAAGCCGCCAACTGCGTGGCAAACTCCGCTCCTATGCCAGCGGAGGCGCCGGTAACGAGAGCCCATGGCCCGTAACGGTATTTGAAATCGGTCATCGAACTGATCGTCGGCACCAGAGGAGTACGTGCCGAGCGGCTCGTACTTTACGCCTATTTCAAATCCACGCAAAATAACAACGCTCAATTGATGATTCGCTCGCAGGGAAGAGAGCAGCGAAATTCAAACGATGCGAGCGCGGCTTTGATCTGCGGTTCGAAACAAGGAATCTGAGCGCAGAGAAATCATGGCGACGAACCCGAAAATTTTGAGTGAGCCGGCGAGGAAAACTCACTTGTTGGATCAGGCGGGCTGTTTTGCTTTTGACTCATCGCTGACAAACAGCAACAGCACCATTCCCGCAATGTAGCTGGCAGCGGCGACATAGAAGGCCTGAGTGAAGCCGTAATGCTGCATGACGTAGCCGATGATCAACGTCCAAACCGGACCGGAGATGAAGCCGACGAAGTAATAGATCGAGAACGCGGCATCGGTCAGCTCTTCGCTGGCGAAATCGCCGATCATAGTTTGAGTGAGGGCGCCCCGCGCTTGAACGAAAGCACCGTATAACAGCAGATTGATATAGAAAAAAATATTTAGCGAGGAGTGTTGCACCAGCAGCACGGTCATCAACGCCGAGAGCACCAGCGTGATCTGGGTGATCATCGTCCGCTTGCCAATCCAGTCGGAAAACCAGGCAATCGCCATAGGGCCGATCAACCCCGCGGATTGCATCAGCGTCAATAGCAAACCTCCGGCAGATGCGCTGATGGCGAATTTGTTCATGAAAAAGGGGACGAGATAGGTCATGTTGACGCCAGTTCCGCGGCCCGCCGCCCCCGCCATCAACACCAGAGAAGTAAAAAGCAGATTGCGATTCTTTAGACACTGGATGTAAGCGTCGAAGCCGGCGTGAGCTTTTGCCTTGCGGGGGGTTGCTTCTCCTGCTCCACCGTAGTCACGTACCAAAAAGAGGGTCAGTCCCATGAACAGACTGAGCAATCCAAAAATTACGAAGGCGGTACGCCAGCTGACGTAAAGCAGTGCCACGGATGCTGCCGCGGGCCCGATGAAAGAACCGAGGTTTCCCGCCGAGTGATGAAATGTCAGGGCCCAGCCACGCGCTTTCGGGTAATAGCGGGACAACAAGCTCGATCCGAGCGGATGCTGCGGACTCGATCCCGCATCGATGGCGACCCGTGCCGTAACCAATTGCGGAAAGCTTCCGACGAAATATTGCGACATCGCCGTCAGACCGACCATGACATTGCCTACGGCGAGCATCGTAGTGCGACGAAAAAAATTTGACAGGAAGCCATAAATGACCTGCAATCCCTGTCCGACAAAACTCGACAGTGCAGAAATAAAGCCGAGCCCTACAAGCCCAAATCCAAGCTCGGTCATCATCACCGGAAAGATCACCGAAGTGATGCTGTACTGAAGATGATTCAAAACATGGCAGCCGCTGATCAGTCCGAGCGCGAGTCTTTTTTGTTGGAGGGTAGTTTCCAGCGTCGGCACGTCAGACGTGCTCGCGGCGCTCACCATCGAAGTGGTTTGATCGCTCATAGTCGTGTCGGTTTTCTTTCAGTTCTTGTGTATAAGGCAGCAATTTCGCCGTCAATCAGAAAATTCAAGCGAATCGTTGGTCGCCGGAGCCGTGGCGCCAGCCGGCGTGCTGGAAGAGATCAAGAAACTTATAGCAAGTCCGGCGAGCATCAAGACGAAACCGGTCAAAAACGCAGACCAGATCCCAGCGCCAAGGATTTCGACCATTTTCGGCAGCAGCTCGGGTGGAATCTCAGCACGGGTCTCAGGCATCAAAAGATTTTGCGGATGGGCAAGCCTCGCGATCAGGTCGGGCCTAAGCTCGCCGGCCGACAGTTGACGAAGTCCGCTCTGCATCCGGTTTAGCAGTACCGTCCCCATGATGCTTACCGCAAACGCACCGCCGAACGTGCGAAAGAGCATCACTGTGGAGGTGGCGACACCGATGCGCTGGTGCGGGACGGCGTTTTGCACGGCGACGAGCGTTGTCAGATTAGCCAGTCCCATGCCGGTACCGATCAGAATTCCGCCAACGACTACCCATATGATGCTCAACTCAGAGGTGACAAGGACAAAAAAACTATAGCCCGCTGACAGCAGTGCCATTCCGGTCATCGCGACGATCCTATAACCAAGCCGATTGAGGGCTTGTCCGGCGATCAAGCTGCCGGTGGTCCAGGCCATGCTTACGAACAGGAGCACCATACCGGCGCGGGATGCAGTAAGGCCGCGCACGCCCTGAAGGTACACCGGCAAGTAGCTAACTGCGCCAAACACGCCCATGGCGGCTAGGGTGGCAACGGCAGCCGAAGACTTGAACAAGCGCGGATGAAAAAGATCCAGCGGCATGATCGGCTCCGCGGCACGCTGCTCGACAAAGTAGAAGACAGCTATAAACGTCAATCCCAAAACAATGATGATTATCAGTCCAGCATCAAGTCCCTGGCCGACGCGTGCTTCATGCGAGAGCGCATAAAACAGCAGTAATAGGCCCGATAAAAGCGCGAGAGTACCGGTGATGTCGAGCTTATGGGCGTGTTGTTCTACTTTTGCTTCGTGCAAGCCGGTGACGATCAGGCCGACGGCGATGGCGGTGATCGGCAGATTAACAAAAAACGCCCACCTCCAGCTCCAGTTGTCCACGATGATGCCGCCGGCGAGCGGTCCGAGGACCGAAGCGATGCCCCAGATGCCGCTGATGATGCCCTGCATTTTGGGCCGTTCTTGGGCTGAGTAGAGAACGCCCACAACAATGAAAGAGAGCGCATAAATCGCGCCGCCGCCTAGACCTTGAATGGCGCGAAACAGCACTAACGCTTCCATGCTTTGTGCCGCTCCGCACAACGTCGAGCCGATGACAAAAATGCCGATCCCGATCAGCATGAGCCGCCGTCGGCTGTAGAGATCGGATAATTTGCCAAAGAGCGGCGTCGTCAGTGCGGAAGTGAGCATGTAAATCGAAAAAACCCAACTGTAGAGCTCGAGACCTCCAAGTTTGGCGACGATCGTCGGCATTGCTGTGCTGACAATCGTCGCGTCGATGGCAAAGAGAAAAATCACCAACATTACGCCGAAAGCGGCGAGATTTCGCTTCGATGTACTGAGCGCGGATATTTTCGGGGGTAGCTTCAACGTGACTCACTCCGCACGCGCGGAGACCGTGAGGTATCTTCATGACGTGAACTAGTTCGGAGCTGGAGTCAAGCAGCACCGCCGACAACTTTACGCGTTGACCCTTCGGTCCATCGGCGATACAAAGGCACACCATCAGGGGCGAAGTGGATGTTCGAAACCGGTCGGAATATTTTTTTGGCGCTGATCGCCATCAGCGTGCTGGTTGCGCCGAAGCTCTCACAGGCACAAATCACGCCGGAGCTCATCGAGGCGGCAAAAAAGGAAGGCGAGGTGATGTTCTATGGAGCGATTACCGTCAATTCCTCCAAAGCGATCGGCGATGCATTCGAAAAAAAGTATGGTATCAAGCTGCATCATTGGCGCGGCGATGCCACCGAATTGATCAACCGCGTCTTGGCCGAAGCGCGGGCTGGAAAGCCGGCATTCGATGTCACGCTGGGAAACGAGGTCGTGATGACGACCCTCGACGACAAAAAGCTTTTTGCCGTGTTCGATCCGCCTGCGGCCAAAGGCTACCCCAAACAGTTTCTCGATCCGGATAAAAGAATGACGCCGTGGCGGGTGTTGCCTTATGGACTCAACTACAATTATCAAATGCTCAAAGCGGAGGAGGCGCCTATTGAAGTGCTGGGGTATTGGGCTCGACCCATCACTCCATCACTCCACGACTCCAGTAAGTGAGGTGCATGATGTTTGAGCTGGCTAAAATTCCGTTCACTGAAGTTGCTCGGCTCGCTGAGTCGGGTAACGCGCTGGTCATTTTGCCTGTGGGCGTCGTCGAGGAGCATGGCGCGCATCTGCCACTGGGTGTTGATTCCTTCGCCGCCGAAGTTTATGCGATGGCGACTGCGCCCTACCTAGAAGAAGCGGGCTACGAAGTGATGGTCGCGCCGACGATCAATTACGGTGTAGCGCGCGCGGCGATCGATTTCCCCGGGACTTTATCACTGGAGCCAGAGACTTTGCGGTCGATGGTCGTGGAAATCGGCCGCTCGCTGTTGCGGCATAATCTTAAGCGATTGGCGATTTTGAACGGTCATCGTGACAAGTACCACATGAAGGCGCTGGACGATGCGAAAAATATACTCTTGCAGGAGAGCCGCGGTCAGGTGCTGCTCCTCGGCTTCGCCCACGATGACGAAGTGACTGAGGCGTGCTATCGAGCCGGCATCAAGCAGTTTTACAAAAGCCCTCGACCGGATCGCGAGGGTCACGGCGGCGAATCAGAAACATCGCTGGCGCTGCACGCGTTTCCGGAGATGGTAAGACGAGAGATTTTTCCACAGCTCGAGCCAAACTTCGATTACGACGTAGAAGCCTTTCGCAACGAAACTAAGGATTACTGGAGTATTAGCAATGGCTGCGGCTATTTCGGGTGGCCGCAGGCGGCGACCGCCGAGACCGGTAAAAAGCTCGTCGAGACGCGCGGGCGCAACATCGCTAATGTAATTTTGGCAGCGTGGGGAACGCCATCCAGATAGAAATCGCTTGCGATTAGGACAATTTCTCGGGCCTATGGTCGATACCCGCAGCGCTGCTCTGATCATAATCGGAACAACAGCCAAATTCGTCTGAAGGAGGAATACGCCATGTCCTTTCGAATTAACCATCTTCATCTCAAGACGCCGGATCCGAAAAAGACGGCCGATTTCTATGTCGAATATACCGGCGCAAAAATTCTCAAAGAGAACACCAGGCCGGATGGCAGCAAAAACTACCGGCTCGATCTACACGGGGTGGAGCTCAACGTCACAGAGTTTCTCACGGAGCAGAAATTGAGCCAGTTCTACGGGTTGGAGCACGTCGCGATCGATACCAACAACTTCGATGGCGAAGTCACCAAGATCAAATCCGCGGGCTTGAAAATTCTCGAGGAGCGAGTGCTACCCGACGGGCGCCGGGTCTGCTTTTTCGAAGACCCCGAAGGGGTGCGGTTGGAATTTTTGGAGTGGAAGCACTAGAGGGAAGAGATTGGAACCTTGGAGTAATGCAGTACTGGAGTGTTCGGTTTCGTTTCTCCACCACTGCATCATTTCAATACTCCATCACTCCATTTCATTTCTCTTTCAGGACTTTTTGTAGCGGGCCATTCTCTCTGAAGGGCTCGGGCCAGCCGATATATTCTTTAAAATCCGGCCGAGCTTTGACCAGATCTTGAATGACGTTTTCGATGCCTTTATCAGGAACGAAAGGCGCGTTTTTGAACAAATGCGCATAGGACTCGACCGTTTTCCTGGTGATGCCGGGATCTTTTTCGCGCATCCATTTGGCAAATGACTTTTCGGCGAAAGCGAGATTCTTTTTAATCAGGTGAATGCCGGCGACGTACGCGCGCAGAAACTCGTGGGTAGTCTTCGGCTCGGCGCGTATGAAAGCGCGACTGCTGGTCACGCAAGAAGAGGGATAGACCAGATCGGTGTTGCTGAGATCGACGAGCACTGGCCAGCCACGCCGTAAGAACGGCATCGCATAACGCGTCGTCAGCGCGGCCGCCGCGATCACGCCTCGGTCGAGGGCAATGACAATTTCCGGCCCCGCCCCCATTTGTAAAATCGTCATGTCTTTTTCCGGATTGAGTCCGACGTATTTCAGTGCGGCGCGCAAGTAGAAATGCGTCGTAGAGCCGTAGCGGGTCACCGCGCTGGCTTGGCCTTTCAGATCCTGCGCGGATTTTATTTCCGGCCGTGTGATCAAATAAACCGGATCGGCATCGACGGGGCACGCGAGCAAGACGACGTCGCCACCACTGGCGCGTGCCGCAACGACCGATTCCGCTCCGGCACCCGAAAACTGCAAATTTCCGGTGATGATCGCGAGCGTGATCAGCGATCCGCCGCGAATTTGCACAGGCTCGACATTGAGCCCGTTTTTCTCAAACAAGCCGGCGTCCTTTGCGACCCAGATTGGCAGATGAGACGGCGATGCCGTGGTGCCGTAGAAAATACGCCGCAACTCTTGAGCATCGGTCCGTGGCGGAGTGAACAGCGGGCACAGTAAAATCACGCAGAGCAATATATGAATTCGCATTGCGCGACCAACATCCGTCGAAGAGCCCTCACCCTTGCACTCTCCCGTTAGCGGGCGAGGGTGAAGAAATTTGAGGGTGCATGAAGCCATCAATGTCGATTCATTCGCCGTTTCGAGTCATGACTTGGGCAGCGCTCGCTCCAGCGGGCTGTTGTCGCGAAATAGCTCCGGATGACCGATGAAAGCATTCGGCACTGGCCGTTGAAGTGCCAGATCCTTGAGAATGTTTTCGATGCCTTTGTCGGGCACGTACGGAATCGGTTTGAAGAGACGGATGAAAGCTTCCAAAGACTTGCTTAAAGTAGGTGATTCCTTTTCCTTCAGCCATTTTAGCAAGGATCGTTCAGCCAGCTTCTGATCTGTCTTGATCAGCCGGATTGCGCTCACGTAGGCGTTCAAAAATCCATTGACAACTTTGGGTTCCGCTTTGACGAACGCGCGGGTGCTGGTGACGCAAGATGAGGGATAAACAAGATCGGATTTAGTCAAATCGGCCAGCACCGGCCAGCCACGCTGCGTGAACGGTAGAACATCCTTTATGGTCAACGCGGCTGCGGCAATTCGTCCCGCCTCGAGCGCGGCGCTGATTTCGGCGCTGCCGCCCAACTGCAGTAGGGTCATTTCTTTATCCGAATCCACTCCCACCATTCTGGTGGCGGACCGGAGATAAAAATGAATCGACGAATTGAGCCGCGTAACTCCTGCGGCTTTGCCCTTGAGCTCAGCGGGGGATTTAATCTCGGGCCGGGCGATGAGATACACCGGTTCGAGGTCGGCAGGGCACGCCAGCAACACGATGTCACCGCCTTCGACTCGCGCCGCCACGACCGAGCCGGCGCCGACACCGGAAAGCACTGACTGGCCGCTCATGATCGCCATAGTGCTGACTGCACCGCCGCGAATCTGCACGGGCTCGATGTTCAAGCCGTTTTTCGCGAACAGCCCCGTGTCTTTGCCGACCCAGACCGGCAAATGGGAGATTGAAGTCGAGACGCCATAAAGGATGCGCCGTGGTTCCTGAGCGTTAGCGAGGGGTTGTGTCCAGAGGAGCGCAAGGGTCATGAGGAGAAACAATGCTGTTCGGGCTCCCGCACGCTTGCCCTCACGTCTAGGGAGAAGGAACAAGACTAGACTATTTGCTGCATCAGCGCGACGAGAATGTTTGGTTGCTCTTTTGATCATTTTGCAAGTGCTTTCTCCAGTGGTGCGTTGTCGCGAAATAATTCGGGCCGGCCGATGAATTCCTTCGGCACCGGCCGCCGATTGGATAGATCTTTCATGACAGTTTCGATGCCCTTGTCCGGCACGTAAGGCGCTGGTTTGAACAGCTTGGCATAAGACTCGACGGTTTTCTTGATCAGGTACGAATCTTTCTCCCGTAGCCATTTGGCGAAAGTTTTTTCGGCGAAGCTTTGGTCTTTCTTGATAAGGTGAATCGCCGCAACATAAGCGCGCAGGAAGTCGTCGACGGTTTTCGGTTCGGTTTTGATAAAGGCGCGACTGCTGGCGACGCACGATGACGGATAAACCAGATCCGTCGTGCTCAAATCGACGAACATCGGCCAGCCGCGCTGAAGCAGGGGAATCGCGTACCGATTGGTCAATGCCGCCATTGAAATGCGTCCACCTTCCATTGCCGATACGGTTTCGGTGCCGGTGCCGAGCTGCAAAATGGTCACGTCCTTTTCCGGGTCGAGGCCGACTTGCCGCAACGCGGCGCGCAGATAAAAATGGGTTGTGGAGCCGAGACGAGTGACGGCCGTTGCTTTACCTTTGAGCTCGGCGGGCGATTTGATTTCCGGACGCGCAATCAAATAGACGGCATCGGAATCCACCGGGCAGGCGAGCAGGACGATATCGCCGCCTTCCACGCGCG
>Ga0065712_10067984_pt1 | contig 18026 bp, 17 predicted proteins | sample MisRhiReplicate1_FD_59099 | JGI IMG/M metagenome (GOLD analysis project Ga0065712, IMG submission 59099) | Miscanthus rhizosphere microbial communities from Kellogg Biological Station, MSU, sample Rhizosphere Soil Replicate 1: eDNA_1 v3... | ecosystem: Host-associated > Plants > Roots >...
AAATCGCGTAATCGTTCATCGCCGGCAAGCCGCCTCCCACGGTCCGGTGTTTGCTGCGCGACAGCGCTACGTCGAAGACGTGGTGGCGCCTCTCACACGGAATGGCGTGTACTCAGCAAACCAGTCTTTTGATAGAGAGCCATCAATGAACAACGTGACGGATAACGATGTGAATGTGGCACCCACGGGCAAGGTGATTGCACTGCTGGCGGGCCTTTCGGCGCTCAGCATCCTGTCCACCAATATCATCCTGCCTGCCTTTCCCGAGATGGCAGCCCAGTTGGGCGTGTCGTCACGCGAGCTGGGGCTGACGTTTTCCAGTTTCTTCATTACCTTCGCCCTGGCCCAACTGGTCGTCGGCCCGTTGGCAGATCGCTACGGAAGAAAGAGGCTGGTGTTGGGCGGTCTGTCGGTTTTTGTGATCGGCACGGCAGTGTGCGGCTTTGCCCAGTCGTTCGAGATACTGATCGTCGGACGCGTGATCCAGGCACTGGGGATATGCGCGGCCGCAGTACTGGCCCGAGCTATTGCGCGGGACCTGTTTCAAGGCGAAGCACTGGCGCGGGCGATGTCGCTGATCATGGTCGCGACCGCCGCAGCACCTGGCTTCTCGCCGCTACTGGGCAGTGTGCTGACGACCGCGCTGGGATGGCGCGCAATCTTCGTCATCGTCGCAATTGCCGCGCTGTTCGTCGCGCTGATTTACAGCCGTACGCTGGGCGAAACGCTGCCAGCCTCCAGCCGCGTTTCGCACTCGCTGCCTGAAGTGTTCGTCGCCTACTGCAAGCTGATGCGGGACCGTCGATTCATCCTGCCCGGTCTGTCGGTGAGCCTGTTGATGAGCGGGCTGTTTGCCTCTTTCGGCGCTGCACCAGCGATTTTGATGAGCGGGATAGGGCTGACGTCTCTGGAGGCAGGGTTCTACTTCGCCGCGACCGTTTTCGTGGTCTTTACCGCAGGCATCGCAGCCCCCAGGCTTGCCCACCGATTCGGCATTCGGAACGTCACCGCGACAGGCTTCGCCATTGCACTGTTCGGCGGACTGTTGCTGTTGCTGGGGCCGGTGAACCCGAGCCTGGGTGGCTACACCCTTTCGATGGTCGTCTTCCTGTGGGGTATGGGCCTGGCCAATCCGCTGGGCACTGCCATCACCATGGGACCTTACGGCGCACAGGCAGGGCTCGCCTCAGCGTTGCTGGGCTTTCTGACCATGGGCTGCGCGGCGGTTACCACATGGCTGGGATCGGCACTGACCTTTGCGGCGGTGACCACGCTGGGCGGAACTCAGGTGATGGTGTGTAGTGTGGCGTTGGGGGTGTTTGTGTTGAGTGGCAGGGTCTTGAAGACGGGGTATGGACAATAATGCATATTCTACAATCAGTATTCTTTTCCTCCCCGCTGCACCATGGCTTTCTTCAGGAATCGCGCCATGAGTTGCCTCTGATAAGGGCCTTTTTCTGCGTGGCCGTCCGGGTAACGAGCTTCCGCTCTCAGGCCATCGCAGCTTCCGAAAATCATCAGTTCTGAGGACGAGTGGCGGTACGTCAAATCTTCGACACACACGAGAAATAGAATGGACTCCAAGTGGCGGCCAAGGAGGAAGCGTGCGATGAGGCGTGTGTTCTGAAAAGATACGTTCAATGACGAGGCTTGCGACGCTTGCTGCGCGATGTGATCGACCAACGCCTGCGGAGAAGGCTTGTAGTTTCGTGCTCCCTTTAACCATCTTCGAAAGAGTGCCGACGTTGGCAAACTGTTATTCAGCGTCCCGATCGCCAGTACGAAGTCGTCACGAATGGCATGCACAAACTGTTTCATGAAGGCGTAACGCTGTTGGTAATGAATTTCTCTCAGTGCTTTTTTATGCCGTTTTAAATATGCCCGGTCTTCGCCTCCAGCGCGTTCTGCTTGCGGTATTGGCGATATCAGGTGGTTCATATCTCCAGCCAGTTGGGAAAGTGTCGGCCTTTTCTCTGGACGCATATTGCAGGCTTGAGCGACCAGCACCATCGTGTGATGAATTCCAGGAGCGTCTGGAAACTGTCGTGCAAGGTCGAAGTCATCCTGGAACCAGACCGGCCCTGGAAACACAATATGCTGCTGGCCGTTCACCATAGCCCATAGCACTTTTCCAATGCTGAACACGTCAGCTTTCTCATTCACCGCAGCCACACGCCCAAGGCTGTATTCGGGAGGACGATAGGCCCACGCCCCCACAATGCAGTTCGTAGAGGTCAACTGCTCATCTGCAGCCAGGTAGGCGCAGCCGAAGTCACTGAGCGCGAGTTGGATCTTGCCGTCTCTTAGTCGGTACAACAGATTTTCCGGCTTGATGTCACGGTGGTGAACAGGGAGGGGCCTCGCTGCAAGCCGGATAAGTGTCTGCACTATTACAAGCAATGCGTCAGCTGCTTTTCCGGGCTGGCCCGCGAATTCGCCAATAATCTCTTCAAGGTTGCCCTCAAATAGCTCCATGACGATTTCCAGCTCTCCTAACCTTTTGCGAACAGCGACAACTGGAACAATCGCAGGCTCGGTCTTTCCGACCATCCCAGCCATCAGGCGAGCCTCTCTTGCGAAACGCGCGACAGGCTCTTTCGAAGCACCGGGTTTCAAACGTTTGATAGCGTAAGTCCCGTCCGTCCACACGTGCGCATTGCCACCCTCACCTTTATAACCCCAGGCCACAGGTATTCCCTCGTGCCTGGGATTCCAGGGCGGTCCCCCGGCGTCTACGTCCTTGATTTCCATCACTCATCCGTGAGTCAGCAATTTGCTTACCGTCTAGATATTTTAGCAACATGTCCAGGATCTGCTTGCTGCTGGTGGGATATACGTCAGCGTCCATGGTTTTCTGCGTTGGCGCTGAGATCACTTCGGGGCTCGCCATTTTTCTCGGCACTGCACAACGCCTTGGTATCGAAGCCCCGAGATACCATGCCGCCCTACGTCAGACCTGCTTAAAGTTTCCAGCTCTGAGTCGATAGCATGATGATGTGTCATTCATTCGACCGAAGACAGGAGTCCAGCATGCGCCTAAGAAATCTGAACGTAGCTCCCCGAGCTGCCCTGTTTTTCGCGTTGATCATCGCTCTGGTGTTCGTGCTGGGCGCATTTGCCGTGGTGCAAATGGGCAAGCTGAGGGACGCTGAAAAAGACGTCGAACTCAACTGGATGGCCAGTATCCGACAAACGGCGTTGATGAATGCTACGGTCCTTCGCCTGAGGCTTGAAACGCAGCGTGGCCTTGCTGACCCTCAATCCATTCAAAAGACCATCGAGAGCTTCCCTGGCTACCGCAAGGCGTTCACTGATGCGGTGGTAAATTATGAACCACTCATCGCGAGCGAAAAGGAACGGTCGGTTTATACACCGGTAAAAACCAGTGCCGATGCCTACTCCAGGCAATTGGAGCTTCTCGAACCTTTGATGAAACAGGGTGATATCCCGGCAGCGGTCAAGTTGGTCAGTACCGGCATTCGCCCGCTCACAAATGCGATGGAGGATCAGATCAAAGACCTCACCAACTACAACAACGAAGGCGCCGCTCAGGCCGGGCAAACCGCCACTGATCTTTATGAGAATGGGTTCTGGCTTGTTGTAGGACTCATCACAGCTGTCGTTATCCTGACGATCGGTTTTGCACTGCTGCTGACGAAAAGTATTACTTCACCTATCAATGATGCCTTGAACGTTGCAGAGCGCATCGCAGCCAGTGACCTCTCCAAGGAAGTGCTGGTCAGCGGGACTGATGAAGCCGGGCGACTATTGAAAGCACTGGCGCAGATGCAGGCAAACCTTCGCACCACGATCATGCAGATATCCGATTCATCCAACCAGCTGGCGTCCGCCTCGGAAGAGATGACAGCGGTTACCGAAGAATCCAGTCGTGGTCTTGTTGCCCAGAATGACGAGGTGAATCAGGCGGCAACGGCAGTCACCGAAATGAGCGCGGCGGTTGACGAGGTCGCTCGTAACGCCGAATCCGCTTCCGAAGAGTCGAAGCGCACCCAGGGTTATACCGAAGAAGGTTCGGCCCGAGTGGCCCAGACGTTGAAGTCGATTCAAAAACTGAACGGTAACGTTGAAAACACCAGCGAACAGATTCAAGGCCTGTCGAATCGTGCCCAGAGCATTTCCAAGGTGGTCGAGGTGATTCGAGCGATTGCCGAGCAGACCAACCTGTTGGCATTGAACGCTGCCATCGAAGCCGCCCGTGCAGGCGAGCAGGGGCGTGGGTTTGCGGTGGTAGCGGATGAAGTAAGAGCGCTGGCCCATCGCACCCAGGTGTCGACACAGGAAATCGAACAGATGATCGCGACGATTCAGACCGATTCCGATCTGGCAGTGAAAGCGATGAACACAAGCAAGGATCTGGCGACCGAATCATTGGGCGTCGCTCAGGAAGCCAGTACTTCGCTGGACCAGATTGCCAAGGCCATCGTTCAGATCAACGAGCGCAACCTCATGATCGCAACAGCCTCCGAAGAGCAGTCCCATGTCGCCCGCGAAGTTGACCGCAACCTGGTCAGCATCCGCGAACTCGCCACCCAGAGCGCCGCAGGTGCCAGCCAGACGGCCAGTGCATGCGGTGAAATGTCGAAGCTGGCGGTCAACCTGAACCAGTTGGTGAACCGGTTCGTGGTGTGATCGGTATTTTCGCGGGGTTGGTTGGATGGACGTCCGGTCTGATTAGGTCTTAGAGGTTTTCTGGAACAGCAGTGGGAATTTGCCATGAGGGTTTTTTGCCCTCCTGGCTGTCGAATGTGCGACGCGCCTTGCGGAAGTCGTCGACGTTTTCGACTACTCAGGTTCGGATAGGGGACATACGGAGCCGCGGCCGCATGCGTCACCCAGAAACAATCATGGGGTAGTATCGATGGTAGTGGCGTTGCTCAAAGCTTGGTAGACAAAGCGTCATTTGCTTGGCAAGTGCCCCAGACGGTATCGAGGAGCCACGGGTGGATACGATATTGAGTGCCGAAGAGCTGGTCAGAATAGCAATGACCAATTCCGCAAATTCGGAAATCATGTCCCGTTTGCCTTCACTTGGCTTGAGTCAGTGCATGCTCACTGCGGGCTGTCTGTTCCAGGCTGTCTGGAATCATCAGGCGCAGTTGCCGCCAGACTGGGGGGTAAAGGACTACGACGTTTTCTACTTCGATACCGAACTGTCCTGGGAGGCGGAAAACGAGGTCATCACCTCAGCTAAACATCTCTTTCATGATCTGGGCGTCAATGTCGACATCAAGAACCAGGCACGCGTCCATCTTTGGTATCACCAGCGGTTTGGCAGAGATTGTCCTCAACTCCAGTCGACCCGGGACGGTATTGATCGCTACCTCATTGCCGGCACCTGTATCGGGCTGGAGGTTGAAACGGGCGACGTTTACGCATCTTTCGGTCTGGACGATGTGGGGCAGGGGCTTCTCAGGATCAATCCCGGCAACGCCCATCCCGATCTGTTCGATCAGAAGGCGAAGAGTTATCAAGCCCGCTGGCCTTGGCTCCGGATTTTGGGAACCGATTTCTCTTCAGAGGCGACTAATACTTCCCCCTGATATTCAAGCCCCAACCACTGGGTAGTGCTTGATGCGGCATGCATGGCTATGGCCGTCGCCTTTGCACATACCATCCAGATACCGGTAGTCGACGCGCACAGACTGCCCTTTTTTGGGCCACTGCCGACGCGGCAGATCGTTCTGGTAGTCCTTGGTTTCTGGCGTAAACGTGAGGATGGTTCCTTCCATCGGGCACTCTACAGCGGGCGATGTCGTACGTACCTTTAATACCTGTGCCTGTAATGTCGGATAAGGCTTTTTCAATACATCGGTGATGCGCAGTTCCATCCTGCAAATTTGCCACGTTGATGCCTGTACGGGTTCGCACAGCAAGAAGAGGGGCAAGAAAAACAACACGCTGCGTGTCGCATGACGATTCATCATTTACGTTGCCTTGAGCATCGATGTTCGGGGCATTATCAGGCTCGTGTCCATCGAATCATAGAATGGTTTTGACGTTGTGATTGAGTGCCAGCCGCTCGTTGGTACAAGACATACGCAGGCTGGCGGATCAATGAAGGACCCTGCGGCTTTCCCCTATCCTGATTCTATCGAGCGCTCGGTTCAAAGCATCCAGGGCGTCGAGCAGGGCTTTTGCCTCAGCCTCCCGGCCATCGCCCCACAGGCGTTCAGCCATCGTATTCAGCGCCTGGATGGAGTGCTCGATATCAGCAGCAGTCGCTGCTTTGGCTTGAGATTTCTTTGGCATTGATTGACCTTACTCCGGCGCGTTGCTTCATCCGTTTCGGCGCGATTACATCACACACCAGAACATGAAATTGAGGACAGACCAAAAGGTTGAGTTCGAGGGCATCAGTTCACAATCGTGGCGTGCACCTGAGCGCGAGGTCAGCCTTTACTGCGAGGCTATGGACAGGCAACATCCTCTCGAGTCTCCCGCTTGATCCATAGAGTATGACCTCTGATTGCTTCTGTTTCCTTGGACCATGACTCGGTGGCCCGGTAGCAACTGCCTTTGTAGTGCACAACGACCGTCCTTGGATAACCTTCAGGCTCATCTCCATCAAGACGCATGTCTGGATCTGGCGAGGTCATCGAGCTATAAGGCATGCAGGCTGCCAGCATGATCGATGAAAGTGCCAACACAACCTTTTTCATGTCAGTCCCAATCGATTCGTCGCTCATTCTCTTCCCGCACATTCATCACCTTCAACTTCCACATACCGGAAGACAACCCTGGAACAGGATTTAGCACACTTACGGCCAGCGCTTGTTGATCATTGGTCATGGGCATTGGCGCTCAGGCTATCCCACAGCCCCATTATTTGAGTGACTGCAGCATCCAGCGTGTCATGCGAAACACCGTCGCGCGCCAGTGTCGACAAGCCCAGCATGAAACTGTCGAACACGGCAGCAAGTGTCTCCGGCATTACCGTCCTCGGCAATTCTCCCGCTCGGATAGCGCGTTCGACACAGGCCACCAGGGCAGCACGGTTCATGTCTCTCGCCCGTGCGAGGGGGGCCGAGATGGTCTTGCTCTCTTCTGAGCAAGCGCTCATCAAGCCGAGCGACACCAGACATCCCTTGGGATGATCGGGCTCGCATTGCATTTTGGCTGAGCGGCGGAGGGCGAGTTCGATTGCTTCTCTGGCTGGCAAAGTCTGATCAAACAGGCTGTCGGTTACCCGACCGTGGGTGGTTAGGTATCGCTCCATCACCTCGGTGAACAGGGCCTGTTTCGAGCCGAACGCGGCGTAAAAGCTGGGCGCGGTGATGCCGCCACCGATGCTCGCCTTGAGCTGGCTGAGGGAGGTGGCGTCGTATCCGTGCTCCCAGAATAAATGCATTGCCTGAGTGATTGCCGCGTCACGGTCGAACGTGCGCGGACGGCCCATCTGTGCCATGTCGGATCTCCTTCAGAGGTACTTAAATACTAATCGATACATAAGTCGTTGACCACCTGGATGCTTCTCCCTATATTTATACCGATCAGTATATTAGTCGGAGGATGACATGGCGACAGATGAGCCGCAGGGTGGAAAAAAACTTCCGTTGGGAGCATTACTGGCCTTGGCGATGACAGGTTTCATCTGCATCGTGACCGAGACTTTGCCTGCGGGGTTACTGCCAGAGATCGGCAGTGGGCTGGGCGTCTCGCCGTCGTTTGCGGGGCAGATGGTGACGGTTTACGCACTCGGATCGTTGCTGGCGGCGATACCGCTGACCATTGCCACGCAAAGCTGGCGTCGCAGAACGGTGTTGCTGCTGCCGATTCTCGGCTTTCTGATATTCAATTCCGTCACGGCGCTGTCCTCGAACTACTGGCTGACGCTGGTCGCAAGGTTTTTCGCGGGCGCCTCCGCGGGTCTGGCCTGGAGCCTTATTGCGGGCTATGCACGGCGCATGGTGGTGCCTCAATTGCAGGGCCGGGCCATGGCGATAGCGATGGTGGGAACACCCATCGCCTTGTCGCTCGGGGTGCCGTTGGGAACCTGGCTGGGTGGCTTCATGGGCTGGCGCATGGCGTTCGGGTTGATGTCAGGCATGACCCTTGTGCTGATCGCCTGGGTGCTGATCAAGGTGCCGGACTATCCGGGTCAGTCTTCCTCCGAAAGGATGGCACTGCGTCAGGTCTTTTTCACGCCGGGCGTGCGTTCGGTTCTGGGCGTTGTTTTTACCTGGATGCTGGCGCACAACATTCTTTATACCTACGTCGCTCCTTTTGTTTCCGGGGCCGGTTTGGCAAAGGACGTCGATGTGGTGCTGTTGGCATTTGGTATTGCCGCGCTGATGGGCATCTGGGTCACGGGGCGTCTGGTTGATCGTCATCTGCGAGCGACTGTATTGGCCAGCCTCGCGACATTCGCTGCGGTGTCGATTTTCTTCGGCCTGTTTCCGGGCTCTGCCTTGGCCATCTACGTCGGGGTTTTCATCTGGGGCCTGACATTTGGCGGCGCGGCGACGCTGCTGCAAACAGCCCTTGCCGACTCGGCGGCGGAGGGCGCTGATGTTGCGCTGTCGATGAATGTGGTCGTCTGGAACAGCGCTATTGCAGGCGGGGGAATAGTGGGTGGCGTGTTGCTCGGCCAATGGGGCGCAGGATCATTTCCCTGGGTGCTTTTGGTGTTGCTGTTGGGCGGCCTGGCAATTACATCGCGAGCGCGAGTGCATGGTTTTACCCAGGGTGTCAGGCAGTCCGGTCAAGTGGTTGCTGGTCATTGATGGGCAGGCAGCCTTGCGCTGCCTGCCACAGCGTCCCGATTACCGAACGTTCTTGTCCAGAAACTCACGAATCACTGCAATGATTTCCTTGCCGTGGGTTTCAAGGGCGAAGTGTCCGGTGTCATAGAAGCGAATGTCCGCCTTGGGGATATCACGCTTCCAGGCCTCCGCTCCGGCGGGAAGGAAGAACGGATCGTGCTTTCCCCAGACCGCCAGCAAAGGTGGCTGATACTTGCGGAAGTAATCCTGAAAGGTCGGGTACATCGCAACGTTCGAAGCGTAATCCAGTACCAGGTCGAGCTGAATATCGGCATTACCCGGCTTCGATATCTGAAGCCCTTCCAGCGTGTAGCCGTCTGGCGAAACTGAACTCTTGTCAGCGACCCCTTCAAGGTATTGCCACTTGATCGAGGCTGGCGTCGGGAAGTCCTTCAGGGCGTCCCGGTTCTGTTGCGTAGGCTCACGCCAGTACTTCTGGATCGGCGCCCAACTATCCCCCAGTCCTTCCTCATAGGCGTTGCCGTTCTGGGAAATGATTGCGGTCACTCGCTCAGGGTGAGCGACAGCCAGACGCCAGCCGACAGGGGCGCCATAGTCATGCACCATCAATGCGTATTTATCGAGCTTGAGCTGTTCGGTGAACTGACCGATGGTCTTGGCCAACTGGCTGAAAGTGTAGCTGTACTCGTTTTTCGCTGGCGCTTCGGTGAAGCCAAACGCTGGCAGATCCGGCGCAATCACGTGGTAATGATCGGCCAGTTCTGGAATCAGTTCACGAAACATGAACGATGAGCCCGCGAAGCCGTGGAGCAACAGGACCGTGGGCGCGCTGGGGTTGCCTGCTTCACGGTAGAACACTTTCACATCACCGACCTGCTCGTAGCGGTAGTGAACCGGATGGCTCGATTCGGCGGAATGGGCACCGCCAGCAAGCAGAGAGGCGGCGAGACCGGCGGCTGCGATTGATTTGGGAGAGGTCATGATAATTTCCTGTGTAACCATTAAATTCGAGCTTTAAGGTTACGACTGGGTTTGTAACCTGTCAAAGCATATTTTGTGGGTTACTGTTCCTCATGAATTCCGTTAGCGTTAGCTCAAGGGAGCGGAGATAACCCCCGATTGTGCCGAACACAACGTGTCGCACGGGCTGTCGGCTACGGCGCTTAAGCTTCGGCATGGTTCGGATGCTGCGATGGATGCTGGCGCATTTGCTCTATGCAAGAGTGCCTGGCTTTTCGAAAGCCCCAGTAACGCCATACACTGGAAATCTCCCATGAATAGCCAAGGAAGAACTGATGCAGGAACAGACGTTTGAAGGCCTGTTGGAAACAGCCATGGCAGAGTTGATGGCCAAGCAGGAGCAGCTCAGTCATGATTATGGGCTGGGTAACATGGCTCGCTGGTGGCTGGATCAGGAGGCTGCTACGGTCCAGTTTTTCGATGAAAACGACCGGCTGGCCGTTGAAGGGCAGATCATCAACATAGGCTCTTTTTCACCCAGGCACGGCAGTTGGCTGTGGGCCTGGAGTAATCCAACGGTGCTCACTGCCCTTCGTGAAAAAGCCCTGCCGCTGAAGCAACTGCAAGCCATCTCTGGCGCTGAATGTTTTGGTGCAGAACAGGCCATCCAGTTGGAAGATGAGTCCATGGCCTGGGAGCTGGCCGCCGTCGCGGTTCACCATTTGAACGCACTGGGGTGCTATCGAGCCCCAACGTCATCTGACGGCCCCGTTATCTTTCTGGCCATCACTCACTTGAGGCATATCAGCCACTGACCGATTGCGGCAAGGCATGCAGTGCCGCTTCGCTATGGCCCCTGTCCATCAGTCCTTACTGTCGACCTTGTAGCGGTCAAAATTCTGGATATGCTCGTCAAGATTGTCCTCAAGCATCATTCGATACTGCTCACAGAAGTACTTGACGATTTCCTCCCGCGCTTCGGCCATTTCAGTTCCGGATTTAAAGCTGCGTGAAGTCACCCATGCATTGAATCGCGTAGCGCCGAAGGTCATCGAAGCGCTTACCTTGCCGAGGTCTTCGGGCTTGTCGATCTGCTGGTTTGCCAGACTGATATGAGCATCAGCCCGGTCATAAAATGCTTGGTCGGTTTTTTGTGTCATGGATAACTGCCTGTCTGTGACGTTTGATCGTTCTATGGTCTCGTGCAGCGTTTGATGCGCGCCCAAAACGGGTACACAGTGCCACAAGTTGGTTTGCCAGGCGCGGTAGCCGACACTGCTGTATCGCCCGCCGCCGACACTTATAGGCCATGTAATTTCATCTGAATGCCTATGAGGGTCGTGCCGTGCGGCGTCGGCGGATCCATGCAGCCGAGTGATAGCCGCCGCCTGCGGTGAATACAATAGCGAACAACCCTGTTAAAAGGGTCGCGCCCCATAGCGCGCCGCGATCTTCAATGATTGCAGTACCGGACGGATTTTCGGGGCGGTAGCGTACGGTCACTGAATCTCCCGCCTCATAGCCGAAGATAAGCCCGCTTTCGGGATAGCTGATCACCCTTCCAGTGGCGTCGGTGAACTCGATTTGCGGGTGGCTGCCGCCCGAGTTCAGAGCGCTGACATGACCTTCGGCGCGTTGCGCATCGGCCAGAAAGCCAAGCCGGTCCTGGCCCAGCCATAGGGCGATGAAAAGCAGGCAAAGACCCAGCGGTATGAAAATCAGCGCCCTGAGCAGAATGCCCTGGTTGGAAGGGGGTGTGGAGGTCATTGCAGGTCCCTTGCTTCATCCTTAACGGCGGGTATTACAATGAGGTCTCCGAAACCTGTCAACGATATCCAGGACGGAGGCCCCATCAATGAAGCCGCTCGAGATTCAACAGATCACGCAACTTCCGTCGCAAATCCACGTGTTGGAAATGCAGGCAGCCGAGGAGGGCTTCAGATTTCTGAAACGCTTGATTGTCGAGTGGGGCAGTGGCGCCAATCGTTTTGACGCGCCAGGCGAATGCCTCATGGCCGCCTCGCTGGACGGTTGCCTCATCGGCATTGGAGGCGTTTCAGTTGATCCTTACATGCAGAACGGCGTGGGCAGGCTCCGAAGGCTCTATGTTTCACCCGTAGCAAGGAGGCAAAACGTCGGACGAGTGTTGGTTGAAAGGCTTGTTGAACATGCCGCTGGACACTTTCGTATCGTGCGGCTTTCCACCGACACGACTGACGGGGATGCCTTTTATTTACGATGTAGTTTCAGGAGAACGAATGAGGAGGGTGCCACCCATATCATGGAGCTTGGTCGTTAAGTTCTTCGATACAGTTCGTTGCGATCGGATGGGGCAAGCTTTCGGAGAACCTCTGGCTCGACCCCCACTCTTGATGGGTGAATCGAACATTCATTTCAACAAGCTGGCCCTACGTCAAACCTTCGATTTCGCGTCGCCCCACATGTGAAATACCGTTGCATGACTGAGTCTGCCCACCTGTCTCGAGGTTTTCCAGAGCACCCATGATCCCAATCAACCCCCTGGCCATGATGGTCGGTTTCCTGATTTTCATCTTCTCTCAAGTCTTGCTCGGGTTATTGATTGCCTGCCTGCTGGCCTTTTTCATTCCGCGTTGCAGGCGCTACATGCTGGCGCGGCGTTGGCGTTTCGGTTTGATGATCGTGTGCCTGACGCTCGCTAGCGTGCCCTACGTCTGGAGCGAGGTCACTGAGTGGCGTGACTGGCGTGCGCATAATCCGCGTCTTGAGCGTGAAGAGGTTTTGGGCGACCTCGTGCTGCCAGCGGGTACGCAGGTCCGGCTGGAGTATCTGGAGCCGTTCAACGACTTGAGTGGCAATCCGGTGCCTTATGGGCTGCGGAGCCTCAAGCAGGCGAACTTCGACCGTACGCCAGGCAACGTCATGGGGCTACGTGTACGTCGCCTGGAACTGTGGCAAGGCCAAGGTTCGGCGACGGTCGAGACAATGGCGGCCAACGATCTGCAAGGCTGGACGTGTGCGCCGGGCGAAGTTGAATTCCGCTTCCCGTTCGGAGCCCCTTTCAACTTTTCCGAGTGGCGCTTGTACGGTTGCACGCTGGCGCCAGGCAGCACGCTGGGCGGCATTGTCTGGACGGGACCCGTGAAGGTGTTTTCCACGGAGAACGAGGAATGGGAAGCAAGGGCCGAGGATACCTCTAACTCAATGCTGGGGATGGAACTGCACTGGCTGAGCATGCGGCTGAACAGGCCTTATGGTGATGTGCTCGGATGGGACGGCGTATTGAATCGTGAGGCTGATCTCGGCCCTGTTCACTATCCCGTCGGCACTGAGGTTCGTCGCTATCGCCAGGCTTTACTCTTCAGCCCGCCACTGGAAACGTCAGCCCTGGATCGTCGTACGGGAACGTCCATCGAGGCTGACCATTCAATCTTGCAGAGTGTTTCAGGTGAAGTGCTGGGGATACGCCCGAACACACAGGAGGGTTTACCGTCCTTCGAGGACATCGAGATTCCCTGAGGTAGGACGGCCGAGACTCAAGCGTCGTGAACGCGAGTGCTTCAGCGCTGCGGAGGAGGGTGGCAGGCAGCGCTGAATCCTGTGCTATCGGTCTACGCGCTATCACTGGCGTCATGTATCCTTCGCCGCATTAACATCATCCTGACCTGAGGCATAACGTTGCTGGTCATGGCCTTCGCAGTGATTTCAAGCGCGGTGTATCTGGGGGCAGCATGTTGATTGGATACCGGTTCGAGCGCACCGCGCAGGGTGATCTACACATCCACACACGCAACAGACTGATGGATGGAATAGCGCTGCTGATGGGCCCCGTCGGTGTTGCCGCGCCGGTGGTGCTCATGGTGTGCGTGGCCCTCAATGGCGGATCGCCGCTGGTTGACGTTGAGCCATTGGCAGCGTTATTGATGGTGCTTGGAACACTGCTGTTATCAGCCCTTGGCCTGGTGATCATGGTGTACACCGGATACCGCGAGACCCTGCTCTTGTCGAGGCGTGAGAATGAGGGCAAGCGCCGCACCCGAAATTTCTTTGGACGCCGTGAGCGCGTGCTGGCGGTCTTCAACATCGATGCATGCGATCACCTTGAACTTCGTCGCCATCCCGACAGCAAGCCGATCTACACCCAGCTATGGCTGGTCATGCGCGACGGGATCGAGCATCGCCTGACGACCGACAACGTTCCAGTAGTGCCGGGAAGCAAGCGCACCGACGGGCTGCTCAATCAGTTGGCGGACTATCTGGACGTGGCAGTGCCTACCGAGGTCGTCATGCTTGTGTCGAAAGGTGTGGCAGAGACCTGTAAGCCCGCTCCAGCCCCTGCCAGAGTCAGTGCCGGAAAGGGCGTGAAGCAACGCCCGGAAGAGGAGACCGCGTCTGAGCCGACCGAAAAAATTGGCGTGCCTGCTCGCGCGATGAGCGCCCTGCTAGGAACCTTTTTTGCTGTGCTGGAGTTGGCTAACGTTTTCGACCTGGTGCCTTCTCTGTTTTCGGGAAGGCTGCGTGTCACAGGCTACCGAACGCGTCCGACCCTTTATTACTGGGATGAGCGACCGCTGGCTTTTTCATTTCATATGCTGGCTGGCATTGCTGAAGTGCTGATCATCGGTACCATCGCCTGGACGTGCCTGCGCATCGCGATCCGCGGCTGGATCAAGTCCAGTCCCTGAAAGGCGGGCGGCAAGAAGAGAGCAACCGCGCATGCAAACCTATTTCTTCAGCGCCTTGGCCTCTGCAGCGAGGCACTCCAGGGCAAACTGCTCTGTGTACGTCATCTGAATCGGAGTGGTTTCACCCTTGACGGTTCTTTCGCCTTCCAGGATGTACTTGATGCGCTTGTCAGTGACCCCGATACGCTTGGCGATCCACGACGGTGTCTGGCCGATGCGTGAAATCAGCTTGTCGGCGTATTCGGTGGAGGGGTTGTAGTGTTCTGCGTTGGGTGTCATGTGAAGTCCAGACAGGAAGGTTGGGCGATGTGCGTTTGAGTTGTGTGCACACGGTGCGCTATTTGTTGGATTGTGTCTGCAACGCTGAACCAACTTCGTTATTCAAAAGCGTCCTGAGCGTTGGCGCTTTAGCCGTAATCGCTCATGAATAGCACGCTTCACCCTAAACCCCACCCGCCATCACCCCCAATGCCACCGACGTCGCGGCCGTCCTAGTCTCGACCCCCAGCTTGATATAAATATGCTCCAAGTGCTTGTTCACCGTCCGTGGACTCAGTTGCAGGATGTCGGCGATGTCCTTGTTGGTCTTGCCGCACGACACCCAGCGCAGGACTTCGATTTCGCGGTCGGTCAGTTGGAAGCGGCTGGAGAGTTTTCCGTAGGCCGGTTTGTCGTCGAAGCTGGCGGGTTGTGAGGCGTTGCGGGCCGATTGCAGGATGCGTGCGGTACGCAGGTGAGAGGCGACGCGTGCCAGGACTTCAGTGCACTGGATCGGTTTGGTCACGTAGTCGATGGCGCCTGCTTCGAAGCCTTGCACCACGTGTTCGCTGTCGGTGAGGGCGGTCATGAACAGCACCGGTATGTTGGCGGTGTCAGGTTGGGCCTTGATCTGGCGGCAGGTCTCGAACCCGTTCATGCCAGGCATCATGGCGTCGAGCAGGATCAGATCGGGTCGGCGGCGCTGGATGCGGGTCAGCGCGCTCTGGCCGTCCAGCGCGACCAGCACCATGTAGCCCGCTTCGTCCAGCGCATCGGAGAGCAGCGCGAGGTTGTCGGGCACGTCGTCGACGATGAGGATGATGCCGTTTTCAGCGGCTCGGGTCATTGCGTCCATGGAGCGCCTCTTTCAATTGGTGGCTGAGTTCATCCAGGCGGAAGCCTGAAGCCAGGGTGCGCAGCTCGGCGACGAAGCCGCTACTGCCTGCGCCATCACGTTCTATTGCATCGAGTTTTTGCTGAATGCCCCGGACGTAGCCCAGGCCACACAATTCATAGAGTTCTTCGAGGTCCATCCGCGATGGCAGTACGCGGGGAGAGGGCGCAGGTGTCGGAGCGTCTTGCGCGCGACGCAGCCAGGTCAGTTGCAGGTGATGTTGCAGGCGGTCCAGCAGTCGTTGCAGGTGCACGGGCTTGGGCAGGTAGTCGTTGCACACCTGCAGGTTGCGCTCCTTGTCGTCGGCGAACCCGCTGGCGTTGGCCGACAACACAATGATCGGCGCCTGGGACAGGGCGTTGCGACGGATCAGGCGGCTGGCGGCCCAGCCGTCCATGTCGGGCATGGAGAGGTCCATCAGGATCAGGTCCGGGTGCAGCAGCGAAACCTGTCTGATCGCCTCCTGCCCGTTGGCCGCCTGCGCGACGTCAAAACCGAGAGGCGCGAGCATGCCGCTGATGACCTTTCGGTGTTCGATGTGATCGTCCACCACCAGAATCAGCCGCCGTGGCCCTTCGTAGCCAATGAGGTCATGGTCCACGGCGACGACGGCCTTGGGCACGCGGACTTCCGAGAGGAACAGCCGCACCTGAAAGCGTGTGCCCTCATCCGGCTGGCTGGTGACCGACAGCGCGCCGCCCATCAGGGCGGTGAGCATGCGGGTGATGGTGAGGCCCAGGCCGACGCCGTTGTCCTGACGCACCAGTCCGCCGCGCTCGAAAGGCTGAAAGATTCGTTCCAGCTGTTCCGGGGCGATGCCGATGCCAGTGTCGATGATGTCGAAGATTGCCGTTTCCAGGCGGTAGCTGACCCGCAGACAGACCTCGCCGCTGTCGGTGAAGTTGATCGCGTTGCCCAGCAGGTTGATCAGGATCTGGCGCACGCGCTTTTCATCGCCGCGCACCACATCCGGCATGCGCCCGACCAGCTCCATGCGCAGGGTCAGGCCCTTGTCCCGTGCCGGGCCGGTGAACATTTTCTGCAGGTCATCGAGGAATTCCCGAAAGAGGATTTCCGAAGGCTCCAGACGCAGTTTGCCAGCCTCGATCTTGGCCACGTCGAGCAGGCCGTCGATCAACGACAGCAGGTGCGAACTGCTGCGCATGATGGTCGCCAGCGAGTCCTGATGCTTGCTTGGCGTGGCGGCATCGCGTTGCAGAATCTGGGTGAAGCCGAGAATACTGTTCAGCGGCGTGCGCAGCTCGTGGGACAGGCCGGTGACGTAGCGGCTCTTCGCCGCGTTGGCCGCTTCCGACGCCTCCTTGGCTTCCTGCAAGGCCTGATCGGTCTTGTGGTGGGCTTCGATTTCCTGCATCAGCAACGCGGTCTGGCGTTCGGACTCTTCCAGCGCCACGCGACGGCTCTCCCGGGTCAGCACCACCCACCAGGCCAGCACACCGGCGAAAACGCAGCAGGTCAGGAAGGCCTTGAGGAAGGCCAGCATCAGCGTGTGGTGAGCCTGTGGCGATTGGTCGGTGAGGCCGTGTGAAACCTGGCTGTAGATCAACGCCAGTGCACCCGACAGGCCGAGCACCAGCACGCTCAGCAAACCCAGGTATTGCATGAGGCGGGTGTGCAGGTAGCGGCGGGGCAGGCGAGGCAGCAGGCGGCCGATCAGGTCTTCGAACTGCATGGACAGTCGCGAACGGGTCTTGCACTGATCTCCGCAGCGGGCGTCCAGCGAGCAGCACAACGAGCAGATCGGCGAGCCGTAGGCCGGGCACCAGGCCATGTCCGGGGATTCGAAAGCGTTGTTGCAGACGCCACACTGCAGGCTCGCTTGCCGACCCGTCGGGAAGAGCAGCAGCGGGTCGCTGTCACGCGCCAGGTAATAACGGCCCTTGGTCAGCCAGGCGATCAGCGGCGCGGCGATCATCGCGGTGGTCAGGGAAATCAGCGGCGGCGCGGCTCTCGCCAGTTCACCCAGCGCGCCGAAGTGAGCGCAGATGGACAGCAGCGATGCGATGAACATCGCGCCGACGCCCACCGGGTTAATGTCATACAGGTGCGCACGCTTGAACTCGATGTGCCTGGGTGACAGGCCCAGTGGTTTGTTGATCACCAGATCGGCCACCAGCGCACCGATCCAGGCGATGGCGACGTTGGCGTACAGGCCCAGCACTTCTTCAATGGCGTCGAACACGCCCAGTTCCATGAGGATGAGCGCGATGGCGACGTTGAACACCAGCCAGATCACCCGGCCGGGGTGGCTGTGGGTGACGCGTGCGAAGAAGTTCGACCAGGCCAGCGACCCGGCGTAAGCGTTGGTCATGTTGATCTTGATCTGGGAAATGATCACGAACAGCACCATGGCCGCCAGCGCCCATTCCGGTGACAGGAACACGTAGTTGAAGGCCACCAGATACATCTGTGTCGGCTCGGCCGCGCGCTCGATGGGCACCTGATGTTGCAGGGCGAGAAAGGCCAGAAACGCGCCGGCCATGA
>Ga0065712_10067985_pt1 | contig 18008 bp, 15 predicted proteins | sample MisRhiReplicate1_FD_59099 | JGI IMG/M metagenome (GOLD analysis project Ga0065712, IMG submission 59099) | Miscanthus rhizosphere microbial communities from Kellogg Biological Station, MSU, sample Rhizosphere Soil Replicate 1: eDNA_1 v3... | ecosystem: Host-associated > Plants > Roots >...
ATGAAAGTCGACGCCGCAATATATAATGTGGCTCATAGCGGGTGTCTCCTTTCAGTTTCATGTCAACCGTGAGTCTAAACCACTTACGGGTAAACGAAAGCGGCACCCGCTTGCTTCATAACATCAAAGAACGCAGAGGGCCGCAGAGAAACAAATGACTATCAAACAAACATTAGCTGAGCTCGTGCGGATCGATTCGGTCTCGTCGCATTCGAATGCGGAGATTATCGCGTACCTCGAACGTCGCTGCGCGGCGATGCAGCTAGTTACGCAACGCTTCCCCTACCTCGACGATCACGGAATTGAGAAGTTCAATTTGATAGCGCTCTCAAACGCAACCGCGGAAGTGGAGCTTGCGCTCGTGGGCCACACGGACACCGTTCCCTACGATCCGAATTGGACCGACGCTACAAACCTCACCGAACGTGATGGGAAACTCTACGGCCGCGGCGCCTGCGACACCAAAGGCTTTATCGCCGCAGCCCTTACGGCACTCGAAACGATCGAGTTGTCGGAAATAAAAAAACCGCTGGCTTTAATCTTTACGGCAGACGAAGAGATTGGATTGCGAGGCGCGAAGAAGTTAGCGGAGATGCAGCCGTTGCGCGTGCGCTACAGCATCGTCGGCGAACCGACTTCGCTTAAACCAATCCGCGCTGGGAAAGGTTATTCGCTGGCCGAGGTGATCGTGAAAGGACGCGAGGCCCATAGCGCCTATCCGGCGCTCGGTGCGTCCGCGGTTTTTCGCGCAGCGCGGCTGATCAATCGACTGGAAGCAATTGCTGTCCAACTGAAACGAGATCAACACGCCGCTTTCGATCCACCGTACACGACGCTCAACATTGGTCTGATTCACGGCGGCTCTGCGAAAAACGTTCTGGCAGGTGAGTGCCGCTTCACACTCGAATGGCGGCCTATACCCACGCAGTCGTCAGATCACGTTCTCAATCTCTTTAAAGCTGCGATCCAGGAAGAGACCAGGAATGATCCTGATTTTCAATGCGAAGTTGACGCGAGTCGCGCAGACTCAGGGTTCGAGACTGCGCCGGATTCGCCTTTGATCAAGTTGCTGGAAAAGGCGACTGGGAACGACTCCGGCACAGTGGCGTTCGGCACCGAAGCCGCTCAAATGATGGTACTCGGCGCTGAATCGGTCGTGATCGGACCCGGGGATATTCGCGAGGCGCATCGCACGGGAGAATTCGTGCCGGTAGACGAGCTCGAGCGCTGTGCGGTGGTTCTGAAGAAAGCGGTCGAGAATTTTAACCACGGATGACACGGATTTATCTGTCTCATCCGTGTCATCTGTGGCCAATAACGGATTGTTGTGGGCAACCGACAACACTGAAAATCCATCGGAAAGAAGCATGTACCGCATTAATAAGCTCTCTCTTTTACTCGCAGTCCTTTTGTTGTCGTGCATACCGCTGTCGGCACAGGAAACCAAACCACTCACCAGCCAGGAAATCGTAAGCCTGCTTTACCAACTGCCACGCAACCCCGCGATGCGCGATGAGCTCATCGAGCAGATCCGAAAGCGTGGCATCGGTTTTCCTCTGACTGACGGAATGCGCTCGCTTGTTTCGACCAAGAGCGGCAACGACGCCCTCCTGCGCCGCACACTCGAAGAGGCTGAGCGACGCCGTGTAAATCCAACTGCCTCAACCCTGCCCCCGGAGTCCGAAGGCACCCAACTGCTCGAACGCACGCGCAACGTAACTCTCGCCGCCGCGAATGCGATGCCCGACTTCCTCGTGAAGCAGATCATCAAACGTTCCATCGCTTACGGCAACACGGCCAATTGGAAACTACAAGACAATCTCTCAATCGCTGTGGGCTACCGGGCAAATATCGGCGAGGAGTACAAGGTTCTCACCGTAAATGGCATGCCGGTCGGCGACGATGCGAAAGCGAGCAGTGATTACAGTAAATATGTCCCCAAAGGCGCGTCATCCAGCGGCGTGGAATATGTTTCCGCGGTCGCCGATGTTTTCAAGCCAGAATCAAGAACAGAGTTTCGCATGGTCGATACTGACGTTATTCAAGGCAGGCGAACAATTGTTTACGAGTACACGATCAAGAAAGAGTTTTCGCAACTGACGTTGAGTTTATCCGACACTGGCGCTCGTGCAGTTGTCGGCTCACGCGGCCGTCTATGGATCGATCGCGAGTTGGATCGCGTGCTGCGCTTCGAACAGATCGCAACCGAGATTCCGCCTGACTTTCCCATCACTGCTGCGAGCAGTTTGATCGATTACGATTGGGTGACAATCAACGAACGGAAGTACCTCTTGCCGACCCATTCTGAAATCCTGCTAACGACCACACAACCCAAGTTTGTGCTGCAGAGTCGAAACGACGTTCGTTTTCGTAATTATCAGAAGTTCGGCGCCGAGCTGAAGGTCGTCGATGAAGTAGGTGAAGACGACGAGCCACCTCCGAAGCCCGTCAAGCCGCCACAGTAAGCCACGGATCTTCACGGATAATCCGTCTACTATTGTTCACGCCTCACAGCCCGGGTGTTGCCATCCGTTGACACGCAAGATCCATTGCAGATCCCCAATCCGCTTTGTTTGTTGATCCCGTACATTGATCGACCGCACGGTACAGGCTTTGCACTCCGCTGAGGCGATGAAGCCCCGGATTTTGATCGTCGATGATGACTCCACCATCACACAGCAACTTTATTGGACGCTGTGTGCGGAGTACGACGTGGTGACCGCCAACGACATGCAGAGCGCGATTCGACGAGCGACGTTCTACAAGCCTGATATTTCGATACTCGATCTACAAATGCCGCCTGACCGAGATTCGCCGTCGAGTGGGCTGAAACTGTTGGAATACATCAAGGGGCACTTGTCGCATTCGAGAGTTTTGATCATGAGCTCAAACAGCACGCCCGAGGTGCGTAACCAGTGTTTAGCCGCAGGCGCCGACGGCTTTTTTGCGAAGCCTTTCGAGCTCCAAGACATGCTGGCCACGATTTGTAAGCTGACGCCGGTGCACCGGCTTGAGTTGTTCGCTCACATTCTTTGAAGATCCGGGCGTCACTCCCTTTGACGTCCGTCCAGCACCGTAGGTGAAACCCTCTTCATCGGACGGTGTGCTCGAGGGCCTCCGCGGCGTTGCCCAACACGACGCGGAGGCCGCATTTTTCTGCACGCGCAACTGACTTCTGCTCGCCGCTCTGACATAATCCCTCGCGTACTGCCCGAACAGATGAGCGAAGCTAACGACAAAGTGCGTGGAGTGCGCAGTCTCCCATTGTTTCCATTGCCGGTGGTCCTGTTTCCCGGCGTGCCTTTGCCTCTACACATCTTCGAGCCGCGCTATCGCCAGATGCTCCTGGACATTCGGCTAGCCCAAAATCTCTTCGGACTTGCCTACCTCGACACAACAACTTCGGAAAGTGAGCTGCCGCCTGTGGGCCACGTTGGATGCGTTGCCGAAGTTACTGAAACACAAACGTTCGCCGATGGACGTTCGAACATACTGACTATCGGAGTGATCAGATATCGCATCGAGTCTTATCTCGAGCGTGGCAATCCATATCTGGAAGCCGAAGTCAGTTACTTTGAAGACGAGGAAGAGGATGAAGCGCTGCTCGCGGCCGCTTCGAAAGAAGTCGCGGAAACATTCACGCGCATCGCGCAGGCGGTCCGCACCATCAACGACGAGCGCGCCACCTTGCCTGATATTTCAAACACCGAACCGCAGCGCCTGTCGTTTCTGGTTGCGGCCGCGATGGAGATCGAAGCGGACGTGAAACAGGAGCTTCTCGAGCTGCGATCAACTTCCGAACGTTTGGAACGGCTTCGCGGGATGTTGAATATCGCGGTAAAGGGTTACGAAGAGCGAGCACGCGTGCACGAGCTGGCTAAGAGTAACGGGCACAGTGGCCGAAGGATTGAGATTGAATGAACGAGCCGGTAAAGATCCGCGTGCTGTTTTTCGGCGCCGCACGAGACGCGGTTGATACGAATCCCCTCGAGATCTCCATCCCTGCTCCAGCTACTGTTTCGAGTGCTTTCCGGAACCTGGTCGCGAGATTTTCCGGGCTTGAACGTTTTGGCCGCTCGCTTTTATTTGCCGTGAACCAGGAATACGCCACACCGGAAACAGTTTTGCAGGAGAACGATGAGTTAGCGGTGTTCCCGCCGGTGAGCGGAGGCTCGCATGATTTTTTCGAGTTGACTACTGAGACGATCGACGTGGGCGAAGTTGCAAGACGCGTTGTATTGCCGGAGTGTGGAGCGACAGTGACGCTCGACGGCTACGCACGCGAATGGACCAAGGGAAAGCGCACCCTCTACCTCGTTTATGAAGCTTACGACGGAATGGCGTTGACTGAGATGCAACGTCTGGGTGCCGAAGCGCACGAGCGTTTTGACATTGCACATCTCGGCATCGTGCATCGCACCGGCCGCCTGGAGATTGGTGAAACGAGTGTCGTAATCGCCGCCAGCGCTCCACATCGTCAAGCCGCATTTCAAGCCTGCGAGTGGGCCATCAAAGAGCTAAAGCGCACCGTCCCCATCTGGAAAAAAGAAGTCTTTGAAAACGGCGAAGAATGGGTAACCACGGATTCCACGGATAAGTAAGACACGGATGAACACAGATCAGAAATCTGTATTTATCCGTGTTATCTGTGGTTAACTGGTTGGTGATTCCTCAGTCTCTTCGTCCGCGGCAGCTTCGACCAAAGAGGCGCTCGTGACTTTGTCTCCCGGATCGGTCTTGATCAACCGCACGCCCTGGGCGCTGCGGCCGGTCTTACGGATGTCGGCGGCTTCGAGCCGGATCAGCTTCCCTTGCTGGGTGATGATCATGATCTCCGATTCGTCTTCAACCGGAAACACCGCGACCACCTTGCCGGTCTTCTCGGTCGTCTTCATGTTAATGACGCCTTTACCACCGCGCGACTGCAAGCGATAGGTTGTAATCGGAGTCTGCTTACCGTAGCCCTGCTCGGAAACGGAGAGCATCCGTTCCTTGTCTTCGGCCGAGACCGGACAGACCGAAACCACGTAGTCGTCCTGGCGCAAGTCGATGCCGCGCATGCCACGCGTCGCACGGCCCATCGGACGCACGTTCTTTTCATCGAAGCGAATCGCAAGGCCATTATGAGTCGCAATGAAGATGCGCTTGGTCCCGTCAGTCAGCACCACGTCGAGCAACTGATCGCCCTCGTCGATATTGATTGCGATAATGCCGTTGGTGCGGATGTTCTGGAAGTCAGCCAGCGAGGTCTTTTTGATCACGCCCTTGCGTGTGACCATGAGCACGTAACGTCCCTCGGCAAAGTCGCGCACCGGAACAACGCCGGCGAGCCTTCGCTCTGAAGTTATGTTGATGAGGTTCACCACTGCCTTGCCACGCGCCGCAGCCGCGGCATCAGGCACTTCGTGGACTTTGATCTTATAGACCATGCCATCGTCGGTGAAGATCATCAGGTAGGCATGAGTCGAAGCGATGAAGAGGTGCTCGATGAAGTCGCCGTTCTTGGCAGCAGCGCCAAAACGGCCTTTGCCGCCGCGTCCCTGTCGCGAATAAGTCGTGATCGGCGTCCGCTTGATGTAACCACTGTTCGTGACAGTGATCGCCACGTCTTCGTCGGCGATCAAATCTTCGATCGAAAGCTCCACACCTTCGTCAACGATCTCGGTGCGACGTTCGTCGCCGAAATCTTTCTTGACCTCTTCCAGCTCCTTGGAGATAACGCGTCGTAGCGATCGCTCATTGCCGAGGATCTCTTCGAGCTCTGCGATGAGTTTGATTATCTGCTCGTACTCGTCAGTGATCTTTTGACGCTCGAGAGCTGAGAGACGGCGCAGTTGCAAGTCGAGAATCGCCTGGGCTTGTATTTCTGAAAACGCGAGCGTGTCCATCGCCTTCTGCAACTTGCCGAGATAGGTCTTCAGTTGAACGTCGGAAGGCACGCCCTTCCAGGTCTTCACCTCGCTAGTCGTTTTCAACTGGCCCTGCAACCACTGCCGCGCCTCATCAACCGAACGCGAATTGCGAATGAGCGTGACGATGTAATCAAGCGCGTCGATTGCTTTGGTCAGTCCTTCGAGAATGTGCGCGCGTGCTTTTGCCTTTCGCAGCTCATACTCGGTGCGCTTGCGCACGACCTCGCGGCGAAACTCGATAAACGCCTCGAGCATCTGCTTGAGATTCAAAACTCGCGGCTGGCCATTGACGATGGCGAGATTGATGACCCCGAAAGACGACTGCATCGGCGTCAGCTTGTAGAGTTTATTGAGGACGACTTGGGGCACGGCGTCGCGCTTCAACTCCACCACGATGCGCATTCCCGTGCGGTCTGACTCATCGCGCAAGTCCGAGACGCCATCGATCTTCTTTTCGTTGATCAACTCGGCGATGCGTTCCAACAAACGCGCTTTATTCACTTGAAACGGTATTTCGGTGATTACGATCGCGTCGCGCTCCTGTGCGCCACGACCGATGCGATCGATACCCGCGCGCGCACGCAACTGCAAAACGCCACGTCCCTCGAGGTACGATTTTCTGATCTCCTCACGGCCGTAGATGAATCCACCCGTGGGAAAATCCGGACCCGTCACAATCTTTGTGAGGTCCTCGACCGTCAGCTCCGGATCTTTCAACAACGCCAAAGTGGCATCGACGATCTCAGTGAGATTGTGAGGCGGAATCTTCGTTGCCATTCCAACCGCGATACCGTCAGAACCATTAATGAGCAGGTTCGGAACACGGGCCGGCAAAACTGTCGGCTCACTAAGCGACTCGTCGTAGTTCGGTTGAAACGGGACCGTCTCCTTCTCGATATCGGCCAGTACTTCGTTAGCCAAACGCGCCATGCGTATCTCGGTGTAACGCATCGCCGCCGCTGCATCGCCATCGACTGATCCGAAGTTACCTTGTCCATCGATCAGCGGGTAACGCATCGAGAAGTCCTGGGCCAGGCGCACGATCGTGTCGTACACAGGCATGTCGCCATGCGGGTGATACTTACCGATGACGTCGCCGACGATGCGCGCACTCTTTTTGTAGGGCTTGTTGTAGGTGTTACCCAGCTCATGCATGGCCCACAACACGCGCCGGTGCACCGGTTTCAAACCATCGCGAATATCCGGCAGCGCGCGGCCAATGATCACCGACATCGCGTAGTCGAGATACGACCGCCGCATCTCGTCTTCGATATTTATATGGTTGCGTTCAGAAGTTTCCATCTAGCAGCCTTTCCAGTACAATCCGCCACGCAGTTGGCCCTGTTTGAGAGATACCGAGCTTGAGTTTGCTGTTTTTTCGGGGAAAGAAATAGCGTGAAGCATTTGTATCAAAACGCTCGTATTTTAGCCTTTTTTGAGCGTCTTTTGCAAACACGAATCAGGCGAAAACTCTAATAAAATCAATAGCTTCGTGTAAGTACTCCCGACGTTTTTAGACGCTCCGGCATGTATCAACCACTAAGGCACAAAGTCACTAAGTTTTAAATGAATTTTGTGTCTTTGTGTCTTGGTGGTTGAAATCGTTAACCTGCGTCGGCTCCCATGAGTGAACAACGAAATTGGAAGCGAATTCGTGAGCGGTTGGCACTGCACTTACCGGTGCGGGTCAGGGGTCGCGAGACACCGGATTTTGAGTGGATGGAGGTCACCAGGCTCACTAACGTGACCCCTTTCGGCGCGGGCTTCACGCTCAAACGTCCGACTGAAAGAGGTCGTTTGTTGCACATGACCATCCCCATGCCGCGACAGTTGCGCGTGTTTGATCACGTCGAGGATCAATACCGGATCTGGGCAATCGTGAGGTACATAAAAGCGGACTCTTCCGGCAAGCAAACAGTGTTCGAAGTCGGCGTGGCTTTCATCGGAAAGAAAGCGCCGGCAAGTTACGAGAAAGAGCCTTGGAAGCGCTACGACATCTCAACCAACGTCTTTCAGGCATTAAAGCCGGCGGACGAGATGCTTATCCCTCTTCTTTTAGAGGATCCGCGCGCCTTGACACGGCACAACATTGCGATTGATATGCGAGTCGAGATACTGGATCTGAACGGCGACGTCGTCGAGAGTGAGCACACGGTTACTGAGGACATCAGCACCAAGGGCGCCACGCTTTTCACAACCCTGCAGATTCCGCCAGGACGTTTTATTCGCTTGACGAACGAGCAACAGGGCATCACCGCGCACGCGGCCATTCGCTCTCGCAGCACAGGAGCAGACGGCATTCCGAGAATTCACATCGAGTTCATAGATAAGGAATGGCCGTTGTAAGATATTCGGGCATCTTGAGCACCAACGGCACATATCCGTCAAAGAGAGTGGAAACGCGACCGCAAAACAGCCGCACGATATTTCCGCAATGGGCGCTTGAAATACTCCGGCCGATCGTTGCCTTCTTCAGCCGCTTGTTCTGGAAGATTGAATTCTACGGCGTCGAGAACGTGCCGTCGCGCGGTGGCTTGATCGTCGCTGCCAACCATCAAACCTACATCGATCCTTTTTGGCTTTCGCTGAGAATCAAACGACCGACACGGTATCTCGCCTGGAGCGCGGCTTTTCGTTGGCCCATTGTCGGAAGATGCCTGACGTGGTTGGGCGCATGGCCGCTCGCTTTAGAAGGAAGCGATCCGGCCGCGATTCGTCGCTCGTTGCAATGGCTGCGCGATGGAGGCGCGGTCGTCATTTTTCCGGAGGGTGGGCGCGCCACTGCTACCGGTTCACTGGAACACTTCAAAGCCGGTGCGGTGCGGTTGGCGCTGGAAGCAAATGTACCGATACTGCCGGTCACGATTAAAGGTGGGAACCGCGTTTGGCCGCGAGGCTGGCGTTTTCCGCGACCGGGAAAAGTGGTGGTGACGTACCATCCGCTGTATCACGCTGAGCAGTGTCCCGATGAAGAGACGCGAGCGTGCGCGCGCCGCGAGAGCGAGAAGCTGGCAGAGGTCATCGCGTCTGCACTCTAATGATTTTGAACCGCGGATGACGCGGATTTTAAATCGGGATCTAAATCCGGATTTTTTATCCGTGTCATCCGCGGTTCAAGAGGCGCATCATCGGGTCGTGTATGAGGCCATTGGTTGCCAGGATCTGTTCGTTGTAGATGTCCAATGGCTGGTCGTTAAAATTTGTAACCTTCCCACGGGCTTCAGAGATCAACAACGCACCCGCTGCGATGTCCCACGGGCTTAGACCATCTTCCCAAAATCCATCGAAACGACCACACGCGACGTAAGCGAGATCCAGCGCTGCGGAACCGTCGCGCCTGACTGCCTGCGCCTCCATCGTAAACTTCGTAAATTCGCGCGCGAAGTCCGGCCGCTCGCGAACGTTGTAGGGAAATCCCGTACACAACATCGCGCCGCTTAGTTCCTCCACTGACGATACACGGATGCGCCGATCATTAAGTGTGGCGCCTTGTCCGTGTTCAGCCGCGAACATCTCATCGCGCATCGGATCGTAAACAACGCCAACAGTTAACTCTCCATCATGCTCCAGACCGATTGAGACGCAGAAACACGGGTAACCATGCGCGTAATTGGTAGTGCCGTCGAGTGGATCGATGATCCACTTCCACTCGCTGCGTTTGCCCCCCACCAAAACTGCCTCGCCTGATTCCTCAGCAAGGATTCCGTGCTGCGGATAATGAGATCGAATTCTCTCGATGATCAGGTTTTCAGCGGCGATGTCTGCTTCGGTGACGAGATTGATGTCACCCTTAGTTGTAACTTTCGCGGTGCCGAGACGTTGGATCAGCAGGTTGCCTGCCTCACGCGCGATTTGAGTGGCGAAGTTAAGCACGTGAGATCCTCTTTGGCATTCGCATCTTCACAGAATTTTTACCGCGGATGACACGGATTAAGATCCGGATTTAAATCCAGATTTTAAATCCGTGTTATCCGTGGTTACTGGAATATTGATGTGTTTATCGCGGGCGGTGCGCTGTGCTTCGTCGTAGCCTGCATCGACGTGTCGCGCGACACCAAGTCCCGGATCGTTCGTCAACACCCGGTTCAGCCGTTTCGCTGCTTCATCAGTTCCATCCGCCACCGACACCTGGCCGGCGTGCAACGAATAGCCAATGCCGACACCACCACCATGATGAAACGAAACCCAGCTCGCGCCGCTCGCCGTGTTCAGCAAGGCGTTGAGTATGGGCCAATCAGCCACCGCATCTGATCCGTCTTTCATCGCTTCCGTTTCACGAAACGGTGACGCCACGGAACCGGTGTCCAGGTGATCGCGACCAATCGCGATGGGCGCCTTCAGATCGCCGCGCTTGACGAGGTCGTTGATTGCCTCACCCATTTCGGCGCGTTCGCCATAACCCAACCAGCAGATGCGCGCCGGCAGTCCCTGGAAGTGAACACGATCGCGCGCCAGTCGCAGCCAGCGATTCAACGTACGATCATCCGGAAACATCTCGAGCGCGAGATCGTCTGTCTTGCGGATATCTTCCGGATCACCGGAAAGCGCAACCCAACGGAACGGCCCCTTGCCTTCACAAAAGAGTGGACGAATGTACTCCGGGACAAAGCCGGGTATGTCGAACGCGTCTTTGCAGCCCGCATCCAGCGCCTGCTTACGAATGTTGTTGCCGTAATCAAACGCCACAGCGCCTGAGCGTTTCAAAGCAAGCATTGCCTCCACGTGCCGCGCCATCGATTCCATCGATCTTTTTACATAACCCACCGGATCATCTTGACGAAGCTTCGCGGCTTCTTCCAACGTCACCCCCGCGGGCACGTATCCATTCAACGGATCGTGAGCGCTCGTTTGATCCGTAACTGCATCGACTTTCACTCCGCGTCTGACAAGCTCCGGCAACACTTCCGCGCAGTTTCCCACCAACCCGACAGAAACGGCACGTTTTTGATCCAGTGCGTCTTCGCAAATATCCAGCGCTTCGTCGAGCGTCATCGCAAGGCGATCGCAATAGCCTGTACGTACGCGGCGCTCGATGCGCTCCGGATCGACGTCGATGCCGAGAAACACAGCTCCATTCAGCGTCGCGGCGAGTGGCTGCGCGCCACCCATGCCGCCCATGCCGCCCGACACTACGAGCTTGCCCGAGAGATCTCCGTCAAAATGTTTGTCGGCCATCGCGGCGAACGTTTCAAACGTGCCCTGGACGATGCCCTGCGTACCGATGTAGATCCAACTGCCCGCAGTCATCTGGCCGTACATCATCAGGCCGCGACGTTCGAGTTCGTGAAAGTGTTCCCAGTTGGCCCAGGCGCCGACCAGATTTGAATTCGCGATCAAAACACGAGGCGCGTGCTCGTGTGTGCGGAAGACGGCGACAGGCTTGCCTGATTGGACCAACAACGTTTCGTCATTTTCCAACGCGCGCAACTCACGCACGATCGCGTCGAAACACGACCAGTTGCGCGCAGCCTTGCCCGCGCCGCCGTAAACGATCAGATCGTCCGGACGCTCGGCGACGTCCGGGTCGAGGTTGTTCATCAGGCACCGCAGTGCAGCCTCCTGATGCCAACCTTTGCAGCTCAACTGCGCGCCGCGCGGGGCGTGGATTACTCTATGGTCCATTTAATTGCTATAGCAGTGCAAACTCGCCGTTCCCAATCGCGCTCACAACCTTTTCAATGTCCGCTGACATTGAACGATCCGAGGTCAACGGCGCAACCATCCCGCGAATGATCTCATATGCCTGCTTCACGCCGCGGCCGGGTGCGAGCGGCGCGTGATATTCCAGCGCCTGCGCTGCAGTCACTAATTCAATCGCGGTTGCCATCTCGGCCAGCTTAACGATCGCGCGCAACTTGGTGGCGCATGTCATTCCCATCGACACGTGATCTTCTTTGCCGCCATCCGTCGGCACGTTATCGATGCTCGCTGGATGGGCCAACACTCTAGCCTCGTTCAAAAGTGCCGCCGCACTTACTTGCAGCATCATGAAACCGGAAGCTATGCCCGGTTGGGCTGTCAGGAACGGAGGCAGTCCTTCATTCGAGTCAGGATTTACCAACCTGTCGATGCGCCGCTCCGTGATACTCATCAAGTCTGTCAAAGCGATTGCGGCATAGTCAAAAACCAGTGCGAGCGGCGCGCCGTGGAAGTTTCCGCCAGACAACACCTCGCCCGTTTCCGAGAAAACCAGCGGGTTGTCAGTAGCGCTGCCGCTTTCGAGTTCAACTACTTGCCGCGCATGGCTCAGCGCGGTGCGGATTGCGCCATGCACCTGCGGCATGCAGCGCAGGCTGTAGGCGTCCTGCACCCGCGGATCGTTTTCGAGATGTGACTTACGAATCTCGCTATCTTGCAGTAACTCTCGCAAGTGTGCGGCAACCGCCAACTGGCCGGGATGTGGTCGCGCGGCATGAATGCGCTCGTCAAAAGCTACCGGCGTGCCTTTGAGAGCTTCGAGTGTCATCGCGCCGGCAACATCTGCGAGCCGCACGAGTTGTTCAGCGCGATGAAGGGCGAGTGCACCAACCGCGCCCATTGCCTGCGTGCCGTTGAGCAGTGCCAGTCCTTCTTTTACTTCCAGTCGCAACGGTTCGATCTGCGCGCGCTCGAGAGCTACAGCCGCGTGCAAACGCTCGCCGTTATAAAAGACTTCTCCTTCGCCGATCGCAGCCAACGCCAGGTGCGCGAGCGGCGCTAAATCACCGCTTGCGCCCACACTGCCCTTTTCGGGAATGACCGGCGTCACGCCGCGCTCGAGCATCGCCAGAAGCGTGTCAATCACTACGGGCCGGGCGCCGCTAAACCCGGAAGCGAGCACGTTGGCTCGCAACAACAACATAGCCCGCGCTTCAGCTTCCGGCAGTGGATCGCCCAAGCCACAGGAGTGACTGCGAACGAGGTTTAGTTGCAACTGAATCAGGTCAGACCGATCGATACTCACGTCTGACAACTTCCCGAACCCGGTGTTGACTCCGTAAACGGTGCGTCCCTGCGTGACAATGTCCTGGACCACCTGCCGAGCTTGCTCGACGCGCGTGCGCGCTTCGGCCGCGAGAGTGACCTGCTCTCGCCCTTCGGCAACGGCTACGATTTGCTGGAGAGTAAGTTGTTGACCACTGAGCTGAAGCATAGATTCATTGCCGATTTCCGATTGCTAATTCGTCGCAAAAGAATGCGCCACAAAGAAGCACGAAAGGCACAAAATCAGCAGAAATCATTTTGTGCTTTTTGTGCTTTTTGTGGCTATTTATGATTGCTCCACCGAGCGTAAGCTTTGAACCGCAAATTGGCAATTGGAAATCGGCAATGTCTTACCTGACGTTTACTTCGGTTCGTTTATCTGGTGTTTCGGAGATGTCGATCTTCTTAAACTCGGCTGTTGTGCTGCCGGCGCTGCGCACACGTTGGCGCGCTCGCTTTGCACGCACTGTCGTGCGCCGCGTCGTTTGGGCGGTCCAGTTTGTCATTCGCTTTAACGGTCGCAATGAAAACTCGTGTTTGGGCAGCACCTCGCCGGTGGCTTCGCGCAGTCGCACAGTGCCGATTGCAAAAACGGCGACAGCGGCATTGAACACGATTCCCACCACAAACACGATCCATCCGGGAACCACGCCGACGGTAGCGCGATCGATGAACGCGTTGAAGTCGCGCGCAGGCAAAGGCGACAGGTAAACTTTTAGGTTCCAACTCAAAGCAAGCAGCGCAAAGATCCAGAGATAGTTGCGGCGCAAGCGACGGCCAACTGCCTCCCACTCGGTGATCGTGAAATGAGGCGTAATCAGGTCAGCCGCAAGATGTTCGGCCCATGCTTCATCAGCCGGCCTGTTTTCCGGCGAGAGTATGTTTGCGAAGTAACCTGTTTCCAGAATTCTCACGCGACTCGACCAGATCTCGTAATAACGATAGCGCCGCGCTTCCATCAAAAGGAAGATAGCGACGAGTATCGAGTTGATCGGAATCACAAAATGCGGATTGTTTGGGGAGCTGAAGACGAACGAGAGCGTAGCGCCGGCAGTGAGCACGGCCCAGTTGGTCGTTGTGTCGAGTCGATTGCGCCAGGTGTTCGAGCGTTGCACCTCACCACGATAGAAATGGATCATCGCGGTGTTGAACTCGGCCGAAGTAATGCGGCGCATCAACTTGGAGGCAGACTGCGCGGAAGCATCGGGCGGTGGCTCGACCGGCGGTGGCGTTCTGAGCCTGCCGGTGATCCTTTCTGTCGCTAGTGAACCGCTTCCGCGTTGGCTTGCTTCGGTGGACATGGGACTTGATCGATGGAGCGCGCCGGCCAGACGGCAGCGCGGAACTCAGGGAATTGATAATATCATGTGCGGCCACAAAGACGCATAAATAGCGCCACGAAGAGAGTCACAAAAAGCACAAAAACCATTTCACCTTCATTTATCTGCTCAAATGGATTGTGCTTCCATACTTTTTCTGCTTGTGCTTTTTGTGCTTCTTTGTGGCAAAATCGCGTGGCCGTTTCGGTTGTTTGAAGGAAAGAAATCGCTGGTGATGACTGCCGCTGAAACTGATTTTGACGTTTACTGGATGCAGCAGGCACTGGCCGCCGCTCGTGAGGCGCAGGCAAGCGGCGAAGTGCCCGTCGGCACTTGTATCGTCAGCGAAAACAAACTCGTTGCTGTTTCCGGGAACCGTACGCGTACCGACTGCGATCCCACAGCCCACGCTGAAATCGTTGCTCTCCGCGCCGCTGCCGGTAAGCTCGGTAATTACCGGCTGACGGGCGTGGATGTTTACTCGACGATTGAGCCGTGCGCGATGTGCGCCGGAGCGATGATACAAGCGCGAGTGAGACGTTTGATCTACGGCGCGCCGGATGAACGCGCAGGCGCAGTGACGAGCCGGTTTCGGATCTGCGACACGGATTTCCTGAACCACCGAATACAGATCAGCGCGGGCGTTTTGGAAGCGGAATGCCGGGCGCTGATGCAGGAATTTTTCCGGAGCAGGCGAACAGAATAAGACGCGGAGAGGTCGCATAGTGGATTAGTGCACCGGTCTCGAAAACCGGAGTGGGTTAACGCCCACCGTGGGTTCGAATCCCACCCTCTCCGCCATGATTTCAAAGGCTTGCGAGAACTTTGATTCGTTGCAAAAAGATCCGCCACAAAGAAGCACAAAAGGCACAAAAATCAGCGGAAATGCTTTTTGTGCTTTTTTGTGGCTGAAGACTTACTGGAATAATCATCTACATTCAGTTTTGAAAAGCGGCACTTGTCAAAACATCTTGAGTTGGGCGGCGTGCACTCCAGCGGCTTTTGCAATATCCAATTGAGCAAACAGCGACGTTGCATCAACCTGTGCCAGTTCCTTCGGTTCCAGCTTGTGAAGACCACCACCATAAAGTCGTCCGTTGCCTAAGAGCTGCTCGGCAGGTAGTGCATTTAACGCCATCCACATTCGTTTTAGCACCCGCGGATCATTCTCGAGAAACTGCTGGAGTAAGGGCGTCGGGTACATTGCAAGATAAACATTCGCCACGGTTGCGTTTGAATGGTTCAAGATAAAGCGAAATGGACGTCCATTCTTCTTATCACTACGCCCAAGATATGTGCAGGTGATTGGAGGTGCAGGTCTATTCTCTTGTGCATACCAGGGAGATCTGTGGCTGCACAAATAACGTAAATGCAGCTCCCGCTGTTTGCCTTCTTCCAGGTACTCATACAGCTTCGGCCACCGGTGTTGAATCTCATCCTCTGATATTCGAGTGTCCAATAAGAAAAGGCGGCGCTCGATTTCCGGCGTTCCATCAGGCCGTGCCGTAATTTCGTCTTGTAACAGACAGCGCGGGCCAGGTAGGATCGGCCTAAACACATCCAGCGGAAGTCCGCGCTTTTCAATCTCCGACTCCGGTAAGATGAAATAGCTATTGTCGCCCGTGGCAAGGCCGCGTTTGATCTGGAACAACTCACTCAGCGTTCTTTGGTTTGAGCTGACACGCACATCATTTACTGGGAAGCGCGTCCATTTGGCTTCATTCAGAAGCTCTTTGGCAGACACCATTCGCCTGATCTTTGGCTTTAGAAGCGTACCGCCAAACGTGAATTTGATGCGATGGTGCTTCGGAGGCGTTGAATTTTGGAACCAAACTACCGCTGAGGAGACAATTGCATCTGCAAATTGCACATCATTGGGATCAAAGCGATGTATGTGCAGCAGTGTCACTCTCCGCAACAGATACTCTTTCAAACTTCGCCCGTAATTTACGTCCATGAACCCGCTGGGGATGAGCCAGCCGGCGACGGCACCGGATTCCATCCACGCATGACAAAGGCCGACGAAATGACAATAAAGTCCAGCGAGACCGCTCAACCGAATTCCACTCGCCTGTTGGGTAATTAGCCTTAATCGCTGCTTCTCACCATCCTGCAAATGATGATGCCTAACATATGGTGGATTGCAAACTATTAAATTGAATTTCTCTTCGGGCTTTTGGCTGATGAAGTCGGCTGTTTTCAATTGCAGTCCCAATTGCTGCCATAGCTCTATCGCCGGTCGTGCATAATGCGAATCGATCTCAATACCCACAGCCTGGGCGATCATCCTCTTCGGAAACACGCTACACAATGCAGAATAAAATGCTCCAGTTCCAAAAGCCGGATCGAAGAAGCGCACCTTTTTTGATTTAGGGAATATGTTCGCGGCGTAATGCAAGATCTCATGGGCCAATGTCGGCGGTGTTGAAAACTGCCCTAACCGATTGCGCTCAGATTGCGTCTTTTCATTATCCAACAACGCCTGTAAGGTGAGTCGCTGTTGTTCAATTCTTGCGACGAGACTACGCGGCCCGGAACGCGATGGTTTGTGAGGAATTGAAGTCACGTTAGCTTTCCAGTAGCCAGAAGCTCTAATGCGTCTGCATCAGCAGGTTCAATCTGTGATCCAGTGAGCCTGCCATACACAGTAACGCGCCCGTTATCTGCCTTAAAAACACGTCCCTCCACATCCGGCTCTGGAATGTCACCCAACAATCTACCGTACGTGAGCGGAACGCTATAAGTAGGTTTTTTCGTGAATCGATCTTCGATAGCGAGAACGCGCTCGTCTGGAGGTGCTGCGGTGCTGATTAGGTACTCAAATGTAGTGAAAGGAAGAGCATAGGCTTGATCAAAAAATACTTGCACAATGTATAGTGGCACCCCATTAGTCTTTACCCAATTCCGTAACGGCGGTAAATCTTCTTCCTTTACGGTGAAGCTCAATTGAAGCGCGCACTTTTTTACTTGCCAAAGGCTCGTTTCAACTTCAATCGCTGCTGACGCTACAGTCACAAATTGTGAACAGCGATCATTATCCAGGTGCAACAAATCCGGCGTCCAGGTATCGGTACCCTCTTTCTCTCGGAGAAACACTCGCGGAATGCATAATAAATCAGGACGCTTCCATCGTTGTCCCGCAGACCATGTTTGCAACAACGCTTCACTGACTGCGTATTTCTTGAACGTTTGCATGTCCGTGAATGGTTCGCTTCTAGATGTTCCGTAAGGAATTGGCCGGTGTGTAGTGCTGCCGTCTAAGTAACCGCGAACCAGACGTTCAGCCCAAAAGCCCTGATCGTATCGCGCAAGGAAATCGCCGCCGCGCGGAGCCGATACAGATAACAATCCTTGCCACCCCTTTGATTCGAAATCAGCCAGGACTTTTCTTACGGTTGCTTTTGACAATCCCGACGCGGCAACGGCCTTGGCAATATCGACGCTTTCCAGGTACGCAAGAACGGCAAGTGCTCTCTTTTGCGTTTTCAGATCCGTCCCTACATCGGAGGCCATCGTTTCTAAAACCTTTTTCTCTTCGGGAGTAACCTGCAGAGTCATCAATCCGTTCCGCTGCGATGGCAAATGAGACTGGGTATAGTACAACAATGCGACGTTCCGCCGCATTTTCCACGTTCCAGTTTAGTGCCATTGAACCCATGGCGGGTAGTGTCTTTACTTTGAGTGTTTCTCTGCGGTCCTCTGCGTATCTCCGCGGCCTCTGCGTTGAAATAGCCTTTAACGCAGAGATCGCATCTATGAAGCGACGATCGATGTCAAGAACTTTTTTAAGCACACTTTCGTCCTGACGCCGGCG
>Ga0065712_10067987_pt1 | contig 17955 bp, 15 predicted proteins | sample MisRhiReplicate1_FD_59099 | JGI IMG/M metagenome (GOLD analysis project Ga0065712, IMG submission 59099) | Miscanthus rhizosphere microbial communities from Kellogg Biological Station, MSU, sample Rhizosphere Soil Replicate 1: eDNA_1 v3... | ecosystem: Host-associated > Plants > Roots >...
CGTGCCGCGGCCGACGAGCGGCGACTTCCAGGCCAGGTTTTTTTCCGGGCTGAACTGGAGCGGCAGCTTGCTGTCCGGCGCCAGGCTCGTCTGGTCGCTGCCGCGGAATTGAAGCCAGTCGGCGGCGGTGAAAAGAGGAAGGAGTATTAGGGAGGCGAGTATGAGGAGACGTTTCATAACGATAGGCGAGATCTGAATTTGAGACTTGAGATTTGAAAGAGAGAACCGTTAGCGGCGAAGAGCAGGAAGAAATGCGGTCTTCGCCAGCGGCCGATCCTGGGACAGGACAGCAGTGCCAATGTTGTCGCAAACGCGAAACTGGAATTGCCACCCCTGAGCCCACGGTTCCGTCTGCTCGTTCTGACAGATTTTCAGCAGGATAGCATTCTTTCCCTTCTTCAACTTCCCTTGGGCCAGGTACTGGTCCAATTGTTGTCCCGTGTGATAGACGTGGTTGGCGGTCAGCTCTTCGCCGTTGAGCCAGATTTTGTTGGCATTGGTGCACGCCAGCCGCAGGTCAACGTCCTGGTCCTTCTCGGCGATGAAATCGGTGGAGGCGTAGGCGACGGCTCCTTTGTGTTTGTCGAGGACCTTGGTCAGGTCGACCATGCCGAACTCGTCCTTGGTGGTCGCTTCCTTCCAGCCAATCTCCCCCTTGAGCCCCGGATATTTTGCGACCAGATCCACTTTCGCCTCCGGAGGATAAGCGAAGTCCCAACCTTTTTCTCCCGTATTATCGAACGGACCGATGATCTGCCACGTCATCACAAAGCCGTAGTGCGTCGGCAGATCGACGGTGTCCCCCAGCTCCTTGAGCTTGTCGGACGCCAATTTGATCTGGTCGTGGTCGCGGGCGGCTGCGAATGCTTTTCGATAGGCGACCTTGGCGGCGTCCTTCCCCTCCGCCTTGGCGGCATCGGCCAGCGCCAGCGCCACCGCATCGCGGCGGAGTTCCAGGCTGGGATCATTCAGCAGCGTCGGAATCAGCCGGTTTTCGGCCGACCTATCGACGGCGGCGACAAATTCGTAGGCCAGCCGCCGCGCTCGGGGAGAGTGCTTCGTTTGCGCCAGGAACTTCTCTAGCTCCGCCACCGGCAGCTTGCCGGCCTGCTTTTGAGCGACGGTTTCCGCGATTCCCCGCAGCCAGTTTTCCGCGAGCACATTGCTGCCGTCCATCGCCGCCAGAATGGCCGGCAAATCCGCGGGGCTTGCCTTGGCCAGCGCCTTCGCAGCCGCCCCCGCTTCGCGGTGACCTTCCCCTTTGACGCCAACTGCACGGACCTTGGCCAGATTCTTAGTCAGCTCCGCATCGGCTGCGAAAACTCCGGCAGTCAATGCCAGTAAACAACCGCCGAGAAAAAATGCCTTCAAAGTCATGTTCATCTCAACTTGCTCGAAATACTTGTGACCGCAATGCCGAGAAATTGTACCGCAAGTCGCTGGCCTTGTGGACCATTGATAGGTTGCCCGCCGTTCATTTTCCTTGCATCTTTTCTCCATTTTTCTCAAACCATTCCAGCCATGACAGCACGATGGCGTCGCCAATTGTCTTGCCTTGCCGGAGCTCCGCCGGCGTCTTTCCCCAATAGAAGCCGACCCAGCCGTGGGCGTGGTCGCGGGAGGCGTAGAGAAACTTTTCGAACTCGTCCTGCCCGGCCTGTAGAGGAAATGTCTCTTCGATAATCACCGGCTTGCCCGGTTTGACGAAGCCCTTGAGCGTCTCGATGTCTTCCGTGAGCTTTCCTTTCTTCGGATAGAGATGGATGCAAAGGAAGTCCAGCTCCGGAGCGATTTTTTCTGGAACAAAGCCACTGGTGAGGCCGGGTCGGTCGAGGCTCCAATCGACGAGGCCGATGGTGACGAGATGCCGCTGGTCGACTTCGCGGACGGCAGCTACCAGTTGTTTTGTCCAAGCGACAGCAACCTCCGGGCGCGGGCGGCCGGCCTGGTCGAGCGAAATGCACTGCACAAAGTGCTTGCCGCCGAACGGCGGGCCGAGCCAGTCCTTCTCTTTCCGCTTGCCGCCGGGAACCACCGGCTCGTTCATGAGGTCATAACAGAAGATGGCGGGACTCTCCGCGCAGGTCTTGGCGACCGCCCGCCAGAATGCTGCTTGCGCTTTCCAGCGGCCCGCTTCATCGAGCTCGTCATACCAGGCCGGCACATCCTGCTTGTGGTAGCACCCGAGGCCGGTCAGATCGATGTAGAGTCCGGTCTTTTCCGCCAGCTCGAGCAGTTTCTTGAGCTGAGCCAGCGAATTCTCGTTCGGCTTATCCGCGGCATCCATGAATTTGGCGAACTGGATGTGCATCCGCACGACATTCGCCCCTAGCTCCTTCATTTCGCCAAAATCCGCCGTGACCTTCGGCCACTCTTTGTCCCAGTAGTCTTCAATCAGCCGCCCCTCTTCGTCGTGGTCATAGTTGAAGCCCCAAGGGACGAACTTCTTGCCGCTGTCCTTGGAGACAAAGCCGGCGTTGTCTTTGGCGACCTCAATGAGCGAGAGCCCAGTTGGCGGCGAGTCCGCGGAAATTATTAGTCCGGGCAACAGAAGCAAGGCTGCCGAAATTCCCATGAAGATGAGGAATCGCATGGACGGTACTCGTGGAGTTGGAATGACGAACGGTTTCACCAAACCGCCCATTCTACGCGAAAAAACAGCCCATTGCTTGATGCATTTTCCCCCCGCGCTTGCTGGTGACAGCGCGCGTCGGCGGCTACAATGCCGGGGCCTTTGCGACAATTCGTTTGGCAAGGCTCCCGCCCAGTATACCTGCCTGTTCTCGAATCCGATTTACCGATCCTCCTCATGTCAAAATTCTCCGGCGTCGAATCCGGTCCTCGCCTTACCGGCACGCAGTGGCTGATCTGCATCATCGCCGCCATCGGTTTTGCCTTCGACATCTACGAGCTGTTGATGATGCCGCTCATCGCCCAGCCGGCTTTGGCAGAGCTTCTCAAAGTCGATCCCTTCACGGAATCGGGCTTTCAGAAGATTCTGACCTGGAACGCCTACATCATGTGGGGGAGCGCGATCTGCGGCGGAACGTTTGGCTTGCTCGGCGGATATTTGACCGACCGGTTTGGCCGGAGACGCGTGTTGACTTGGAGTATCTTGCTGTATGCGTTTTCGGCCCTCGCGGCTGGATTCAGCACCAGCCCGCTGATGCTGCTGATCTTGCGCTGCACGACGTTCATAGGCGTCTGTGTGGAATTCGTGGCGGCTGTCGCCTGGCTGGCCGAACTCTTCCCCAATCCCAAGCAGCGGGAAGCGGTGCTCGGATATACGCAGGCGTTCTCTTCGATTGGCGGCCTGCTGGTGACTCTGGCGTTCGGGCTGCTCAACCAGTACAGCCACTTGCTCCCCTCGATCCACGGTGTCGCAGAGCCGGCAAAACTCGTCTGGCGGTACACCCTGATTTCCGGGGTCATCCCGGCGCTGCCGCTGATTTTTATTCGTCCCTTCCTTCCGGAATCCCCGGTGTGGGCGGAAAAGGCGGCGAAAGGGACTCTGCGGCGGCCCAGCATCGGCGAACTTTTCGCTCCCTCCCACCTTCGAACCACTCTCGTGACCGCATTCCTGTTTGCCTGCAGCTATGGCGTCGCGTTCGGAGCCATTCAGCTTACGCCCCAAATCGTTCCTGGCTTGATTCCGGCATCGGCAAAAATTCCAGCTATGCGAAAGTCCTACGAGGAACTCAAAGCGGCCCAGCCGGCGGATAAGGAAAAGATCGCTGCGGTTGGGGAAGAACTGAAGAAACTCAACAAGGCCCAACAGAACACCGTCAAGGACGTGCAGCTTTGGCAAGAGTTTGGCGGCCTCATCGGCCGGTTTGTCCTGGCCTTCCTCGCCATGCAGATCGTCAGTCGTCGCACCTTGCTGCGGATCTTTCAAATACCGGCTCTGCTCATCATCCCGCTGGTTTTCTTCTTTCCTGCCGCGGGCCGTACGCCCGAGGCAATTCTCACCGCGCTACATACCGATAATCTCATGCTGCTGAGAATCGGCATCTTCCTGACTGGCTTCCTGATCGTCGCGCAGTTCAGTTTCTGGGGAAACTACCTTCCGCTCGTCTATCCTGTTCACCTCCGCGGGACAGGAGAAGGATTTGCCGCCAATGTCGGCGGCCGCATGGTCGGGACTGCCGCCAATGCTTTGACCGCACTCCTGCTATGGCCAATGTTCAAGTCAGCTACAGCGGGGATGAAGCCGCCAATGTTTCCGCCAAACTCGCTGGCCTGGGCGGCTGGGACGACGGCGTTCATCATCGTCGTGGTCGCATTTGCCGCCAGCTTTGCTCTTCCGGAACCCAAATCTGAAGATCTGGAGGAGTAGCCCTCGGGAGACATGTTCGGGAGCATTGCGGGAAATGTTCGAGCACAAGACTCAGCCTCTGGCGCCGCGGCACAAGTTCTTCATCCGCCTCGCCCGGCATTTTTGCTGGACTCTGCTGATAGTGGGTTTTTCTCTGGCGATGGGAAGCTGTGGCTATCACTTCATCGCGGGGCTGGATTGGATTGATTCTTTCCACAACGCATCGATGATTCTCACGGGCATGGGGCCGCTCAACCCCATGCCGTCCGTGCCGGCCAAGCTGTTCTCCTCGTTCTATGCCCTGTACAGCGGCGTTGCCTTCTTGACGATGGTCGCCACGCTCCTCGCTCCGGTGGCCCACCGCTTCATGCACCGCCTGCATTTGGAGGAGCTCGAAGATGACGACGCGGACGAAGGGAAAGCTGATCGCGCGATGAACGAATCGGAAGAGATTCGGCCGTAACGGTTCTCTTGGCGATGCCTAGAAGAAGCCGCCGCCGCCCGGCTTCGCTCCTCTGGGCATCGGTCCGCCCATCAGGCCTCCCTCCGGCCCGCCTGGCGGCAACCCCGCCGCTTCGCGGAGCATCTTGAGAACGCTCTCGACCTCTTTGTGCGTGCGGGCGTTGTGATTGATGACGATCAGCCCCCTGTACTCGGAAATAGTGCCGAAGCCTCCCAGGTCCGCCCACGAGTCGGGCTTGACCGCCGTCGTGATGAGGTCCATCAGCCGCTGGGCCGCGATTTCTTCTTCAGTGCGCGGTGTATTTGGTACTCCGCCTCCACCTACCCCACCGCCACCCATTCCCATACCGCCACCGATCCCGATGCCACCACCCATCCCCATTCCGCCGCCACCACCGCCACCACCGCCGCGGAACTGAGGAGCGATCCCCTTGGGAATCTCCGGCGCGGCAGCACCCGCGGCCGGAGGTGCGCCTTTGGTACGTGGTGTGGCTTTGGGTCCGCTTTCGCCTGGCTGTCCAATTGAAGGATCTCGCTCTGATTCGGCTGGGGAACTCTTGAGGCCAGGCGGGGTACTTCCGCCGGAACCACCCGGCATCGTGCCGCCAGGGCCGCCCATCTTCCCGCCTCCTGGCATGGGAGATGTCATCGACAGCAGGTCGCGGCAGTTGTAGACCTTGACTTCGCTCGCGCCGGAGAGAGCATCGCTTGTCGAGATGATGAGGACGCCGTCCCGTTCCACGTACGCCAGGTTGTCATCCCCCGCTTGCTCCAGCACGAGGTCGAGCACCATATCAACCCGCACCTGCTTGAGGCTAATCGTGATCGGGGATCCGAGGGCTTCCTCAACCGCGTTTCTAATCGCTTTCTCGTTCAGGTACATCTGAATTCCGGTTCGCTCCCGCAAGTCGTCCAAGACTTCCTTCAAGGGAGTCTCGGCATATTCGGCGTCAATCCGCTGCGCCAGCTTCTCTTCGATCGATTTCGCTACCTCTCCCTTGGCTGGCTTGTCCGGCTCCTTCGGCTTCTCGTCCGATTGTGCCACCACTTGCGGAGCCTTGACCTGCGCTCCTTCCGGCCAAAGCGCCACGGCGAGGAGTCCCGCTGCCGCCAGGCCCACCACGGAAACTGTTCCGATTCTCATAATCCACCTCTTCCTTCGCCCCTGTGAAATTGAAGCTATTTGTGCGGCCAGACCGGCCGCGTCACCGAATTCTTCGAGAGCCAGTTTGATTGCCGCTTCGCGGTCCATGCCATTCGCCAACAGCTCATCCAGCCGGTCCTCCATGTGCGCGCGAAACTCCTCCGCTACTTGCTCCCGCTGCTGCGGAGCGATCCGCAGAAGGCGGCAGAGAAGCGAGAGGTAGGTGTCGAATTCTTGCTGAGACATGGGAGGAATGGGGAAATCCGAATGGCAGAAGACGAATGACTAACGGGATACTTTGATCTTGGCTTCCAAGTCGGCAGCGGAATACATCAAGTTGAGCAGCTTCTCCACTTTGGCATGGCAGTCACTCGTTTGCAGGACCACCAGCATCCCCTTGTATTCAATGGCATTGCCCGGCCCGCCGACGTCATCCCAAGAATCCGGATCGACCGACGACGTGACCACCTGCACGAGATTGTCCGGCAGCATCGGCTTGCGCTGCCCACCGCCTGCGCCCGGGACTGTGCCCGGGGGGACACCGTTGGGAACAGCTTCTAAATTGCCGGCGACCTTCGGAGCGACATTTTTCGTCCCGGGCATCGTGAGGAGCTCGCGGCAGTCGTAGACGCGGATATGGAGCCGCGACCCGGCGTCCTCGGGAGTCGTGATCTGCACGACTTCATCCTCAATGACGTAGGTCAGCCCTAATTCTCCGAGCATCAGCCGCAACGCGGACTTCAGGCTGATCCCTTTCACATCGAAAGTTACCGGCGTTTCCAGATTGATCGCCGCTTCTTCCAATTTCTTGACCAAAAGGATTACTGGAACCTTGGCCATCTGCTGAATGGAAGCGATCACATCCTTGAGGGGCTGGTTGTGCACGTCGAGATCGGACGGTCTCGATAGGGCCTTTTCGATCCGTTCCTCTGGAGTATCGCTGGTTGAAACGGCCCCAGATTTCTCAGATTCCTGCTGCGCTTGGGCCTTGGCGATCACCGGCAACTGCTGATGCTCCGGCAGCAGAGCCAGGCACAATAGTCCGGCCAACGCGACACACAAGACGGATGCAACGGAAATTCTCATGATCCATCTCTTTCTGCGCCCCTGTTGAATTTTGAGTAGTTGCGCGGCCAGACCTGCCGCGTCGCCGAATTCCCCGATGGCCTGCTGGATGGCTTCGTCGCGGGAAAGCCCCGCCGCCAGCAGCTCTTCCAGCCGGTCCTCCATGTGAGCCCGAAACTCTTCCGCCACCTGCTCCCGCTGCTGCGGCGCGATCCGCAGCAGGCGGCAAAGGAGAGCGAGGTAGGAGTCGAATTCTTGCTGGGACATGGGAGAGAAGACCAAAGCACTAATGACTAATGTCTAATGACCGAATTCCGGCCAAGCCTAAAATCAGCTCGATGACTTGAGCATAATCAGACCACTCGGCCGCCTGCGCGGTGAGCCGTTTTTTGCCGGCGGCGGTGAGCTCGTACCACTTCCTCTTGCGACCGGTGGACTCTTCCCACGAGCTGCGGATGAGCTTTTCTTCCTCCAGCCGGTGGAGGATGGGATACATCGTGCCGGCTTGCAGGTCGACGCGCGCGCCGCTGGTTTCGCGGACTTGCTTCTGGATCAGGTAGCCGTATTTTTTGCCGCCGGCCAGGACCGAGAGAATCATCAGGTCAAGGCTGCCGCGGAGCAGATCGCGCTGAAACTTGTCGGACATTGAGAAAAGGCCTCCTTGTGTGGCAGACCTATGTATAGCGTGCCGATATATCGGCTGTCAATACTCGCGGGGGCGGAATCTTCCGGAAGTAAGAAACTCCGCCACCTGCTCTGCGGTCTCCTGCCGCCAGACGAGCGAGGAGTGCATGCCGGGGAGGATGATGTGCTCTTTCTCCGTCGGCAGGTGGGTGCGGGGCTCAGCGACGAGGAAGTCGTTACGGGCGGCGATGATGCCGATTTCGATTTGACTTGGCGGCGGAAGCGAGGCGACGAAGCTGCGCTGGGCATCAGAGAGTTGGATCAGAGGAGGGCAGATACGGCCGAGGACCGGGGCGAGCGAGCGGGCGACGTGGGAGCCGGTGTTGGGCGGGGCCAGCATCACCATTCGCCCCATTTTTGTGGGAATGTGGCTGGCGAGTGTCAGCCGGGCGACGATCCCTCCCATGCTGTGCGTGATGAGGTGGATTCGCTCTACCTCCGGGTCGTCATCAAGCAGCTGAAGCTGCTCCGAAACCTGCTGGCAGTGGCGCTCGATCGGAGACCAGAGACTGGAGTAGCTCCAATTGATGATTCGCCCGAATTGCTTTTGTAAGCGGCGGGCAAGCGGGGACATCACCAGCCAGTGGGCCCCCAGGCCGTGAATGAGGACCAGGGCGTGGGAGGATTGGGCGGGCATGAAAACTACAGCACGGCAGCAATGGCGTCGCAGAGGGCCTGCATGTTATTCGCCGTCATGCCGGCAACATTGATGCGGCCGCCGTTGCCGACAACGTAAACCGCATGCTTCGTCCGCAATTCATCGACTTGCAGGTTCGACAGCCCCGAAAAACTGAACATCCCCCGCTGCCGCGCGATGAACGAAAAATCGTGCTTTGGGGCTTTGGTCTTCATCGTCTCGACGAAGAGCTTTCGCATCTGATGGATGCGAGAACGCATTGCGGCTACTTCGGCATCCCACTGCTGGCGAAGCTTTGGATCGCTAAGAACAGCAGCCACCAGAGCGCCGCCGTGAATCGACGGGTTCGAATAGTTCGTGCGGATGCATACCCGCACCTGGCTGAGTGCTTTCTGAGCCGCATCCGCCGAGCCGGCGACGAGAGTAAGTGCGCCAACTCGCTCACCATACAATCCAAAGTTTTTTGAGAACGAGCTGCACACCAGCAACTCAGTATTTAGCCTCGCCAGCTCGCGCAGGCCGGCAGCGTCTTCGGCCAGGCCGTCGCCGAATCCTTGATAGGCGAAGTCCACCAGCGGCAGCAGCTTCCTCTCGGCCATGACCTTAGAAATTTCCCGCCATTGCTCCGGCGTCGGGTCTATGCCGGTTGGGTTGTGGCAGCAGGCGTGAAGCAACACGATGTCGTCGGCCGGAATCTGCTTCAGGGCGGCCAGCATCGCCGAAAAATCGAGCCCTTGGCCCGCGGCATCGATGTAGGAATAGGTCTCCACCTGCTGACCGGCTGCGGCAAAGATGGCCGGATGATTCGCCCAGGTCGGCTTGCTCACCCAGACTTTGGCCGTGGGATAGTGCTTCCTCAAGAGATCAGCCGCCACACGCAGAGCACCCGTACCGCCCGGCGTTTGTGCCGTGACTGCTCGGCCGCTCGTTAGAATTTCATGCCCCGCCCCAAACAGCAGCTCCTGCACGCGCGAGCCGTATTCGGCCAGCCCTTCGATCGAGAGATACCCTTTGCTCTTCTCTTTCTCAAGCAACTGACGCTCCGCGTCCTTGACGCTCACCAGAATCGGCGTCTCTCCCCGTTCATCCTTGTAGACCCCGACGCTGAGGTTGATTTTCTTTGGGTTCGGATCCTTCTTGAAGGCTTCCCCCAGGCCGAGGATGGCATCGGGCGGGGCCAGCGGCAAAGCGTCGAACATTGCGGTGCAAAGGATAGGGGCGTGCGTCGCGGCTGGACATCCAGCGGAAAGAGAATTATCCTAGCCTCACAGCTTTTATGCCGTAAGGCCCCGCCTGATTGACGTTTCCCGCCTGCCGCGGCCCCTCTCTCTTCTCACGAACATCCTCGTATGGCCCGGCGTAAAATCGGTCTCTGGCTCATCGGCGCGAAAGGGGGAGTGGCCACCAGCGTCACCGTCGGCCTCGTCGCTCTCCGCAAAGGGCTCGCCGGCAATTTTGGCCTCGTCACGCAGCTTCCGCTTTTTGCCAACCTGGACCTGGCCCAGTGGCCGGACTTCGTCATCGGCGGCCACGAAATCCGCCAGACGACGCTCCACGATGCTGCGATGCTCTTGGCGAGCAACAACCACGCCCTCGACTCCGACCTCATCGCCAAGTGCAAGCCGGACCTCGACAAAATCGACAAGAACACCCGCGACGGCACCCTCTTCAACGTCGGCAACCGGATTGAGCAGTTCGCCACCGATGAAGTGAAAAAACGGGCGGGCAAGGAATCCCCTCGCGCCGCCATCGAGCGAATTCAAGCCGACCTGAAGGAATTCGTGCAAACCAATAAGCTCGACCAGCTCATCGTCGTCAACCTCGCCTCCACCGAGCCCCCCGTGGACGAAGCGGCCATCCCTGCGAAATGGAAAGACCTCACCAAGCTCCTCGATAAGCCCAAGAAATGCAGCCTCGGCGCGAGCAGCCTGTACGCCATTGCAACGCTCGAGCTCGGCTACCCCTTCATCAACTTCACGCCGTCCCTCGGCAGCGCCCCAGCAGCGATCTGTGAGCTAGCGATCGAGAAGGAGACCTGCCACATGGGGCACGACGGCAAAACGGGGGAGACACTGCTCAAGAGCGTTTTGGCCCCGATGTTTGCCGCCCGCAACTTGCAGGTGATGAGCTGGGTGGGGCACAACATTTTTGGCAACATGGACGGCAAGGTGCTGGACGACCCGGCCAACAAAAAGACCAAGGTCCGGAGCAAGGACCACCTGCTCCATCAAATCCTCGGCTACTCGCCGCAAACGCTCGTCACCATCGAGTACATCGAAAGCCTGGGTGACTGGAAAACCGCCTGGGACCACATCCACTTCCGCGGCTTCCTCGGCACGCCAATGACCCTGCAGTTCACCTGGCAAGGCTGCGATTCCCTCCTCGCCGCCCCGCTCGTCATCGACCTCGTCCGCCTCACCGAATGCGCCCACCGCCGCGGCGAGCGCGGCCTCCTCACCTTCCTCGCCAGCTTCTTCAAAAGCCCCCTCGGCATCAGCGAGAACGATTTCGTGAGGCAGTTCCAGATGCTGGAGGCGTGGGTGAAGAAGGTGGGGTGAGAAGAGAATAGGATTCGTTACAAAACGGATGAAACGCCTGCGATAGTTGCCGACCCCGCCGACTCTCCTGTACCATAACGAGTCGCTGAGCCGCGGGGGCGGCCCGGATTTGCTGTTGCTGTTTTCCTGTTCCTAATTCTTGCTGCGAGGAGTCTGACATGACTCGATTTTGGACAATGCTGGGTTCGTCCGCGATCGCGATTGCTCTGGCCACCACCGGGCTGGCCGCGGACGCGGGGCTGAAAGAAGCGGGCAAGCCGGACCTCAAGTCGGCCGGGCCGATTGCGTTCGGGCCGCCGGGGGTACTGTTCGTCGCCGACCCGCAAGGGGGAGCGATTTTTGCCATTGGCGTGGATGCACCCGCCAAGGGGGACGTGAAGGAAGTCAAGGTTGACGGCATCGACGCCAAGGTTGCCGCCGCGCTCGGGACCAAGGCCGGCGACATCACGATCAACGATCTGGCCGTGCAGCCGGGGACCAGCAATGTGTTCCTGAGCGTCTCGCGCGGCAAGGGACCGGATGCTCAGGCCGTCGTCGTCCGGACTGGAGCGGACGGGAAGATTGCGGCGCTCCCTCTGGAAAAAGTGAGCTACTCGAAGCTGCCGCTGGGGAATGTTCCCGATGCGAGCCAGAAAGACCGCCGCGGCAACCCTGTGCGAAATGAATCGATCACCGACCTGGCCTTCTTCGAAGGGAAGCTGTTCATCGCCGGTCTTTCCAACGAGCAGTTCGCCTCGAAGCTCCGCTCGGTGGCGTGGCCGTTCCAGTCGGCTGACAGCGGCACCAGCGTCGAAGTCTACCACGGGGCACACGGCGCGCTGGAAACTCGCTCTCCCGTCCGCACGTTCGTGCCGTTCAACGTCGGCGGCGAGCCGCAGCTTCTGGCCGCCTATACCTGCACGCCGCTAGTCCGCTTTCCGATTTCGGAGCTCAAGGAAGGAGCCAAAGTCCGCGGCACCACGGTCGCCGAGCTCGGCAACATGAACGTCCCGCTCGACATCGTGGCCTATGAGAAGGACGGCAAGAACTACCTCCTCATCGCCAACAACAAGCGCGGCGTGATGAAGGTCAACACCGAGAGCATCGAAAAGCAGGCCGGCATCACCGAGCAGGTGAAGGGGGGCGGAACCGCCGGTCTGAAGTACGACACGATTGGGGAGCTCAAGGGGGTCGAGCAGCTCGACAAGCTGGGTGACAAGCAGGCCGTGCTATTGGTCAGGACGGATTCGGGCTTGAACTTGCAGACGATTGCCCTGCCGTAGGACGTGGTACTGAGTACTCAGTATTAAGTACAGAAACTCAACGCGGGCCCACGAGGTTTCGTGGGCCTGCGGTTTGTAGTGGTGGAGGTCAACATGGTTCGGATCACTCCGATTGCCTGGCTCTGGCTGGTTGTAGCTAGCCAGGTGGCTTTTGCCGAGCCCGCGCTCCACATCGTCCGGGACAAATCGGGGCACGCGGTCGGCTTCGAAGCGAGCGGCCTGCCCGAGGAAAAACTTGCCAAGCTCACCGCAGGTACCCGATGCGAAGTTCTCGCGGTCTACATTGTCGAAAAGCCTGAGGAAGCCTTGCCCGCGGACCAGCCGCCGCTCCTGGGCAAGTACGAGCTGGACGAAGACACTCTCAAGTTCACGCCACAGTTTCCGCTCCTTGCTGGCAACCGCTACCGCGCGGTCCTGCATCCGGAAGTGCTGGAAGGGAAGAAGGCCGAACTCAAGCTGGCTGTGACGCTCGACATCGCGCTCCCTGCTCCCAAGCGATTGGCGGCCACTATAGTGACTCAGATCTATCCGACCGCCAGCAAGCTGCCGGAGAACCAGCTCCGCTTCTATCTCTATTTCTCGCAGCCGATGGGGAAGGGAGAGGCTTACGAGCATCTGAAGCTGCAGGGTGAGAATGGCAAGACCATCGAGATGCCGTTTCTGGAGCTCGGCGAGGAGTTGTGGGATGGGAGCGGCACGCGGCTGACGCTGCTCATTCATCCCGGCCGGATCAAGCGCGGGCTGCGGCCGCGCGAGGAAATCGGCCCCGTGCTCGAAGCGGGTCACAGCTACACGCTGGTGGTTGACGCCGGCTGGAAAGATGCCGCCGGACAGCCCCTCAAGGCGGAGTTTCGCAAAAAGTTTGCTGTTGAAAAGCCGGTCGAAGTCGGCATCGATATCGCCGCCTGGAAGATCGAGCCTCCTGCCGCAAAAACTCGGCAGCCGCTGGTCGTCAAATTCCCTCGGCCGCTGGATCACGGCCTGCTGCTGAGCAAGGTGCAGGTTTTGAACGCATCGGGGCGGTTGTTCGTCGGCGACGTCGCCGTGAGCGATGAGGAGCGACAGTGGGCGTTCACTCCCGCCGAGCCTTGGAGCGGGAGTGAGACCTCGCTCGAAATCGACACCGTTCTGGAAGATGTCGCCGGCAACCGGATTGGACGCGCCTTCGAGCTCGAGGCCGGGGAAACCGAGAAGCAAAAGGGACCGGAGAAAATCCGGATTCCGGTCACCCTCGGCGCGGCGAAGAGCAAGTAATCAAGGCTTCGCCAGCTCGATGAACTCTGCCTGCTTCGCTTCCCACATTTTCGCCAGCTCAGCCACTTTTCCGGGCATCTTTTCGGCGAGGTTCCCGGACTCGCTCCGGTCGGTGGCAAGATCGTAAAGTTCCCAGGGATCATTTTTGGCAGCGACGAGTTTCCAGTTGGCGAGACGGAAAGCCCGGTTCCCTTCGTGGGACCACCAGAGATAGTTATCGGTGGCGCGCTCGTCGCTGGCGAAGAGGGACAACAGGCTCTTGCCATGCAGCGCGGGACGAGTGTCGTCCTTCTTTGCGGACGGCGATGCGCCTCTCGCCGCTTCGAGAATGGTCGGAACCACATCGACCACGTGGCCGGTGTGATGCCGCAGTTCGCCGCGGGCTTTGATGCCGGCTGGCCAGTGGACGATGAGAGGCGTGGAGATGCCTCCTTCATGGACCCAGGTCTTGTGCCGGCGGAAGGGGGTGTTCGCTACGCTCGACCAGCCGGGGCCGAGGCAGAGGTGCGACTTCGCGGAGCCCGGCTCGGCGGCAGAGTCGTGGCCGTCGTCCCGGACCATGATTTCGGCGCTCGCGCCGTTGTCGGACAGGTAGAAGAGAAGCGTGTTGTCGAGCTGCTTCATTTCCTTGAGCTGAGCGATGATGCGGCCGATCTCCCGATCCATGCGGTCGATCATTGCGGCGTGGATGGCCATCTTCGTGGCCTGGAAGTGTCGTTGTTCCTTGGTGAGGTCGCTCCAGGCGAGCGGGCGGTCCACTTCTACCGGGCCGAGCTTCTTGATGGCGTCGGGAAAGTCGTAGGGAGGGCCGACATCGCGCTCTACTTCGGAAAGATTGCCCTTAACGAGTCCGAGTTTCTGGACGCGTTCCCACCGCGCCTGCCGCGTCACTTCCCAGCCGCCGTTGTACTTGTCCTTGTAGCGAGCGATGTCTTCCGGCAGAGCGTGCAGTGGAAAGTGCGGGGCCAGAAACGCCACGTAACTGAAGAAAGGCTGGTCGGCATGTTTGGCGGAATGTTCCTTCAAGCATTTGATGGCATGGTCGGCGATAGCGGTGGTGGAGTAATAGCCGCTGACGGGGGGCACCGGCGGGAGGGGCTTGTCGTCTTCCAGGTGGTTCTTGGGGCCGAAGTACCTGCCGGCGTCTTCAATGTGATAGGAATGGTCGAAGCCGTTCTCCGTCGGCTTGCCGTCGATGTGCCATTTGCCGGAGTGGTACGAGCGATAGCCGAGCGGCCGGAGCAGGTCGGGAAGGAGCTTCGCCCACGGTGGCCTCGTTCCTCCTCCTCCGCTTTTGATTCCCGGCACCACGTCGCGGCGGATGGCCTGAGGATAGTAGCCCGTCAGAAGTGCTCCGCGAGTCGGCCAGCAGCGGGCCGTGTTGTAGAACTGCGTCAGCCGCAGACCGCCTTTGGCGAGGGCGTCGAGGTTTGGCGTCTGAATCTCGCCGCCGTAGCAGCCAAGGTCGCTATAGCCGAGGTCATCGGCGAGGATGATGACGACGTTGGGGCGGGAGGGAGCATCCGCTGCTCGGGCTCCGTTCGCAAACGCGAAAAGAACCAGGCCGACGAAGAGCAGCCAGAAACGGGACGAGAGCATATTTATCCCCGCACGTCGTAGCACATCAATTTATCCTGGTCCCGCAGATAGAGCCGGCCACCAATGACGACGGGGTGGGCCCAGCAGGGATCCTTGCTGCTGATGTACTCAGGCTTGAAACTTCCCTTGAGTTTGTAGCCAGAAGGGCTGGCTTCAATCAGGGCAACCTCGCCGCTCTGGTAGCGGAAAATCAGGTTGCCATCGGCGTAGGTCACCGCTGCCGACCCGCTGCCTGGGCCGCGCCCTTCTCCACCCCACACGGTTTTGCCGGTCGCCATCTCGACGCAAATCGGGAAGCCCTGATTGTGCTGGTGGCCGCAGTAGATATAGCCGTCTTTGAGCACCATGCCACCGTGATGGTTCTGTAACTTGTTGCCGTCGAGGAAGTATTCCTCCTTGGCTTTCACGCCGTCGCCATCCTTCGTGAGCTTGAGAAGCGCCGAGCCGGTCCGATATCCGGTGGAGCAGAAGACGAAATCGCCACTGACGATAGGGGTCGGGATATTCGCCGTTCCGTTGGCGACGCCGTTGTATCCCCACAGGTATTTCCCATCGCTGGCCCGGACGCCAATAACGCCGCGGCCGATGAGCTGCACGTATTGCTTCACTCCTGCGCCACTGGAAATGACGATGCCGGAATAGCCCGCGCCGTCTTTTCCTTTGGAACCGATTTCAGCCGCGGAAACCGCGCACTTCCAGACGTCTTTACCGGTCAGTTTATCGAGGGCCACCATCATGGCTTGCTTGCCGCCGGGCGTGCAGAGAACACGATCTCCGTCGACCAGCGGAGATTCCGAGAATCCCCAGCTCGACATCATCTGCCCGCCGAAGTCCTTGAAGTCGCGGCTCCAGACTTCGTCGCCGGTGGCGGTCTTCAGACAGACAATCTTTCCGCTGGACGCGATGGCATAGAGCAGCTCGCCATCAATGCTGGGGGTGCAGCGGGAGCCGTCCTTTCCGTGCTTGGGCGGAGTGTCGGTCACTTTCTTCGTCCACAGCACCTTGCCTTCCATATTCAGCGCCACAACCCCTTGGCCATCGGGAAAATCCCCCGTGGTGTAGATTTTTCCGTCCGCCAGGGAAACACCGGCATAACCTCTTCCCGTTCCCTCCGACATCCAAACCAGTTGCGGCGGCTTTTGGTTCCAGTCCTTGATCAGCCCGCGATCGGGCGAAATATCGTCCCGGTTCGGACCTCGCCATTGCGGCCAGGAAGGAGTTAGCGACGCGGCAGAAAGTTCCTCGGTGTCGGCAGCATCACCAACCCGAAGCGCAAGCGAGGGGAGGGCCGCAAGGCAAAGGATGGCGACAAGGGTAGCGCGCCGAGAATGCAAATGACGCATAGAGGCTCCAGGCAGGTGGGATTTGGCAACCAATTGGGATGCGCCGCTCATTATACTTATTGCCCAGCCCCCCGAAAAACCCGGCAAATCCCTTATGGCAACATTTCCAACTCTTTTTTGCCTGGCGAGCGGCAGGTCTGGGACGCACTTTCTCTACGAGATTTTGCGGCGGAACACCCGCGGCGTCGCCTGCCGGCATGAGCCGTATGTCTGGAACCCGTCAATGTTCGGGCGGCCCATCTACGACCATGCCGTCGGGGACGAAGCGGCTGTGCGGAAGTTGGCGGAGCGGAAGAAGCGCGCGATTGAGGGGTACTCGCGGACGGCTGGCTATGCGGAAACAAGCCACGCGTTTCTGAAATCTTGGGCGGACATCGCCATCGACTTTTTCCCGCAGATGAAGCTCGTTCATCTGGTCCGTAACCCGCTCTCCGTCGCCAAGAGCGAAGCGATTCGCGAGGACCTCATCCACCGCTGGCACCTGCCGCTGCGGAACTATCGCGGCGGGGATGACAAGCCGTACTTCCGCTGGGCGCTCACGGGGCTGGAGCAGATCTTTGCTCCCGTCCAAGGAAAGAAGCTGAGCCGATTTCAGTGGTACGTCGTCCAGTGGATTGAGATTGAAAATCGGGCGATGCAGTTTTTGCGGAAGCACGGCAAAGATAGCGATTGCTTCACACTCCATTCGCCGGTCGAGTTGAATGACTTGGCCAAAGTGAATTCGCTGCTTGAATTTCTGGACTTTCCGCGGCGGCAGAAGGAAGTTCAGCTCAAGGGGAGCAAGAACCGGACGCCAGGTGTGAAGACAGAAATAACCCAGCGAGACCGGGAAGAATTCGCCGACGTCGTGGCCCTGCTGCCAGAGAGCTACAAGAAAATCTTCCAGCAGCCGCCGTACAGCCAGTGGGAATGGACGACGGAGCTATCGTCAAAACAAACGACTACGCCACCAGCTCCTTAATGACCTTTCCCTCGGCAATCTTGATCGGCCGTCCCACGTCGGAGATGTTCGGCGTTTCGGGGTCGACACCGAGAGCAGTCGAAAGCGTGGCCAGCACGTCGCCGACATCGACCTTGTTCTCTGTCACTTCCTGGCCGCTGTCGCTGGTTTTTCCGTAGGCTTGCCCCCCTTTAATGCCACCACCGCCGAGAACGCAACTCCAAGCGGCAGGGAAATGGTCGCGGCCTCCTTGTGGATTGATGGTCGGCGTCCGGCCGAATTCACCCATCCAGAGAAAGGTTGTCGATTCGAGCAAGCCCCGGTCGGTGAGTTCTTGCATCAGCGTCCCCCAGCCGGCATCGAGCTCGGCAGAGAGCGCCTTCACCGCGGTGAAGTTCTGCTGATGGGTGTCCCAGCCGAACGTGCCGTTGAACGAGCCGAGCGTCACTTCGACGAAAGATACTCCACTCTCAATCAATCGCCGCGCCATCAAGCAGCCTTGGCCGAAGCGGCCTTTCCCGTACGCTTCCCGTACCTTGTCCGGCTCTTCGGTCAGGTCGAAAGCCTTCGCCGCGCCGCTGCTCATCAGCTTGACGGCCCGTTGATAGACGGTGTCCTGGGCGATGGGAGATGCCGTGCGGTGGCTGGCGAGGAACCGGGACTGCATCGCCCGCCATAACTCCAAGCGGCCT
>Ga0065712_10067988_pt1 | contig 17844 bp, 12 predicted proteins | sample MisRhiReplicate1_FD_59099 | JGI IMG/M metagenome (GOLD analysis project Ga0065712, IMG submission 59099) | Miscanthus rhizosphere microbial communities from Kellogg Biological Station, MSU, sample Rhizosphere Soil Replicate 1: eDNA_1 v3... | ecosystem: Host-associated > Plants > Roots >...
AAGCCTCCGGGCGGACCATTATTCTGCCCGTCAACTTCCCCCGGCCGCCCAAAGTGGGAACCGTGGAGGACTCGCTCGATGTTTCGCTGGAAGAGTTGATGCACTGGGACTACGCCCCGGAAAATCCGGCCAAGCTGGAGAAGGCGGGCGTGAAGTTTGCCCTGACCACATACGGACTCAAAGATGTCGCTACATTTTTGCCAAACATTCGGCGGGCAGTGGAGCGCGGGCTGTCGGCCGATGGTGCTTTGAAAGCGATGACGGTCACGCCAGCGGCGCTCGTCGGAGCCGACAATCGCCTTGGCACTATTGCGCCAGGAAAAGCGGCCAATCTGGTGGTCACAGACGGCGATCTGTTCGCGAAGAAGACGAAGATTCTGGAAACTTGGGTCGACGGTCGCCGCTTTGAGCACGCCCCAGAGCCCAAAACGGACGTTCGCGGCATTTGGGCGGTTGAGTTCGGCGGGGCCGATGGGCGCTTCGCCAAAGCGATCGTGCAGCTCAAGGGTTCGACCAAATCGCTGCAAGGGACGATTCGCCGCGATGTTGACGGGGCGGACAAGAAGGACGAAGTCAAGCTGAGCAAGGTCAGTCTCAGAGAGTCGCAGTTGCATCTGACGTTTGAAGGCAAGGCATTCGGCCACGAAGGAGTGGCTCGGCTGAGCGCGGTCGTTGCCTTCCCGCCAGAGGGGAAAAAGACCTGGCTGGGCAGCCTCCTATGGGCAGACGGCGTGCAGGAGACTGTTAAGGCAGAGCAAACCGCGGGGCCGACGGCAAAGGACAAAGAGGACGACGAAGAGGAAGACAAGAAGGAGGAGCCGGAAGGAGATAAACCGGCGGTGAAGGAGTTGAAAATCGGCGAGAAGAAGGAGGAGGGGGGAACAGAAGGGAACAAAGGAAACGAAGAAAAGGCGGAACAAGGGAAGAAGGGTGGTAAGAAGAAAGAGCCGAAGCCGGAGACGCCAGCACTTTATCCTGTCAATTATCCCTTTGGCGACTTTGGCCGTGTGGCTTCGCCAGAACAGCCGAAAGTTTTGGCCATCAAAAACGCGGTGATCTGGACGAGCGGCCCGGCAGGCAAGATCGCAGGGGCTACCCTGTTGATTCAGGAGGGCAAGATAACCGCAGTCGGCAAGGACGTCGCGATTCCCGAAGGAGCAACCGTCATCGATGCTGCTGGAAAGCATGTCACCCCGGGCATCATCGACTGCCACTCGCACATGGCGACGGACGGAGGTGTGAACGAAGGGACGCAGGCTATCACCGCCGAAGTGCGCATCGGCGACTTCATCGATGCCAACGATATCACCATCTACCGGCAACTTGCCGGAGGCGTGACGAGCGCCAACATCCTGCACGGCTCAGCCAATCCCATTGGCGGTCAAAACCAGGTCATCAAGCTCCGCTGGGGGCTGCCGAGCGAGGAATTGAAGTTCAAGGAAGCGCCTCCTGGAGTGAAATTCGCCCTCGGCGAAAACGTGAAGCAAAGCAACTGGGGAGAGAAGTTCACCAGTCGCTATCCCCAGAGCCGCATGGGGGTGGAGCAGATCATTCGCGACGCCTTCTCGGCCGCCAAGGACTACCAGAAGCAGCAGGAGAAATGGGCCGCCGAGCATACCGGACTTCCGCCGCGGAAAGACCTGGAGCTGGACGCCCTGGCGGAAGTCGTCAGTGGCAAGCGGTGGATTCACTGCCACAGCTATCGGCAGGATGAAATCCTGGCGCTGATTCGGGTCTGCGACGACCACAAAATCCGGATCGGCACCTTGCAGCACATTTTGGAAGGCTACAAGGTCGCCGACGCCATGGCGAAGCACGGCGTCATGGGCTCCTCATTCTCCGACTGGTGGGCCTACAAGTTCGAGGTCTTCGACGCCATCCCCTACAACGGCTCGCTGATGCACAACGCGGGCGTCGTCGTTTCTTTCAACTCCGACGACCACGAGTTGGCCCGACACCTCAATCACGAAGCCGCCAAAGCGGTGAAGTACGGGGGCGTGCCCGAGGAGGAAGCCCTCAAATTCGTCACGCTCAATCCGGCCAGGCAACTCCGTATTGAGCAATACGTCGGCTCGTTGGAGCCAGGCAAGCAGGCAGATTTCGTCCTCTGGAGCAGCTCACCCCTTTCGACCCTGTCCCGGTGCGAGCAGACCTGGATCGATGGCCGCAAATACTTCGACCGTGCGGAAGACCAGGCCGGACGCACTGAACGGGACAAGATGCGAACCGCCCTGATCCGCAAAATCCTTGACTCCGGCCAGGACGCTGGCGACGGCAAAGACAAGACCGACGACGAATCCGACCTCTGGCCACGGCATGATGAGTTCTGCCATGGTCATACCCACGACGAGTAGACAAATCAGATGGAAAGAAGGTAACGAAGGAAACGAAAAAAGGCAGAGAAGGGCAAGTAGTTCGAGTAATAGCAGGCACTCATCAGTCCAGGAAAAGAATCGCACACACTTCGACGCAGACAATATGACACACAACACTCCCCTCCTTTTGTTACCTTCGTTTCCTTCTGTTCAAAAATCCGCGTGCCTTTCCACCCTGAGGCTTCTCTTACCGCTTTGCTTCGGTCTCATTGGTTCGACGACTGCCTTCGCCAATCCCGAAGTTCCCGGCAAGCCGCAGGAGAAGCCGATTGCGCTCGTCAACGCCGTCATTCACCCCGTCATTGGTGATGTAATCGACCGCGGCACAATCCTCTTCGACAAGGGGAAGATCGTCGCCCTCGGCAAAGAAGTGGCTATTCCCGATGGGGCCGAGAAGATCGATCTGGATGGCAAGCATGTCTATCCGTCGTTGTTCGATGCCTGGACCGACCTCGGCCTGATCGAAATTAATTCCGTCCGGGCGACGGTGGACGTGCAGGAGATCGGCCAAATCAATCCCAACGTCAAAGCAATTGTGGCGGTTAACCCCGACAGCGAAATTATTCCCGTCACCCGCAGCAACGGCGTGCTGCTGGCCCTCGCCGCGCCGCACGGCGGCCTAATTGCCGGCAAAAGCGCAGTTATTCAGCTCGACGGTTGGACCTGGGAGGAGATGGCAGTGCTGCCGGAGGCGGCCATGCATTTGGAATGGCCACGGACCGCGCGAGGGCGGAATTTTGACGATGAAGAAGAGCCGGCAATGAAGCATGACGACGTGGTGACGAAGCTCCGCCAGACTTTCGCCGATGCCCGTGCTTATGCCACCAGCCGCAAGGCGGACCCGAATTACCCGCTCGATGTCCGCTGGGAAGCCCTGCAACCGGTGCTGGCCGGCACGCTGCCGGTCGTCATCCATGCGGACGAGCTGATTGCCATTCAGGCCGCCGTCGCCTTCGCCGATCAGGAGAAGGTGAAGGTCATTCTGCACGGCGGATACGACGCCCCCCGCTGTGCCTCGCTCCTCAAGAAACACAACATTCCGGTCGTTGTCGCCGGTGTCTATCGCGTGCCGCGGCGGCGCGGGGATGACTACGATGCTCCTTATTCGCTCCCTGCCCGCCTGCACGAGGCGGGCATCAAGTTCTGCATTTCCAGCGCCGGACGCTTCGGGGCCTCCAACGTTCGCAATCTTCCGTACCACGCCGCCACCGCTGCCGCCTACGGTCTTCCCGCGGACGAAGCCCTTCGTAGCATCACGCTGTCTCCTGCTGAAATCCTCGGCGTCGCCGATCGCGTCGGCTCTCTGGCCGCCGGCAAAGATGCGACCCTTATCGTTACCACCGGCGATCCCCTGGAAACTCCCACCCAGGTCACCGCCGCCTACATCCAAGGCCGCCAGGTCGACCTCACTGATCGTCACAAACGGTTGTGGAAGAAGTACGAAGAAAAGTACAAGCGACAAGGGCCGTAACGGTTCAATTACCGCTGCGAATCCGCCCCTTTAATACCGAATAACCCGGCGAATGAACAGCAACCCTATGCCGCCGCAAACGAGGTTGGCGAGCCAGACGGAATAGGGGGGCAGATTGCCCGATTTGGACTGGTCAATGCCGTACATCAGCAGTGGATAGTAGCCGATGAGGATCGGGACGAAGCACATGCCGAAGGTGCTGATGTAGTCAGAATTGCGGAAGCGAATGGCAAGGGGCGCGCCGAGCATGACAAACGCCAGGCAGCTAAAGCCGCTGGCCCACCGCCGCCAGGGTTCGGTGCGGAGGCGGTTCAAGCGGCTCTGGGCGTCGACGAGAGCGAAGCGTTTGGATTCCCAGGCGCTGCTGCTAAGGGCGTCGAGGTTGCCGGACAGGAGATCGAAACCAGCTTCCGCCGCCAGCGCCTGTTGCAGCCGAAGGATTTCCGCCCGCTGCTTTTCGACTTCGCCGGCGATCTGGCTCAGCGGCAGCTGCTGCGGCGAGCCGGTTCGCTGTTCCTTGAGGGAGGCAAAGGCCAGCGGAATTTCCTGCTCCATTTCACCGCTGTCCTTGTATACAAAGCCGCCGCCATCGTCGATTTCGTAGTCGGTGAGCTTGAGAATGAGCGTTCCCCGCTCCAGGTTCGAGCGAAAGACGGCCTCTGCCGCTGTCACCGTGCAGGGCGGCATGTCGTTGTTCTGCTGAAAGTTGATGATCGGGCGAATGAGCGTGCGGTCCTGCACGTCCCGCACAACGATGGAGAATCGGGGATTGCTGTAGGATTTTTGCGAGCGGAGGAGGCGGTAAGCGATTTCCTCGACCGATTGGATGATGACCCGCTGCATTCCTGTCTGGCCCCAGGAATAGGCCACGTTATTGATCCAGACCCCAATCAGGCTGAGAACAATCGCCAGGACGAAGGCGGGCCAGAGCAGCGACATCGGCGAGATGCCCAGCGACTTCACCGCCACGACTTCATTGTCCGCACTCAGCCGGCCATAAACGAAGCAGACCGCGAATAGGCTGGCGGCTGGGATGGCAAAGGCCAGGGCCAGCGGCAGCATGTACTGCATGATTTCCACGGTGGGACCGGGGCCCAGATTCATCCGCTGGGCCTCGGTTCCAATCAGGATGAGCAAAAAGAAGCCTGTCAGCAGCGCCAGCGTCCGCGAAAAGACTGACAGCAGGTCCCAGGCAACATAGCGGGTGATGGTAGCTTGCATGGAAGGTGAATCGACGTAACTTGTCTGCCGGCGTTATCTTGCTGCCGAATGTAGCAAATGAATCGAAAGTTCCCTACGCTGAATTGTGCTCGCTAGCACACTGGATGGATTGAAAGGTTTTTTGGATACGGAAGGTCCCTGTCATGAGTCATCCCCCCAGCGCCGAAGCCCGCTGCCCGGAGTGCGGAGCATCCCTTGAGGAGGGCGCAAGCACCTGCTGGCTTTGCCGTCGTACGCTCGAAGCGCAAAACCTCCACCAATCCTCATCGCCAGCGGGCGGGGACAAAAAAGGTGTCGGGCAGTTCTCTCTAGCCAGTGTATTTCTGGTCCTCACCCTGATTGCTGTCTGCCTGGGGGCCCTGAAGTTGGCGCCTGGCCTGGGTTTGGCAGTGATTCTGGTCGCCACTCCGGCCTTGATCCGAGCGTGCATCGTGAATGTCCAAAAGAAGCGCACCGGACAGTCGCTGACCATCGGCGAGAAACTCGTGGCCTTCTTCGCCTCCACGGCCATCGTCATTCTGGTCGGATTGGCCGGATTCATTGCGTTTGAGATTGCCTGCTGGGGCTCGTGCGCCATAATCGCGGGAATCGAGCAAAATCCGAGCGACCATGCTTTTTGGATCGGAGTCTCCACGGGCGTTCTCGCGGGGCTTGCAATCATGATCTGGCTCTTTTGGAAGACTCGGCCTAGGGGCGGATCGAAAACGGGACGCCGAGGGAGGCCCTGCTGAGGCTAGGCCAGAAGTCTATGAAATTTCGGCGACAGCGGCTCTGCTCCCTTGTGTGCGACGCCGGACGCATATAATGAAGCGCTTCGGTCCCTGCTCCTCCAACCCTGTCCCCTTCCAGAAATGCTCAAAGACGCTGTTGATCGCTGGTCCATCACCGATGCTTCCGAGATGTACGATGTGCCCCGCTGGGGGAAGGGGTATTTTGGCGTCAATGATAAAGGACACCTGACGGTCCATCCCAACAAGGACCCGGCGAGCGGTATCGACATGAAGGATTTGATCGACCGCCTGCAGCTGCGGGGGCTCGATCTGCCGATCCTGCTCCGTTTCAACGGCATTTTGAAAGATCGGCTGCGGGAGATGCATGACGTCTTTGCCCAGGCGATCAAGGAACACGACTACAAAGGAAAATACATCTGCGTCTATCCCATCAAAGTCAACCAGCAGCGGCACGTCGTCGAACAGATCGTGCAGTACGGCAAGGTTTACGGCTTTGGCCTGGAAGCTGGCAGCAAACCAGAGATGCTGGCGGTGGTCGCCATGACCGATGCCGACACGCCAATCATCTGCAACGGATTCAAGGATGCCGAGTTCATTGAAATGGCGATGCTGGCCCAGAAGATTGGCCGCAACGTCATTCCGGTCGTGGAAAAGTACACAGAGCTGGAGCTGATTCTGAAGTACGCGGAGAAGGTCGGTGTCCGCCCGCAGATTGGCATGCGGATCAAGCTCGCCGCCCGCGGCAGCGGTCGCTGGCAATCTTCCGGCGGCTGGCGGAGTAAATTCGGCCTGACGGTCGGCGAAATCCTGCATGCAGTTGAAGAATTGAAGAACCGCAACATGCTCGACTGCTTCAAACTGCTGCACTTTCACCTCGGCAGCCAGATCACGAATATCCGCCACGTGAAGGGGGCGATCACGGAAGCTTCTCGTGCCTATACCGACCTGGTGAAGCGTGGAGCCGGGCTGGAATACCTCGATATCGGCGGCGGTTTGGGTGTGGATTACGATGGCTCCCAGACGAATTTTGAATCCAGCGTCAACTACACGCTGCAAGAGTATGCCGCGGACGTCATCCACCATTCCCAGGCCGTCTGCGATGAAGCGGGCGTGCCGCACCCACATATCATCTCGGAAAGCGGTCGCGCGGTTGCTGCCTACCATGCCGCCTTGGTCTTCGGTGTCCTCGGCGTGGCGGGACAAGGGAATGGCGATGACAGCCTTCTCGACATCCCACCCGATTCCGAGCAGCCGCTGCACGACCTGGTAGATACCTTCAAGAACGTCACTGCCCGCAACGTGCTCGAGAGCTTTCACGACGCGCAGCAGGCGATGGATGTGGTGATGACCTTGTTTTCCAGCGGGTACTTGACGCTCGATCAGCGTGCCCTCGCCGAGAATTTGTTCTGGACCATCTGCAAGAAGATTCGTCGTTTGTCGGAGCAGCTCGATTACGTTCCGGAGGAGTTGGAAGGGCTCGACACGCTCCTCTCTGATACCTATTTCTGCAACTTCTCGCTATTTCAGTCCATGCCCGATAGTTGGGCCATCAAACAGCTCTTTCCAGTGATGCCAATCCATCGGCTGGAAGAGCGACCGACGCGGCATGCCGTGCTGGGAGACATCACCTGCGACAGCGACGGCAAGATCGACCAGTTCATCGACCGTCGCGACGTGAAGCGGACTCTCCGCCTCCACCAGTACAACGGCCAGCCCTATTACATGGGGACGTTCCTGATTGGGGCTTACCAGGAAATCCTGGGTGATTTGCACAACCTGTTCGGCGACACCAACACCGTCCACATCGACCAGGGTGCCAGTGGTGAGGTCATTCTCGAAGCGATCGTCAAAGGAGACACCGTTCGCGAAGTCCTCGACTACGTCGAGTTCGACCACAGTGACCTCACCACCCGTCTCCAAACTGCGGTCGAAACGGCCGTCCGCGAAGGCCGCCTTGACTACCAGGAAGCCGGCCGATTCCTCAAGTTTTACGAAGACGGCCTGAACGGCTACACGTACCTGGAAGAGCCGGGGGACTGAGAACTTGACGGCGATTCTCTAGGAAAGCTCTTTGCCCTCTCCCACGACCACACTCTCGCGCGGACAACGGCTGTGGCTGGCGGGGGTGCTGACCTTGGCTGCCGGGCTTCGTTTTGCGGGGATTGAAAATCTGTCCCTCTCTCACATGGATGAAGGGGGGTACGTCTCAAGTGCGATGACAGTTGCCACCGGAGGACCCTATTCCTTTCCCTACTCCCAGGCCTTCCAATCACCTCCACTTTTGCCTTGGATGATTGGTGCGCTCGTCTGGCTGACTCAAGCCCAGTGGCCCATTTTAGGCGTACTCATCTCAGGCGCATTCGGCAGCGGCTCTGTGCTGCTCATGTTTGTCTTGGGACGTCGCTGGGGCGGAAACCAGTTTGGGCTGTGGGCTGCCACGCTGCTCGCGGCGAGCGACTTCCATATCGCCTATTCGCGAATGGTGCTTACAGATGTTCCGCTTACCTTTTGGTTTTTGCTGACACTCTACTGCGTGACTCGGATGTGGGAGCAGACGAAGTTGAATTCACCATTGAACGGGGCAGGACGCGCTGACCAGAAGAAAAAGAGTTCCGGTAAGGTTTCAGTACCCTCATCATCTTATCGCTGGTTCCAAGGCGTCGGTTGGAGCGTTGCAGTGGGACTTGCCGCCGGAGCTGCTTGGAATACCAAGTACAACGGCTGGCTTGTGCTCGCGATTGCGGCAACTTCCGCCGTACTCTGGGCGGTAAGCGAAAGATTCACGAAGTCGTCCCCTCTCCATCAAGTCGGCCAGCCGGTCACGCATACCAAGCTAATGCTGAGCGGCCTGCTCATCTCAATAATCATTGCCGCGATCTGTTTCACCCCTTGGTATGCGTTTGTGGAGCGGCACTTTCCCGGCGGCTATGCAGCTGTCAGCGCGAATCACCGCAGGTACTTCAGCTCGCCAGTAGCCTGGCCAGGTCACGCCTACAGTTTGATTGCGTCCCTTCCAGCCCTGCGGCATTATGGCTGGATTGTGACACTCGGACTCGTGCTGGGGCTTGGTTGGAGACTCATTTCCCAGGCGACCTCCCCGGCAGCAGAACCCTCACGTTGGCGTAGAGCGGCCGTAGCCATCGTCGTCGTGATCGGGCTGGCCGTCGTGGTCTTGGTTCAAGGGGGTGATGCCGCGCTGATTTTCTTGGGAGCAGCCGGAATCGTGCCGGCGCTACTTACCAGAAGTTGGCCGCGGCTGTTGGCAGCGGTCTGGTGCGGAACCTTCGTGGTCTTAACTCCGCTTTACCATCCGTATCCGCGGCTAATGCTTCCCGCCCTCCCCGCCTGCATTTATCTCGCGCTTTGGCTGCTGGAGGATGCCTGGCCGGGGCTCATGCGTCAAATTGAAGTGAAATCCTTGTCTGCCAGTGGCGTCGCTGGAGATCCCCGCCAACGCCGGGTCACGGCCGGAGTTTCGCTCGCCGCTGCAGCCGGGCTGGCGCTGCTGTGGCTCTTGGGTCCTCACCCGTTCGGCGTGGCATCTCCCAGCCAGGGAATTTGGGAGCGCTGGGCCACTCGGCAGTCCTATCGGGCAGCCGGAGAAGAGATCCTCGAACACACGGATGCCGACGCGATTGTCCTCTGCCAGACGCAACTGGCCATGTGCGCCTATTGCCCGCGCACCCCCGTGGTAGTCGAAGATCATTCCTTTCAGACGCTTTTCGAGGGATTTCCTCTGGAGCGGAGTTGCTACCTGGTCGTCGACTTCGGTTGGATCCATAGCACGCGAGAGAGCGAAGCCTTGCAGGGACTGCTGGATTACTCCGAGAACCTCACACCGTTGGCGATCATTCCAAACGATCTCTGCATGGTCACGCTGCTCGACTTCCTGCCGCCGGCAGAGGCAGCTGCCAAGGTGGCGGACGATCTGCCGCTCTACCAGCTGGGGCCAAATCATCAATTCCCGGTCCCGCCCCCGATAGCCGCCCCGTTTCGGGATGTGATCGTGCTTTACCGTGTCAAATTGCCGAATTCTCGGTAGGCGAAATACCCCTTTACCGCCCCATTGATTTGATACAATCACGGGATCCGAAGGCCCGCATCCCCGAGCTCTATCGTGTCCCGCAGCAAGCCTGTCAACCCGTTTTATGCCGTTTTGGTGGCGGCCGGCGTGACCTTCGCCCTCACCGCTACGATGTATGGCGTGATGACCGTGCGGGGCCTGGATGCGCGGGCCGCCGAGCAAGAGGGAGTCATCGCCTTTATGGAGCAGCATGGCCTAACGTTAATGATTGTCGAACTGGTAGTCCTGGCCATTCTGACATTCGCGGCCATCGGAACGGACGATTACTGGATGCGCGGAGCGGAGAAGAAGGAAGGGAGTGAAAAAGTGGGGTAGGCTTCCAGCCTGCCCTAACCAACACGGACCAACCTCGCGCGTGCGTCCACGGAGACTCGCTATGAAAGTCAACCACTACCAGGATGTCCCCCAGCAGCCGGTGGAGATGGAGGGCTCGCAAGGCTGCTCCGTCCGTTCGCTCCTCGGTGAAAAGGACGGCACGCCGACCTTTGCGATGCGTCAGTTCGAGGTTGCCCCCGGCGGGTTCACACCGCGGCACAGCCATCCGTATGAGCACGAAGTCTTTGTGCTGGAAGGAGAGGGAGAAGTTTTCGAGGGGCCGAAGCCGCACCGGCTGGGGGCGGGAGACGTCGTGTTTGTAAAGCCGGATGAAGTGCATCAGTTTCGCAACACGGGGAGCGGGCCGCTGAAGTTTCTGTGCCTGATCCCCAATTCCGCCACGGGAAAGAAGGTGACCGTGGCCCCGGAGTGTGGGCGAGAATGAGAACCAAATCAAACATCATCATGACCAGCGACGCCAGCCGTATTTTGGAGCTGCGGAAGCTCATCCGCATTCACGACCGCAAGTACTACGTCGAAGCCGCCCCGGTTATTTCGGACCGGGAATACGACCAGTTCATGAACGAGCTGAAGGAGCTCGAGGCCAAGCACCCGGACCTGATTACGCCCGACAGCCCCACGCAACGGATTGGAGATGCACCGGTCGATGAGCTGACGCAGGTGGCCCATCGAGTCCCCATGCTCTCCATCGAAAACTCCTACAGCCCCGAAGAGCTCAAAGAGTTCGCGGCTCGGACGGACAAGGCTCTGCCGGGGGAAACCGTCGAGTGGGTCGTGGAGCTGAAAGTCGACGGCGTTGCCGTCTCGGTCATCTATGAAAATGGGCAGTTGGTCCGGGCGGTCACTCGCGGAAATGGGCAAGTGGGGGACGACATAACCCACAACATCAAGACCGTGGCAGGAGTCCCGCTGAGCTTGATCGGCGATAATGTGCCTCCGGTGCTAGAGTTTCGCGGGGAAGTCTATATGACCAATGCCGACCTGGTGCTGCTCAATGAGCGGCAAAAAGAGAATGGCGGCCAGCTCTACGCGAATACACGGAATGTGGCCGCCGGCAGCATACGCCTGCTTGACCCGCGGCTTTGCGCCGAGCGCAAGCTGCGGCTGTTTGTGCACGGAGTGGGATATTGCGAGGGAATCAAGGCGACCACGCACATGGAGTTTTTGAAGGAAGTCGGCTCGTATGGTCTGCCGCCGACGCCCATGGTGGAGGTCTTTCCGAATTTCGACGCCGCCCTCGCCCACTGCGAGGAGCTCATCGAGAAACTTCACGAGATCGATTTTGAGGTCGACGGACTGGTGCTCAAGGTCAACCGTTTCGACCAGCGGGAGCGGCTGGGGGCCAGGTCCAAGAGCCCGCGGTGGCTGGTGGCGTATAAATTTGAGAAGTACGAAGCCAGCACCAAGGTGAACCAAATCTGGATCAGCGTCGGCAAGTCCGGGGCGCTTACACCTATCGCCGAGCTAGAACCGGTGCAAATCGCCGGAACGCTCATTAGCCGGTCCAGCTTGCATAATGTGGAGGAGATTGAACGCAAGGATGTGCGCGAAGGGGACATCGTCATTGTGGAGAAAGCAGGCAAGGTCATCCCCCACATCGTTCGCGTAGAAAAGCACGAGCGAAAGACAGAGTTGCCCAAATTTGAGTTCCCCAAAATATGCCCGGAATGCGGCACACCGGCAGTGAAAGACGAAGAAGGAGTCTATATCCGCTGTCCGAACCTCGACTGCCCCGCCCAGGTTCGCGGGCGGCTCCGTTTCTTCGCCACGCGGAACGCGATGGATATTGAAGGGCTGGGTGACAAGCTGGTGGATCAGCTGGTGGCCACGAAACTGGTGATCAAATATGGCGACCTGTACCGACTGACGTTCAAACAGGTTGAAAACTTGGAGCGGATGGGAAAGAAATCCGCCGAAAACCTTCTGGAAGGAATCCAGGCCAGCAAGAATCGAGGCCTCGCTCGACTGCTCAACGGGCTGGCGATTCCGCACGTGGGGCAGCGCGTTGCCCAAATCATCGCCCAGCACTTCGGCAGCATGGACGCCATGGAAGCCGCTTCGGCTGAGGAACTCTCGGGCGTCGATGGAGTCGGGCCGATCATCGCCCGGAGCGTATATGACTACCTGCACAGCGATTACGGCAGCCAGACCATTGCCGATCTGCGGGCGCAGGGAATCGACATGCAGGCCCCGAAAAAAGTCCTTCCCCCGGGTGGCGGAAAGCTTGCGGGCAAGACGATCGTCGTCACGGGTTCGCTTACGAAGTATTCGCGCGATGAAATCAAAGAGCTGATCGAGCAGCACGGCGGCAAAGCCGGCAGCAGTGTCTCGAAAAAGACGGACTTCGTTCTCGCTGGCGAAGAAGCGGGAAGCAAGCTGGCCAAAGCCCAGGAGCTGGGAGTGAAGGTGATTAACGAGGAGGAGTTTGACGGGCTGATTGCGTAATCGAAAAAAGCAACCCGACCGCCGTTGGCAGCCGGGTCGGTTAAAAGTGCAACGCAACTCTTTTTCGCGAGCTACTTCTTCGCCACGCCCAATTCTTTCAGCTTGGCGGCCACGTCGGTGCCGTGGCTGGCTGCGGTCACCTTTGTGTCAATGAATAGAATCTTGCCGTCCTTGCCGATGTAGACCGTGTAGCGGTTGGCAAACTTTTTATCGGCGTTAAACACACCGAGGGCCGTGGCGGTCTTCCCTTCGGGATCGCTGAGGATTGGGTAATCGACCTTGAGGGACTCGGCGAATTTCTTGTTCAGCTCCGCTTTGTCTGTGCTGGCGGTGAAATAGGCCACGTCAAATTCGCGAATGGCTTTGCCGTTGTCGCGGAACGACTCGCATTCCTTGGTGCAGCCGCCGGTGAAAGCCTTGGGGAACCAGGCAATGACGACCGCTTGCTTCCCTTTATAGTCCGCCAGCTTGTGGGTCTTGCCGTCGCTGCCGACGAGCTCGAAATCCGGCGCTGGGTCACCAACCTTGAGTCCTTCGGCGGCGATGGAACGGGTGGTCAGGGCCCCCAGCACAAGGGCGGCAGTGCAGGCGAATGTGAGAAATGACTTCATGGAATGCTCCTTGGAAAAAGATGAACGTGCGAATCAACGAGACTATCAATTGAGCTTTGACGCGGGCGGAATGCAAGCGGCAGCCAGAATTGCCGGCAAGGGAATTAATCCGCCCGAGCCGCCGATTCCTCCGCCGCGGGTTCTTCGGCCGCAGGTTTGTCAGACTCCGATTTGCTTTCGCTCAGCAGCTTCTCGCGGGCAGTGAGCTTCTTTTCTTGCAATTCAACCAGCCCGGCCCCCGCGAGCGCGAGCAGAATCCAGCCGGCGATAAACAAAACTCCGCCGATGGGGACTATCGCGCCGATGAATGTCTGGCCCGTCAGCGCGAGGGCATATAAGCAACCGGAAAAGATCAGCGTTCCCACAAACATGGAACCGCCGGCCAGACTGGGCAAGATCGATTTTCGGCGGTCGGCAACCCAAGCCACGCCAATCAGTGCCAGGGCGTGATACATCTGGTAGCGCACGCCAGTCTCCCACCAGACTTGCCGCCTGCTCAAATCTGAGTCTGCACCCGCGGCTCTTAAATACTCGGGCAACGCATGGGCGCCAAACGTCCCGGCAGCTACTCCCAACAATCCCAGCGATGCTCCGAGCACCAGCCACGTCTTCGCATTCAAGTCTCAGTCCTCCACGAGCGGTATCGGTCCAAATCCTTACCGGATTATAAACGACTGAGCCGTCATCGGGCCGGTGTCTTCACCGGAGCCTTCTTGCCCCCTCCGGCCGGCTTGACGGGCTCTTCCGGCTGGTGCCGGGTTTCCCGCTGCAGCTCCAGGGCGGCTTTGTGGCGATAGGCGATATTGGGCTGGGGAATGAGACCGCCAATCAGGATCAGTGCGGCCAGGGCGAGCACGGCGTAACGCTCGCGAACGCGGATTTTCAAAGAAACCGATGAAACATACTGCTTGCCCGTGAAAAGCAGAAAATATGCCTGCACGATGGCAATGCCATTGAGCGCCGCCGCAATGACGACGGCGATTCCCGTGTAAGGATATGCTTCGACGGCGCTGTCCACCAGCAATTCTGTCCCCACAAAGCCGAGAGTGGCGGGAAAGCCGACGCTGGCGAGCCCGGTGAGAATGAAGAACATGGCGAGGTTGGGGGTGTGGTCATAATGCCCTTGAAACTCGGTAAGCGAGAGCCGGCCGCAGCGCGATTCCAAGGCCCGCAGCGTCAGCCCCAGCCCCGCCAGCGACAGCCCGGCCGAAAGCCAGACGCAAAGCGCGCCGGTAATGCCGATGGTGCTGACCCAGGGCTTTTGGGCATCGGGGGAAACGAGCTCCAGGCCCACGAGGACAATCGCCGAATGGCTCAGGAACAAGTACACGAAGAACCGCCGCGCGTCTTTCTGGATCAGTGACATACCCGCGGCGTAAACTGCGGTAATCAGGGAGATTCGTCCCATGCTGGACAATACCCACACCGGCGCAATTGGTAACAGAAGGCGGATGGCGGCATAAGCGCCGGTGATGGGAGTGACGAACAAGACCGCCGTGCCAAACGAAGCGTTCTCAAACAGATCCGTCACCCAGCAGTGAAAAGGAGCGATGCCGCAGCGGATAAGCACCGCCAGAAGAATCGGGACGATTGCCCACAGCGAATGGTCTCGAACAATGTCCAACCCTTCCCTCTGCGCGAACGCCGCCCCGATGATCATCAGACCGATGAATGCCGCCATGTGCAGGACGTACACCCGCGTCGGCCTCCGCCGGGCTCGCAGCTCGTAGAACGGATAGATCGTGCCGGCAGCCAAAAAGATGATCACCCCCCAAGGATCCTTGCAGCTAAACGTCGCCAGGACCACCGATTCGGAGATGAGCGTGCCCACAAACGAGAAACGGCGAATCTTGGTCTTGAGCGTTGTGACGATAGTCAGGAAGTAAAGAATTCCCGCCAGCGTTGTCAGTGGCGCGCTGATTTCGTCGAGCACAAACAGCTCGCGGCCGATGAGCTGCGACACCAGATGCCAATGGTCGTCGGCCTGAGCCTCTGTGAGCGTGGAATAATCCATCCACTCTCCCAGCACGAACAGGAGCGCAATGGCCGAGATGACCGAGCTCCAGCGTTGGGCCAATTCGGCGTCCTTGATGCGGCTGATAATGGCCGCGCCAGCGAGCGGAATGAGGATCGAACACTCGATCCAGGGCAGATGTAGTTCGCCCGTGGTCATAGCAGCTCGTCCAGGGTGCCGGGGGTAGATTCAATCTGTTCCGGTTCAGGCGAGGTTTCGCCGGACAGCAGGCTGATCCAGCTTCGCTCCATGGAGTCGCACCAGCGAAAGAACCAGAGAAACGGCGCCACCAGGAAATCAGTCAGGTAGGTATCCAGAAAACCCCGCTCCACCGCCACCTGGTACAGCCGGACCCGCAGCCCGGTTGGAATCAACCGATCCCAAACGCTAGCCTGCCGCGGCAGCCCGGCTCCGATGGCGTTCTCCATGATCTTGTAGTCGTGCAACAGCGTGGGGGCGCGGACGAATTGCAGCGTCCGCAGGCAGGCATGGCCCAGTATGTGAACCAGTGCGACATACCAGAATCCGACGTACCAATACCCGAGTCCAATTTCGACGAAGATGATGCCGACCTGTGTGAGGGAGGCGAAGGAAAGGGCGGACTTGATGTCAGTCTGAACTCGTCCCGCGATAGCGGCAAATACGGCGGTGACCAGTCCAAGCGCTATCACAATAATGCTCAGCGCAAGTGATTTTTCCAGGATCGGGCCGATTCGCAGCATCAAGAAAGCTCCCAAATGGACCGAGAGGGCTCCATAGAATACGGCGCTGGAAGGAGTTGGGCCTTCCATGGCCCGCGGCAGCCAACCAGAAAACGGTACGAGGGCCGATTTGCCCGCGGCGGCCAAGAGAAAAAGCAGTCCGACCATCAGCGATTGGTGGGATGTCAACACACAGTCTCCTTGCGGCCACATCAGCACTGCTTGTTGAGCAACATCTGTCGTATGGCCGCCATGCTCCACAGCTTGTTTCGCTCCCCCCAGCAGCATGTCAAAATCTCCACCGCCATAGAGATGGTGCAAGATTACGGAAGCAATCAGCAAAGCCGCATCGGAGACGCGATACACCGCCCAGACCCGCAAACCGTTGCGAACCGGGGCCGGCCGCTCGTGATAAAAGGCCACCAGCATTGCCGACGAGAGTCCCACCAGCTCCCATCCGGTGAATAACGTCTCCATGGTGCCGGCGAGCGACGTGACCACCATCCCCAGCACAAAGAACGAATACAGCACGAAAAAGCGATTGAAACCCGCTTCGCGATGCATGTACTTGTTGGCGAAAGCGCCAATTGTGCCGCACAAGACGAAGGATAAGATCACAAACGGGACCGAAAGCCGGTCAAAGACAAATTTGACCGAAAAATGATACTCGTCGATGGATACCCAGCTTCCCAGATAAATGGGCACATGGCGGGTCCCAAGGGAAAGCATCATGGCCAGGATGGTCAGGGACGCCAACAGACCCACGACAATCGCCGCCTGTACGGCCTGGCCGATGGTCCGCTCGGAGAGCGGGTGACCGAGCAGCGTGGGGATGCCCAAGAAAAAAATGAGCAGCGTTGGAGCGACGACCACTGTCGTTCCCAGGATATAGGTGATCTGATCGTAATCGAGCATGGTCAAGGTTGGCTTATTGGCCGACGGCTTCCGCCCCGCGCGCGGAATTAATCGCTGCAAATCCCAAATGATCTCGCCACCCACGATACCAATCGGTGGACGAGGCCGCAGTGGGCAGCTCTTGGGATTCTGGATGGTAGAGGTGGAATTCGCCATTGCGGAAGACCTGAATCTCGCTGGATCGCGGGTCTAGTACCGCGAGCTGGGCCCAGGCGTTTTTCAGGATTCGGCCGACCGTTTCGTTTCGCTCCATGATTTGCAGCATGGCCTCGGGGGTACTTTCAATGATGAACAGGCAGCGCACCGGCTCATGGATTTCGACCCCCTGCCAGGGGAGGCCGGGGCGCAGGTCGCTTGCGGCTCCATCCATAACGCCGAGCAGAGACGTGACGTTGTGGGGCAGCTTGGTCCCGCAGCCCCACCCCGGAGAATCGATGTAGGACAGGAAATACTGCATGTTGATCCCTTCGCAGACCGGCACCACCGCGCTGAGAATGCGAGCGAGCACCGTGTGGTTCTCGTCGTCCTGGGAGTGATCGTAGGAGGTGAGAAAGGAGCGGCGGTCGAGGTACAGGCCACGCGTCCGCTGCCGGCGGGCGACGATGCACATGGCGTTGCTGGCGTTACCAAATTCTGGCCTTGTCTGAGCCAGGTCTTCGGCCCGTTCCTCCACATGCCAGCGGGCCTGCGCGAAGGTCAAATTGAGCGGCGCGGATTGGAACCGCCGGCATCGCTCGTGGGCGTTTCTTTCGCAGGCTTCTTCCAGCGTTTTGCGGGCCGACTCAAAATCCGCCCGGTGAGTTTTTGGCAGCAGGTCCAGATCGTAGAACGTCAGCGAGTCCTCGCACGTGTTGTGCAGCCCTCCCAGAAAAATCGTTTCCGCGGGGATCGGGAGGCCCCGCTTTTCTAAAATCTCCCGCACGCGGCGGTCGTTAAGGAT